>ENA-OQVM01006293-OQVM01006293.1-marine-metagenome-genome-assembly--contig:-NODE-6293-length-10876-cov-9.117418_pt1 | contig 10876 bp, 7 predicted proteins | sample MGYA00237776_ERZ505498 | MGnify/ENA primary metagenome ERZ505498 (study PRJEB26159, sample SAMN06265151) | marine metagenome | isolation source: Helgoland LTER site | place: Germany:Helgoland, sampling... | reverse complement strand
GGGAGGGGGGAAGGGGGAGAAGGGGGCAGGGGGGCAGTATTAGACACGAAAGTCGAACAAATGTAAAATGAATTTGATGATGATGTATAGTACCTATCGTACCTATCGTACCTATCGTACCTATCGTACGCACGACACCGACCACAATGCACCCACACACGACCCCAACCCACCAAAACCGACGAACGCACGATTCCGCCACCACACACACCCCAGCGCGCAACCCACGTGCAGGAGCCAGCACACACAACCACACACAACCACACAAACGACACCGACCACAATGCACCCCCACACGACCCCAACGCGTCAAAACCGACGAACGGCACGATTCCGACACCACACACACCCCTGCACGCAACCCACGTGCAGGAGCCGGCACACAACCACACGCAACCACACACACGACACCGACCACAATGCACCCCCACACGACCCCAACGCGTCAAAACCGACCAACGGCACGATTCCGCCACCACACACACCCCAGCGCGCAACAACCTATAGTACCTATAGTACTACCTCTGGCATATCTCCATAATCATCCTCATCCTCATCCCCATCCTCATCCGCATCCTCATCATCATCCGAAAAAAGGGGAAGTTGCGTTTCATCTTCCTCCTCCTCTTCGTCCTTTTTCTCGAACGGTTCTGTTTCTTGGGTGTCCGTCTGATCGCCGTCTTTTTCTTCTTCTGCTTCTCCTTCCTCCTCCTCCTCCTCCTCTTTGTTTTCAGGTTCTTCGTCACCAGAACCAACATCAACAGGTCCTTCGCTTTCCTCTTCGTTGTTTTGAGGGGGTTCTTCGTCTTCGTCGCTTGAATCAATTGATTCAATTGATTGCAGCAAGGTGGGCTCATTTGATTTGAGCCACCCGCACACCTCCTCCAGCGTATCGAAGTAGTCAAAGCCTTTCTTGAGTGTCTTCTTGTTCCGCACTGACTTAGTGCGGGAATGGCAATAATGCCCAGACCCAACACTCAGTCCCAAACCACACTTCGATGTGGTATAATACCACCCGTTGTCTTGAAGGAACCGCCAAAGGACGCGGCGAAAGTCTTTTGTGAGCGACATAGAATTTGGAATTTCACCAAAACAGCGGGTCAGATTCCGACGGGTGGTCGATGGCATCACGCAAGAACGACGGCAGATTTTGACGGGCGATGGCACAGTAGAACGACTTTGTGCGTGAAAGAACTCAACAAAGGCGTTGGTGCTGACTAAATTCCACCCAATCGCGGGACAGGATTCGACGGTTTTATGGGGGGGGAGGGGTGGTGTAAAAAAAGCCATATAAACCATTCGAAATGTATAACCCCATCCACCCACCCATGCATGATAGGCCACTCTCGGCCAATGGCGGGACCCGCTGGAGATGGGTTGAATTCAGAATCCATCTTCTACCATGTGAATCATCCCCTGCCTTGCCTCTTCTTCCATGTGAATTATCAGCCATCATGGACATAATTGCAACGTTACTGAACATTTCGCCCTCTGTACACACAGAAGAAAGTCTAACTTACGACACAAATTTCTTCTCACGATCTTCGTCACGATCTTCGTCAAACACAGTGTTTGCCCGGTCAAAAAAGCGGAAACACAAAGGCCCTAGATGTAGGCTAGAGATTATAGCAGCATCATTAAAAGATGATTCCATTGATCATGCTGCCAAGAGTACAGGTCTTGACGTAGCCGTGGTTAGGCAGTGTAGGGCCCGTCGGTCTTCAGAAACGAGTTATAGTGAGGAGAAAGAGTGGTTATGGTCCATACTGAAGAATGGAGTGGAGGTTAACTCTAACACTCAAGAACGATTCGTTCGGTTTAAATTGTGCAACGGTATGGCTGTACAAAAGCGTCAGTTTATTGAAGCTTATGGCTTCGACAGAAGACGAATAGACTATCTTGAGTCGAGAGCAATTGACCCTCATATTTTTACCGCTTCTCCACCAAAAATCATAGCATTACCCTGTGGGCTCAGGTTTTCGCCCACAGAACTTACTATGGCTGCATTTTTGACTGCATTTGTAGATTTGTATTCGGACGAACAACCAAATAACAAAACGAAGCACTTGGACCCAGTGGTGCTCACTGAGCTTTGGCTATCATACACGGTGTCATGTAAGTATCGCGGGAAACTAGATGTGCTGGGGTCAAAGAGCCTTCTTGGTAAAGTATGGGCCAACAGATTCATCTATGCGAAGAAGGTTTGCTTGAGGAGGAATAAGGGTGTGCGCGGTGGCCAATGTTTCATCTGTACCTTAATCAAGTTCATGGGTGATAGAGCCGAGACGCATGCGCAGAAGCTGGCTTATGCCGAAGCATCTAAAGAGCATCGTGCCTTTCATGGCACGGAGCGCGAGTTACAAACGGGTAGGATGCATGCAGCAGAGCTTGATCAAGATTCTAATGACGTAATTCTGATGGACATCTGGGATATATCAAAAAATCTTGTACCGTGGTCCAAATATGGATCGGTTGATGGCGCATTCGGGGATACAGACAAAAATGTCATTAGAAACAGGATCCAGGGAATCATGTTTCATGGCAAGAGGCCACAGCTGTTTTTGTACAAGTCCCTACCAACTGTGGATAAGGGTGCTAACTTGAGCTGCACTCAGGTATCACCAGTACCTTAACCAAACACTTGTTCTTGCACTTCAGCTGATCACACTCACACATCACACTCTTCCTCCCGCACACACATACTTCTTCTTCCCTCCTTCTTCCCCTTCTCCTGCCCCCCCCCCCCCATATGCGTCTGTGTTTGTGCCTATCTAGCTCATGGACAGTATTTTTCGACGCGGAACAGGCCTGGCACCGTCAGTGAGTCTGGAGGTAGATGGTGGCTCCGAAAACCAAAACAAGACAGTGTTGGCTTTATGTGCCGACCTGCTTCTCCGTGGGTGTACAAAAGTAATTACTCTTTACAGGTTGCCGATCCACCACACGCACAACGTGTTGGATGGTTATTTTGGTAAGTTATCACAGAGCACCAAGGGTGGGGTTGGTGGCCGACAATCGTTGGGATCCGGCAGTCTCAGCCAGCAGGACTGGGACAAGACGGCAGAAAACACCCTTAAGAATGTCGACGTAAAAGTGGTTAATACAAGAGCCTTGTATGATTACGTTGGGCACTACAAGGATTGTTTAGATCCAAAGTTCACAGGCTTTGGTCCTGGTACTCCGATAAGGGTCATGCAATTGTTCTTGGGTGATGCAACGGAAATGTTCCCTAAAGGAGAACCCTTACTCAGGTACATGTACATGTATGACAATCCATATTACTCACGTGTGTACTGCGACATTTTCAGATACAAATTAGCCGCACAGTACTCGCACTGGTACCCAGATGACCCTGATTGGAGTAAGATGGGCGCCCCAATATTCACTTCCCACCCTCCTACAGACCTCCCCCCCTTGAAAGAGTTGAACAAGTGGGATGATTTTGACGCGCTTAAAACAAATATCATTAATGACTCGAAGCACACCACATGGTTCTTCTGTGAACGGTATTGATAGCTATGCATAGCACATACTGCGGCATGGATAGTATGCATAGCACTTACTGCGGTATGGATAGTATGCATAGCACATACTGTGCGTGATGTACGTATGTGTGAGTAGTGCGCGTGTCTTTCTTCGATGACTCCTAGGCATGAACAGCAATGGGAACAGTGGTTCTCGGAGGTCTACTTGAAGATAGAAGATATCCCCCCCCTCAACCTGCCGATGTTGCAGTTCCCAACATCCAGGACACCAGTTGCAATCGTCTCCACGCATACCCCCCGCCATTCCGAAAAGTGGCTTACAGTGGCAGAGCAGCCACTGCAATGGAAAGGGCACGAATATCGGGTCGGCAACCTGCAGGTAAGATGCCCAATATTGATATGATAGTATGGTAGTATAGTAGGCCACTCTGGTGCGTGTGGGCTTGTGCAGGGGTGGCTGCGGAGCTCGTGTGGGGTAGTTCTACGTATGTATCCCCCTTTCAGAGATACCAGCGACAGTAGTTGACAGCCACCACGCCTCAGGAGCTCGGTCCATCGAGTCGTCAGAATTTAACAATTTCTAGTTCCACATATTGTTAAATTCTGACGACTCGATGGACCGAGCTCCTGAGGCGTGGTGGCTGTCAACTACTGTCGCTGGTGTCTCGGAAAGGGGGAAACATACGTAGAACTACCCCACACGAGCTCCGCAGCCATCCCTACACAAGCCCACACGCAACAGAGTGGCCTACCATACTACCATACTACTACACTATATACTAGTAGTAGATATCATTTTTTCCCGTACTCACTGCATATGTGCCTATACATTCTTTATTCCAACCTCGCCCGTACAGAAAAAGTCAAGGAACGAGACGATTAAGAAAGCCAAAAAGAAATTAAAGAAGCAGGCAAAGAAAGAAAAAAAGGAGAAAAAAAAGGAAAAACAAGAGAAGAAAAAGGAGAAGGAACACCCCAAACTAGATGATGTTCAGATCAAAATTTCTGCAATGGAGACCGCCACCAACAGCACAAGCAACACCGACACAAGCAGCACCACCAGCATCAACAAGAAGCTTGCTGAGTGGACTAGGCCACACAATGAAGTCTGTGAAGTCTGCAGTATGGGAGGGGAGCTCGTGTGTTGTTATTCTTGCAACCTAACATATCACCTTGATTGTAATGCAAAACTGAAACTGATAGGCAATGCTGCTAGTGTTCCAGATGGATGGCAATGTGAGGACTGTTTGGATGAGGAAGAGGACATGAATTTCAAACCAGAGAAAGTAGAGATAAGTGTGTACGAGCAACAGAGACTAGATACAATAGCACGCAACAAGAAGTGGTTGGAGGATTATAATTTAATCCCACAGGCGAGAGGGAGAGGAACAGGAACGGGAACGGGAACGGGAACAGGAACAGGAACAGGAACAGGAACAGGAATAGGAACAGTGGAAGGGAGAGTGTACACCTCAGCAAATAGACGTAGCAAGTTACCAAGTAGGTACTGCTCGAGCGACGTAGCGGTGTACAGTGGGGAGCAGGCAGTAGCGGTATTTCCAAGTGTGGCTGAAACCAGTTCCTCGTTTAGAAATTATAGTGAAGAGGATTACAGCGTGCTTGAAGATGTCCGTCCCGGAAAGCCTCCGAGACAGATCTTTTGGACGGGAAGTGATGTGGCAAACTACAGCAGGTGTATGAATTTTGGTTACTGGGACATTGGTCTGAAACTGCATTAATAATTGCAGAGTTGTGGAGTCATTCAACGCCGAGACCGTCATCTGGTTGAAGCCAGGAATGCGTGAATATGGGTTGGGTTGGTTCTCACAAAATAAGGCGGGAAGACAGGTGAGAAAGTGTGAATTGCAGATAACGAACTTGTTGAACTTGTTATCCATTCTTCACTCCATTGTGCAGATCATGAACCTATTTTCAACTCTGGCTGACTTTATCACGAGCACAACCGGCAATTGTGTCATTATTTGTCAGCATGGTCGCACTCGTTCTGCAGCGGTGGTGTGTGCGTACTTTCTTAAGTATTGGTCGTTCGATACACCCAAGTGAGTTAACTTGCCGTACAAAGTTGTAGCGTATTTGGCCTTATTTATCTGACTACTACACTACTCTCTGGCTCCCAGGTGCCTTGTTTATCTTAAGCACAAGCTCAACGAGCAGATGTGCCACAGAGGCAGCTCCTACAGGTAGTACAAACTTAGTATTTGTCTAAAACAAATTGCTTTTTGCAATCAACTGCCACAGGCGTTAGCATTAACACTACACTCAGGTGCGATCGTGACAATATCTACACCCCAGCCTTGCGGGCAATGGAGCTCGGGTATATCACGCATCAAGAAGCAATCGCCCACTACAAGAACTCTCTAGGTAATCAGCATCATAAGTAATTGTCATACAAACTCGCGCCCATCAACCAATCAAAATTATTGCGAAGAAAATGAACAATAAAAACATGAAATGAACATTCTCAACCCCCAGATAAGTTCTTGAATCCATCTGCTGAATCGGTTGAGCCAGCGTCTGGCGACATTGTCAAGCAGCCAGAGGCTAAAAAACGTAAAACCAGCAGCTAAAAACGTAGCTTAGGTAGCAGTGTGGCAGTGGCAGTAGCAACAACAGCACCACCCCACCCCAACCAACAAAAAACCAAGGCTTGCTCCGGTTTCAGCAATAGCAGCAACAGCAGCAACAGCAGCAACAGCAGCAACAGCAGCAACAGCAGGAACAGCGGCAATAACAGCAGCAGCCTGATGAAGATAATACGCGCCATCTTGGGTTGTTGTTATACTCTTTTTATCTATATATGCACGACGACACGCGTTGTTTTGTTTTTGTTTTTTGCTGTTTCGACATGGGTTGAATGTGGTTGATGCGGGGATTTAGGGTTTTGGGAAATCCTGCTATCGGAGTACCGGGCAAGCCGCCAGACAGCTTGCCCGGGTAACTAGTTCGGGAGTTTTGCGAATTGAAAAAATCTAAGACCAGTTTTGGAAAGCTAATTTTTTGGTCTGAGCTATACTTTTTGGTCTAAGAGAACCTTCAAGAGACAAAAAAGTTATTTCCGATTTTCATTTTTCACGACTTTTGGTGCCAGAATAGCCGTTTGAAAATATCCGTTAACGGCAAAATCATTGCATATTTTTTACACAGAAAGATTGATATGGATATAACAAACAACTTCACCCGCAAGCATACCTCATAAAACGGCCTGTAAGAGCCGTTACAGGGCTTGCCGTGAGGTCACTATTTGAGCGTTTTTAGCTGATTTTGTCAAATTTGAAGTGGTGTAACGGCCGGTTCACAGTAACGGCTACATTTGATGTTGATTTTTTTTGCAGATTCCGCTTCCTTATACCCTACTTGCTATATAAAAGTGGCTTCAGAATGTGTGTAGCTTACATATTCACTAAAGCACCAAATCGAAATTTCTGAGTAGCCCAGATAGCCCAAGTTGCCCAGTTAGCTCAAATAGCCAGCTTTTTTTCAAATAGCCCAGGTTTCCCAGGTTGCTTCGGATATATATATATATATATATATCGCTATAGTACATCCCAATATCAAACCAGGGTACTCGGAACAGGAAAATGGAGTGTGTCAAGTAGTTTTATATGTGGCTGTATTACAAAGTTAAATAATGGCAAATTTATGCGGTTTTGGCTTTCTTATGCTGGTATGAATGAGGCTCATGTCCCCAAGGTCCAAGCGTGCGGTACCTGGGGAGGGAAAGTTTGATTTTGATCTGGGTCATGTTGACCGTCAGGTCGATCGCCGACTTGAGCGTCACGTAACTTCCCCGGAAGACCCCGTCAAACATGTCGTGCCTCTTGATCTCCCCGATGATGTGCTCGACACGTAGGCGCCAGTAATTAAAAATGGTGTTGATTGTCACCTGAGGCTTGGTCAGCAACCCCCCGGCTGGCTGAATGTGCTTAACCAAAATGTGCGGATTTGACAAGAACGCGCCGTCGCCAAGTCCCCACTCCCAGGGTTCGAAATCTGGTGGATGTTGCTGCAAAATCTTCTCATCGTGTAGAGTACCTGCATGGGGACCTGTGTAATGCACAATGGTACCCATAAAGGTGATACCGATCATGATTTTGACGCAACAGTGGTTGTATTTGCTGCCGCTGAAAAGAAGTCTTTGCAGCTTCTTGTCGGCCCGCACATTCAGAACATTGATGTTAGTACCGTCAAATATCGTTGTGAACCTATCTTTGAACATGTGAGAGCCATGGTTCATCGGATGAAGCCTTTCATCCCACTTAATCTCGTCGATTACCTTCGAAAACTCCACCAAAATAGGCAGGACGTAGGAGTAGAATTTGTGGCAGCTGATAGGTCCGGTTGCACGACTGGTTAGAATAGAGGAGATGAATTTGTTCCAACGGGGATAGTGGTGTACGTACACAAGACCCATGAACCAGTACGCCTTAATCTTCCACCGCGGCAGGGCTCTTGCTTTGGCCGGCAAGTTCTCGATGCACGTCGATCCGTACTTGTCCCAGGCATAGTCCAAGACTATGGATTCGTAGCCCGTGGCGTGCAGAACGCCACTGTCGCATCTGTTTGTCACCAGATCCCTCCAAAGGCCGAAATCACGATGTTTATCTCTTGAAATGCACATAGCGCGCGCAGGTTCTGCTAAATGATCGCGTTGGTGGTTTCGTCTGTTGGTTTCGTCTGTGTTTGCATAACTATTTATGTAATCTTTCCACGCCGGCGGGTTTCGATTTTGATTTCAGGTACGGAAATTCAAGGCCCCCCCTGCCGCAATTTACGTTATCTGTGGGTGGTTACTGGATAGAAACGCAAAACGGAGAAGCAACTGCGAGGCTATGCTCACAATTGAACAACAATCGCGCTTTCAAGCCTACAATGTCAAGCCCACAAACTCCCCGCAAAATCAATCAAGGCTCCAAAATCAATCGGGCTAGATCCCCTGGCTTAGCATTTCGGCAACAGCAGCTTTTCGGCAAACGAGGGGTCCCCACCACGCCCACCAGGACTTCATCGCATGAAGTCTACCGCCGTCCAAGCAAGAAGCCAAGGAAAGAGAAAAGGAGCTCTCCTTCGAAGCGAACGATCTTGTCCACAGTCGAGCTGACGTTGTGGTTCGAGATTAACATTCAAACGATGGAGGACATCATTATGCAGGAAGAGAACGGCGCTGTTTCGGAGTGGCATGCCCTTTTCATGCTCAAGTACGACGGGCTGATCGACGTATGGCGGATGCTCACGGAGACCAAAGCCGGCAATGTTCCCGACAAGAAATTTATGCAGCAGCAGCTGTACGCCAGGTCTCTTTTCAAGATGCATATCGGGCAGATTTGGTCAGCTCTGTACGATAAGATGGCGAACGGCGTACAGTTCGATCTGCGGCTACGATTCCGGGATACAATGATGGGGCCAACCCACCGCAACGCCTATATGCTCTTGCAGACATGCCTAAATATGGGGCTGGACCGCGAAGAGGACATTCTTCTTCTTGACTACGACACCGATGCCCATCGCGCATGTGGAACCAAGAAACTCCGCTCTGGTGCCGCCAGCGCCTACTGGTGGATCCGAGAAGCCTACTACCTGCGCAGCAAAGTTGTGGGGGAGGTAAACGGCATCCTTGATGTGACCTGCGACCACAATGACACCGATGCATCATGGTCGGAAAACTCCGATTTCGAGTTAGACTCGGTTGCTTTTCAGCGGAAGGCAAAGGACAGAGCCAAGTCGATCACAGTCAAGGACGAGTACATCAGCAGCCCAGCAATGTCTCCCTTCCTCACCTTCGTCGCCAAGCTTAACCCCAACAACCCGACGGCGCGAGAGTTCAGAATTTTTCTCGGCAGCAGCAAGCTTCGTTGCTACTCCCAGGGCATTGTGCTGGGAGATGAGAGCATGCAATGCTTGCCCCTCTGCCTGGCAGCTGGCCTCGGCATGGATCCACTGCAGTTGCGCGGTGACATCCGTTTTGCCGCGCAACAGTTCGTCTCAACGCTTGCTCCGTCAGACAAAGCCAATCTAACCACAGAGGCACTCGACGAGCTGCTCGAACTCAACAAGCCCGGCATGAAGGCAAGCATCAACTTTCTCAAATATTTTTGGCCGGCTGAGATCCCTCCCACGGATGTGTTGGTGCTGTCGAAATCGAGTGATGGCAACGCAGTTGCAGACCACTTCATGCACGATCTCACCAAGTGCAATCCACGAACGATCGTACTCTACTTTGCCCATGATCACTTCAACAACGTTTACGCGTCACGTACGATGAGCACAGTCAACAAATTGATCGACAGCATTCTTCCCGCCGAAAATCCAGACAATTGGCGCCACGTGATTCACCAAATTGGTGCGGTTATTGGTGGTGCCAACCCGGAAGCTTTGTCAGACTCCGAACGCGAACCCTATGAGGACAGCGACAGCAGCGATGAAGACGACGATCTGTTGGCCAACATGAAGTACAGGATCTTGTCAAACAAGAAGGCTCGCGAGGGGAAAAACAGCGACCTTGTACATGGCTCTGGTGGTGGCGGGGCTGGCAAGAAGGCTCGCGAGCACAAAAATGGCAGCTTCGATGGCGAGAAGAAGCGGCCGGAGATCTCGCCTCAAGATTTGCATGCTGGCATTTCTTTCAACGGCAGAGGGCGCTATCTGCCCCATCCTGTGCTTGACGCACAGACTGCGGGCTACAAAGAAAAAATGACTTACATGCAGGAGGCGAGCCGGCAGATACTTGACGACCCCGACGCGATCCACGAAGAGCAGAACGAAAAGTACGCCAACGTGGACGAGGTCGAGAAGGAGCTGAACGAGAAAGGCCTGGCTGCCGCTCAGAAGGAGAGGAACCGCAGTTCAAAGAAAACTCTCACCACCGCGCAGCGCGGCATCCTCCTGACGGAGAAGTGGAAGGGCGAGACATGGCAGGACAGCAGCGGCGATGAAGCCGAGTATGTGATCCAGGAGATCAAACTCCTGAAACCCAAGGCCCGCAAGTTGAAGGTAATTTGCACCCACAAGAAGACCGGCCGCATCGTGCACGAAGAGGGGGAAAATATTTCCTATATCGCAAAGAAGCTGGGCTTCACCTGCACTGACAATGGGAAGATCCTTGGCTCTGACGACGCTGACGACGATGCCGACGACGACGACACCAAGGCTCCCGCCGGCACTGCTGACGTCTGAAATCGCCAGCAAGGCAACCGATTCAATCAAATTAGACGTAAATAATCTTTAAAATTATAAAAAAGTACATGTATTTTATACGCCAAAGTCGTATGACACATCATATCAAACTTAATATATATACATATATAACCGGACTTTATTAATCACTAGCCACAAGGGGCGTTAATATAGCGTATTTATAGACATCCATACATTTT
>ENA-OQVM01006285-OQVM01006285.1-marine-metagenome-genome-assembly--contig:-NODE-6285-length-10887-cov-3.652266_pt1 | contig 10887 bp, 6 predicted proteins | sample MGYA00237776_ERZ505498 | MGnify/ENA primary metagenome ERZ505498 (study PRJEB26159, sample SAMN06265151) | marine metagenome | isolation source: Helgoland LTER site | place: Germany:Helgoland, sampling... | reverse complement strand
AATTTGGTGATCTCATTGATCTACTGCATGCCAAGATGGGATCAACCTCTCTCAAAGAAACCATCACCGAGGCCCAACATTTTTTGGGTATTGCACCCATCTCTGCCAACCCCGCGCCATCGCGGACCTTGAAAAGCCCTGCAGCATCCAACACGTCGCGAATGGTGTCTGCACGCAAGCTCTTTGACGCTGGCGGACCTGTCTTGGGCACCTTGGCCGCCGCTTATCTGCACCAGCGCGGCATCGAACGCTTTGGGCCGGCCTTGCGCTATCATCCTCGGGTCTACTTTCGTGACGCGGACACTGGCCGAGATCTGCCAAGTTACGCCCCTGCCCTTCTGGCAAAAATCACGGACAATCAGGGCAACATCACGGGATGCGCCCGGACGTATCTCGACTCGAACACTGGTCGCATTGCTGACCTGAGTAGCCCCAAACGGATATTGGGCCAGCTTCACGGCAACGCCGTTCGGTTTTGGTCCGCGTCAGATTCCGCTGATCTCATCGTCGGCGAAGGTCTGGAGAACACGCTGTCAGTGGGCACAACCCTTCCAGACTTCAACCTAGCGTCCTGTCTGACAGCCACGCATCTTGGCCTCTTCAATCCCCCGTCAGGTATCAAGCGCATCTGGATTGCCCGCGACAACGATGCGGCAGGAGAACGCGCCGCGCACATTCTGTCGGCCAAACTGGGCACAGTCGGCATTGAGTGCCGGTGTCTCGTACCAAAGCTTGGCGATTTCAACGAAGATCTGTTGGCATTTGGCAAGGACACGCTTCGCCACACTTTGCTTTTGGCCATGAAAAAGGAAGGTTTTTCGGATTGAGATGACAACCTTTACATCGGGTTCGGTCGCTTCCAGTGGCAGGCGCTCCAAGAGGTTCAATCTGATCCCGTTTGGATAAGGGGAGCGATGGGCCAACGGGTCGGAGCTGAGTGCTCCTCGCCCAAACCGCAATGCGCCCCCATCAGAAAATTCCCCTGCCCCTCAAGTGGGACATTCCTCGCGGTTCAATTTTCTGCCGTGGCCGCATTCTCCGCTGCGCTGCGATCCCAAAAGGATGCGGTCCGGTCGCCGCCGGCCCTGTTATCGCCCCATCCAAATCGGGTCAGATCAAACAGAGGAACAAGACCATGCCCCTTCAAGACAAAACCAACCCCGAAGACAGCGGCCTCACGTCCGCAATCCTCGACCACCTTGCCCTTCATGGCGCAAAGCCAGGGCCAGATGAAACCGATCATCGCCCCCTACCCCAGCCAGATCAGGTCGAACTCGCCATGGCGACGCTCTTTGACACCACCATCAGCCTGCTCGACGACAGCCAGTTGGAAGACAACCTCGAAGAAATGCTCTGGTCCCTCACCTCCCTGTTTCATCGCCGCCTCACACATCTGCAAAGGCGTCTTGATGACAATGAATGCGAGATCCGCGACAGCATGAGCGCACAGGACGGGTCAGAGGTTGCTTCGGTCGAGCTGGAACGTCTGCAAATGATTGGATTGAAGTTCTGGGACCATCGCGACGCCTTCGAGCAGATGCGCGATCTGGCTTGTAACCATTTCTCTGCAGCGACAGGTTCGCCTTGGATGCCCCGCACCGGATCGAAAGTCTCGCACAGAGGTCTGACATCTGCTGTTGTGGACAGTCGGGCCTTTCTTTCGGCCAAGCGCCGCAAAGAGATCGAAGTGCATTGCCCTGAAGGCACCCGTATTGCTTTCTCAGGTGGGGATTACCAAGCCTACGATCTCATCTGGTCTGTCCTTGATGCCACGCATCAAAAATACCCTGATATGGTTCTGCTGCACGGTGGGACTCCCAAAGGGGCCGAGATGATCGCAGCACGGTGGGCAGATGCACGTGGCGTGACGCAGGTGGTGTTCAAGCCTGACTGGAAAAGCCACGGCAAAGCAGCACCCTTCAAGCGCAACGACAAGATGCTGGAAATCCTGCCTCAGGGTTTGATCGCAACGCCAGGGTCAGGGATCACCGAGAATATCGTTGATAAAGCGCGCAAGCTGGGGATCCGAGTGAAACGGATTGGGGCCTAGGGGGTGATGAGTCGTGCGTTTGCTCCCCTTCACCATCGAAGTGAATCAGAGAATCGGCGGGCCGATTCTTGGCCTTTGGGTGTTGATCGCGCTCAATCTGATGAAATCGAATCCAAATCCTGTGAAATTCGACGCGCGCGTTTTCAATTAGCGATCGTACCTTTGCGGTACTCCGCTTAGCGGCTGGTCATTGATCGCTGGTCTGGCACCAGTTTCAGATAACATAGTTTTTTGACAGCCGTGCAAATCTAATATCTATATATATAACAGTAACTTGAGTAGTATTTGTGCTCCAGAGATCCAATCAACTGAACATTTCCATTCAGATAAACATGCCATATTTAGTGGACGCTCAATTGCTTTCCACCTTCTGTAGCGAACCAAACAAGCCTATCCTATCGACTACGCCCGCCGAGGCTGTGTGAGAAAATCGTTGTGGATAAGTCATTTCCGCGCTAAGTCACAGTTTAACGAGATAAATCGCGCAAAAAGCGATATTAGGCGAGGTGGCAACATGGGATCAGCACCATTCAAAGGCGATGCAGGGAGTATTCCCTTTGATGAGATCATCCTTCAGCAGGGTGAGCTGATCTCTGATAGACTCAATATATTGCGTCAGGAGCAGTATCCACCCGATGCTCAAAAGGGTTTGCGCCAGTTTTCTCTGGCTGAAGTCGCGTATTTTCTCGGCGTTGCACAGTCCACTATCAAAAAACTGCACCTTGAGGGCAAGGGACCTGCACCTGAGACGTCTTCCTCCGGTCGACGTTCCTACTCAGCAGCACAGATGCTGGAGTTACGTGCTTATTTGGATGCAAATGGGCGGCCTGGTAAGAGGCGCTATCTGCCCGGACGCGGAGAAGGTGATGAGCTGCATGTGATTTCGGTGGTTAACTTCAAAGGCGGTTCAGGTAAAACAACCACTGCTGCGCACCTTGCTCAGCACCTCGCTCTTAAAGGGCATCGCGTTTTGGCGATCGATCTTGATCCGCAAGCTTCGCTAACGGCATTGCACGGCATTCAGCCTGAATTAGACTCTGTTTCATCGCTGTATGAAACACTTCGGTACGACGATGAGCGCCGACCGATTAGCACCGTTATTCGGCAAACCAACTTTCCGAACTTGGATATCGTTCCTGCGAGCCTTGATCTTCAAGAATATGAGTATGACACGCCTGTTGCGCTCACGAGCCGTGATCCATCCGAGGGCCGCGCCTTCTTTACGCGCATTTCCAAAGCTCTCGAAGAAGTTGATGATCGTTACGATGTTGTCGTCATCGACTGCCCTCCTCAGCTCGGATATCTGACTCTAACCGCCCTTACAGCGTCTACTTCCGTGCTTGTCACCGTGCATCCTCAGATGCTGGATGTGATGTCTATGAGTCAGTTTCTATTGATGCTTGGGGGCATTCTGAAAACGATCCGTGATGCTGGCGCAGAGATGAAGCTTAAGTGGTTCCGCTATCTCGTAACGCGTTTTGAACCAACGGATGGCCCGCAAAAGCAGATGGTTGGGTTTCTGCAGGCAATGTTCCCCGACCAGATGCTCAGCGCGCAGATGGTGAAGTCCACCGCGATTTCCGATGCGGGAATCACCAAGCAAACACTTTACGAAGTTGAGCGCGCCCAGTTTGTGCGTTCAACCTATGATCGGGCGATCACATCTTTGAACGCTGTGAATGATGAAATCGTTGACCTCGTACATCAAGCATGGGGACGGGATCTGCCATGATTTTGACAGCCGTGCAAATTGGTTTTGACAGCCGTGCAGAGAACCAGATCGGCAAACATTTGGGAGGGCGACATGGCTAGAAAAGATCTGTTGAAATCCGTGATGGGTGACACCGCTCAAAGTACGCCTGGAACTGAACGCTCCAACTACGCGATGCGCGGTGCGTCCAAATCAATGAAGGTTTCCATTGATAGCCTTGCCGAAAACTCCAAGCGCTTGCTTGAAGGTGAAACGATTGTCGAGATCGACACCAATCTCATCGATGCCTCCTTCATCAATGATCGCTTAAGCGGTGATGACGATGCCTTTGATGAGCTCAAGAACTCGATTGCGGCGAGTGGTCAAGATACGCCAGTTCTTCTGCGCCCTCATCCAGAAGCGTCTGGCCGCTACATGATTGTCTTCGGTCATCGGCGTGTCCGTGTCGCGCGTGCGCTGAACCGTCCGGTTCGGGCGGTGGTCAAAGACATGGACGACGTTGCGCATGTTCTCGCGCAAGGCCAGGAAAACACGGCACGCGCAGATCTGTCGTTCATCGAGAAAGCGCTGTTCGCCAAGAATTTGCGGGATCACGGGCAGGGCAAGGACATTGTCCAGCAAGCCCTGACCATCGACGGCACGCTTTTGTCTCGCATGTTATCCGTTGCAAGTACTGTACCCGGGCATGTGATCGAAGCGATTGGTCCGGCCAAGCAAATTGGACGGGATCGCTGGGAAGACTTCAAAAAGCTGATGGCGGAGAAAGCCAACCTCAAAGTGGCGGACCGTATTTTGGCGACTGAGGGCTTTGATCAGCTCGACAGCGAAACCAAGTTCGAAATCTTGTACAGCAAGGTGGCAGAGGCGGGCAGGGTGCCCAAACGGCGCTCTGCCAAGCCGGCCCCGGCCAAACGTACTTGGACGGCCGGTGAAGGTCGGATCAAGGGCGTAGTCGGCAAATCTGGCCGAGCCTATAGCATCTCGCTGACATCCAAGGATTCTGCAGGGTTTGGGGAGTTTCTCTCAAAGAACCTCGATCAGCTCTACGCGGATTATCTCGCTCAATCTGAGGAGACATCGAAAACATGACCTGAGGCAAAAGAAAAGCCCCCAAGCCAACGCGGCTCGAGAGCTTATCCGATTGATTAGACACCTACTGGATACCGCTCCCGCGAATCACTGTCAACGAAAGAACGTCGATTAGGCGAACGGGATCCTTTTGCCTCCATAAACCACGGAGGTGAAATACAGGCATGGCACAGAGCGGTTGGCGCAAGCCGACGCCGGAACTTCTACAAGCCGAACGGTTTGCGGAAGTCGGCGAACAGTTAACTATACCCAAAACACGAGCGATTGTTGCAACGAAGAAAGTTGCTGCGGTCATTGGCTTGAAGTCCCAAGACCTGCTTCTTCTGGATACATTTGGGGCGGTGACACAGTCTCAGGACTGGGAGCAGGGCAGGCGGCCTATTGTGTGGGCTTCAAACCACTTCCTTATGCAGCAGACGGGGTTTTCGCTGGCCACGCTAAGGCGTCATGTGCGCAAGCTCTGCGAAGTTGGGGTTATCTCGATGAAGGACAGCCCTAACGGCAAGCGTTGGGGGCGCAGAGATGCGGACGGTGTGATTGTCGAGGCTTATGGCTTTGATCTGGGACCAATGGCAGCCCGCGCAGAAGAGTTTGAGGCGCTCTACGCGCACCTACAGGCAGAGAGAGCATTGTGTGCGACCTTGCGCAATGCGATCACTGTGACGCGACGGATGATCCGTGCAAAGATCGAGAAGGCGCTAGAAGCTGGCCTCCGGGGCCCTTGGACAAGCCTTCAGGGGGCGTTCAGAGAGCTGCTGGAGAGCCTTCCAGCGCGATCTGAGAAGGCAGGGGGCCTTGAGAGCTATCTGGACCGCATCAGAGCTTTCTCAGTATCTGTAGAGACATCTTTTGAGATGGCTTTTGATTGGCCAGCTGAAACCGATGTGACGCAGGTTTCGGTAGTGGAGGATAGACCACTAGAAACTAGAAATATGATACCCACGAGTCTCAAAAATGAGGCCCACATACTAACTACAAATCAACCTAATTCCGTAACTAGTAATCGCTTTGAAACAAAGCACGCGGCGAGCGTCGAGCCAATAGAGCGGAAGACAGAGCCTGATGAGAGGCCAGAAGATATTGACCTAGATATCAGCTGGAGCACACATGGAACCAAACGTAGCTCAGATATTGATATCCCGCTACTGATGGCTTCTTGTCCGCATTTTGCAGAGATGGCACGAAGTACCCAAGGGTTTATGCGAGATTGGAACGACGTGCATCGTGCCGCAGCGGCGCTGAGGCCTATGGTTGGTATTTCCGAGGATGCTTGGAGCGTGGCAAACAAAGTACTTGGACCAGCGGTTGCGGCTGCATCCATCGCGCTCATCCTCGACAAATCGACGAACGGTGAGGTCAAATCGCCTGGCGGTTACCTTCGTGGACTTGTCGAACGCGCTCAAATTGGAGAGCTGCATCTTGACCGCAGTTTTTATGGGAGGCTGAGCGGGGTAGGGGCGTAATGGCAATGGTGTCAGAAAAATGGCCAATAGTCGTGCGAAGAGGGCGAAAATGCGCGCTTTATCAGTAGTATAAGGGTTGATTAGAAAGCCGATATTGCTTCAGGTTGAAGCATGATCAGTGTGGCTCCAGTCGTATTTTGGTGGCGGTTTCATCCCCACACCACTTATGCTGACATAATTTAAGGTGTTGAGGATTAGGCATGTTGGACGAGTTTAAAATGGGCCCCGGATTTCCTGAATGGACAGAGCTTGGGCAAGACACCGGCCTTGATCCACTCGGTATGCAACGCCCAATCGAGGCTATCTACCAGTCGCTTTTGCCAGGCATCAGCACAATCACTCTGCGCCTAAGGTATTATTCGTTTTATCCTTGGCTTCTGGAAGTTTACTCCAAGAGTAACCCCAGCACTGATATGCAAGAATTTAGAAAGTTCCAGCGCAAAGCGGAGGCGCTTTTGGCGCTGATCTGTGCTCACGGACAAGGCGAAGTCGGGGTGGCTGGTATCAACTGGGCAACCCGAACTCTTCAAGGCCTCGGAGCAAAACCTGCGGCTGACGTGGTCATAGATTTTGCTGCCGGAGCAGATCCTGCTTCTGACGAAGAAAACTACCTTTTGAACAAGGGTGGTGCTTTTGGCGGCATCTATTCAAGTCAGTTACGGGAAATGGGTCTTATCCGCACAGACGATCCCAACCTGCCTATTCCATATTGTACGTCCGCAGCCATGCCGCTGGCTGAAGCCTATCGAGAACAGTTAGGCGGTCTGGCTGATGTCTTTTTGGCCGCTGTTGAAAAGGGCAGGGTGACGAAGGAGGAGCTGGATAAACTGCACGTTATGAAGCCGTCGAATATTTTGCCGGGCAGTTTAGAGCAATCCGCCCTGGCGACAGTTCTCTTGGGTCAAAATTCCGACCCCTCAAAGTCAGATGGCTTACGCCGTGAGACTATGACGCAACTGCTACTTCTGGCCGCTACCGTTGGACGAGTGCCTCAAACTAACGATGCGAAGTGGGCATGGTTCAGTGCGGGATCTGGCGATGAATCTACGGCAGAGATTTTGCAGCTATGGTCGCTCTATCAGGCGAGCGATTTGTTCCGGCTAGCGTATGAAGGGCTGCTTTCCGCAAGCCTGCGCATTATTGGGGCATCGCCATTTCAACGAATGACGTTGCCTCAAGTGCTTGCTGAGGTTGTTGATGCCGCCGAGATTGCAAATGACGTGACCTTGGAGGAGCTCTTTTTGGCGCTGACCGCTGGGCAATCCTTGGACGACCTTGCTCAGCACGCCCTGGAAAATTTGCTGGATGCCGAAGCAACTGCAGACTCCGAGAATCAGGTGCGCGCGTCACTTTCACTGCTTGCGGCGCTTTTCCAAAAACGTTCCCACTATCCAATAGATGTCTGGAACCGGTTGCTTGCAGCGGACCACTTCCAGTCCTTTGCGACAGAAGTAAATTTCATTGAGGGGCTTTTACAGCAACCTGCGCTAGTCGCTCTGCAAGAAATTATTGGGCAACGCGTGGTAAAGCGTCATCTTTGGGTGGCTTCGCGCAAATTTCGTAACCAGAAAGCCTATACGTTTTTGTTTGAGCCCGAGGATGGCGCGCTACGGTATCGCAAGCCCTTCACAATATCGCCGAGCAGTCCTCGTATAGATCAAGCCGTTCAATTTTTGAGGGATGCCAAGCTCCTCGATGTAGATGGCCCGACAGAACTCGGCTTGAGGGAAATTCGACCCCAATGAAGTATTTTGAAGCCTTCAGTGGGAGCGGTTACCACTCGGCATTCCTGACTACTTACGCCTTATCCGCGCAGGCATTCGAAGACATTCCGTTTCCGAGGCTACGGGGGGCTGGTTGTCGCAACATCACCATTTTGGCGGATAGGGGTATGACTAACGCAAGTTTTAGCGATTTTGGCCCGCCTCGCTTCGCCGGAACTCTTTATCACGTCGTCAAAACATCCATGCCAGGTGCTTTCCACCCCAAAATTACTCTGTTGGTTGGTGAAAAAAAGGGACGCCTTTTAGTTGGGTCAGCGAACCTGACAGCTCTGGGCCTCGGTGGAAACAGAGAGCTCGTTGCCGATATTTCATTTACTGATGAATTGCCCGAGTTGGTATCATCGTTTGGCCAAGCGTTAGCCTACATCCAGAGACATGTGCCGGAAGGCGATCCATGGTTTGATACCGCGCTGAAACGCGCGCTGCGACATGCACCATGGCTGCAAAACGCTATTGCTGAAACTGAGGATGCAGGAGAAGGCCAGCCGCTGTTTCTCTGCGATCAGCCCGAGCAAACTATCCTTGATCAGATTATTGCTGCAGTTGGCGATGACCCGATCCATAAACTGACTATTCTGTCACCATTCTGGGATGAACGTTTGGAAGGGCTGAAGCAACTTCGAGACGCAATTGGAACACCGCCGACAAACATCCTCTTGCAACCCGCAAGAGGGCTGTTCCCAGTGGAGAGCCTTGAGCGGTTTCAGGATACACAAATATTCGACGTGGATGCTTCCGACAGCACGCGTTTTAGTCATGCCAAGTTGTTTATCGCGCATGGGGCGGTATGGGACCATGTGATTTCTGGCAGCATGAATTGCTCATTGCCAGCGCTCCTTGGTCAAACGACGCCATCGGGTAACGCAGAGGCTGGTATTTACAAACGTGTTCCGCGTGATACGGCGCTTGTCGAACTTAAATTGGAAAAGCATGAAGACGCGCCTATTAGTCTAGCGGATTTGCCCAGGCGTGAGGAACGTGAGGCCCACAAAACCGAGACTGAGGCTGTATTCGATCCCGGAAACTTTGAATTGCGTGAAGGGCGCTTGTTTTGGGATGCTCGAACGAATGGTGATAGTGTGCCGATTGAGGTTCAGTTGTTCGATCGTGGGGAAGAGCATCTTCTCGATGTGTTAAAGGTCGACAAAACTCAGTCCTCACAACGCTGGATAATCGATCTAGGCCGTGGCCGTCCCAGAGTAGCCCGTGTCGTGGGGGAGGGAGGGCATTTGTCCGCGCCGACATCAGTCGTGGACCTGGCGATCTTGTCGTCCTCGACGCTCCCGGCGATGCGTGGCCGTAAGCGAACCATTGTCGATGGGCTTGCAGAGCTCGATCATGAAGACCTGATGATTTTGGAAGCTTTGAATGAGCTGGAAACACTGGATTTGCCAGCACAATCAGAAACTGGCGCAATCAACTCCCGACCTCAGAACGCGTCGACTGCATCTGAGCAGCAGATCGTTCATCAAACTCTTCCCTACGAAGCCTTTGTAGCCGCCCGAAACCGGCCCCAGTCAGACGGCGCAACCCCATTATTCCTGCGCACGCATGGCGAGACACCCGCCAGCCTTATCAATGGTTGCTTGAACCGATTGGTCGGCCTCGTTTCTGAAGACCTATCAAAAGGCGAAGAACATGCACTCGATCAAGAAGGTGCGACTGATTTTCGAACAACTGAACCAGCTGATGGCCCTGAGGATGATGAAACTACCAACGACACTATTGAGCGGGAGGCAAAGTCAGCGCGCCGTGCGCGCGTTGCGTCAACTTCAAAGAAGTATATCCAAGCCGTTTCTGCCTTTGAACAACGCACACGTAGTTTGTCTGATGCTCATATCACAACTGCCGAATTGGTGCGGTTGCGTGTTCTTCTGCAAGTGGTGCTTGCTGGAGCGATGCCGATTGATGGTGCACCGAAACCGCATCAAATTTTGCCCGTATCTGGAAAAGATGGAAACGATTGGCCACGGCTTTTGGGTCGTTTACTACAGCAGCATTTTGGTACAATCCATGCGCTGAGAAAACTTCAAGTCGAAGCAGACGAAAGTGAGCACAGCCGTGTTCTAGACTACCTTGCAACAGCTCGATTTGCATCCAGAGCTGCATTGGAAGCGGCATTGTCTGACACAGGTCCTATGGCATTGCGTAAACCATTGGCGATGCTTGCAAAAGACCTGGAGTCTCAGATTGAAGGTGTCATTGGTTCAAACCAGGATGACCAAAACTACCTCGAGGCTTTGCACAAGAAATTGGAAGATCGTTTTGCGAGTGCTCTTGGATTGGCGGGCAGTTAGGAAACGGTGCTGATTTTTGTGTCAGTTTCAATAATTAGCCTCGCCTAATATGCTATTTCGGCTGTTCACCGTCTGAGATCAGCTGCGCGGTCACCGGCTTTCTCCTGATGTGTTGAGTTGCTCGATAATGCTGGTCGCAGCTGTCGCCCCGTCCACAAAGGTTGTCCCCGCTCTTTTTCCCCTGTCCCTACGGGCCATTCCTCGCGGAACAAAAAGAGCGGCGCCTGCCCCCCTCCGCTGCGCTTCGCCTTCGGTGTGTCCGGGCCTTAGCCAGCTGCAAAGTGACCATCATTGCAACGCAAACAAGGAGAAAAGCAATGACCACGAACTGCATCAAATTCACAAGCGACGATATCGAAACAGCAAAAGGCGTAGGGTCCATTTCAACCCTGAACTTCGACCTCGACATCACAGTTGAACCCATCGCCAGCAGCAACCCGATGGCACCGACACACCGCGTCCTCGGTCGTTCCCCTCGCGGTAAACTGGTCGA
>ENA-OQVM01006283-OQVM01006283.1-marine-metagenome-genome-assembly--contig:-NODE-6283-length-10889-cov-3.055956_pt1 | contig 10889 bp, 11 predicted proteins | sample MGYA00237776_ERZ505498 | MGnify/ENA primary metagenome ERZ505498 (study PRJEB26159, sample SAMN06265151) | marine metagenome | isolation source: Helgoland LTER site | place: Germany:Helgoland, sampling... | reverse complement strand
GCCACTCCACAAACGCAATGGGTGGATGTGGTGGTCTCAGATGAAGTGTCTCCTTTCCAAGGGGGTTTCCTCAAGAAAACAATAACCTGTAAACCACCAGTTTAATTCAATGCCCTATCCTGATTACAGCGGAGGAGCTACTGGCTACTACCAATCCGACCCACTAGTTGACTTCCCACAAAGTTCTACCCGTGATGGTAAGTCTGATGACACTCGGTTAATCTTTAAATTTTCCGTTGAAGCCGTGCCAAACTCCGACCCAGCGATAAGCAATGTAACGATTCCATTTCGCGGCATACTTTACAAAACACCTGCCATGAACGAGGTTGAAGATTCTAAAAGTGGGACAATCATTCCAAATGTTGATCTCACGGTTGCAAATACCTATAAAATCTTAGCTTTTGTTGACCCTAATGGCAACGGTGACCTTCACACCTACAGCCCAACCGACAGTAATTATTCAACCCTACCAACCGCATTTGCTGGGTTTGAGAATGATGTTAATGGGCGGGGTGGGTCATTGGATTATGAGGCAAAGCCGAATGGTTCTTTTACCACGGGCTTTGGTTTTTATAAGCTAGTGTCAGCCATCAGCATCAACTCTGCTGGGGCGTGGACTGCTTTCACTTATACGCCGAACAACTTGGCCGTGGTGCAGGTTTGTGACAGCGGAGTAGTAAACCCAGTAATCATTTCGATCTAATGCCAGAAGCAGACAAATTCTCCACTTTTGGTTTGTTTAACGGCTTTCCTTTTTGCAGCATCCGTAAGTTGGATGTAAGCAGTTATGAATACGTTGCGCCATTAACTTTGGACCAAGTTTCCCAAATTTATTACAATCTATATAGCATCAAAATGGGTGCTTTTAGTGCTAATGGAACTAACCTCAAAACCCTGCTTGATGAAAACGGGAGAACATGGCCTTTTGAGTTGATCCCACCCGTCGATCGTGTGTGTGATGATGGGTCAGACTCCTTTAGTTGGTTTTACATCCTTGATGTTGATGCTTCCGCAGGCATATCCATCAGCAGCTTTGTAGCTATGTATGATGGCAACCCTGATCCCGAAGAGAACGAACCTCGTGGCGAGTTTTTAGGGTATGGATTCCCAATGGGGTTTATACAGCTAGCCGTTGGGGTGGTTGGTTTAGCCGCCAACATGCAGGTCTATGGATCGTTTGCACAGGATAATAATTATACCTTAGCCGATAGCGAATTTGGATATCCTACTTGGTGGGGTGAGGGATCTTGGAATTTTGGCGGTGTTATTCTTGAAGCGGCTGATCCTACGTCGGTAGAGGAGGTAGATATACCTACGTTTACAACGCAAATTGGCGCACAACAAGTAGTGACACCACTAATAAGAGCTGAATGGGCAGGCATGGAACAATACTGGCAACAAGGCCAAAGCTGGGTAGTTGATCCCATTACGGAGCTTGAGTTCTACACCTATCCTTGACCCTGATTCCTTAATCTGCTACCATTAAAATTATGCCCGCCCTGACCTTATCAGCCATTAACCAGTCTCTCAATGACTACGTTCGCCCCGATTTTGACTTCCTTACAAGCCTTAATATGGTGCTGCCGAGGATCTATAGCATGGGCTACTGGCGTGATTTGGTGTATGAGGATACAGTGGTCACAGACCACCAATACTTCTCCCTCCCTGATGGTGCCGAGTCCCTGATGGCAGCGACCATTGATGACAACACCACGGCTGTCAGGTCCCTGTGGCATGATTACAGGTTAACGGGTTCAGGATCGAGCACAGCGGGTAACGGTCCAGATCCAATGTATGGTGTGGTTGATGATGGCTACGCCCCCTCAATTATTGACCTCAATCGTTCTAAGCAATACAAGATTTATGCACGTCCTCTTAAGGAAGGTGCTACGCTCCCAGATTGTGGGAGAGTTATTGTCAGCTACCTCAACACCAACGGCGAACTCGGAGAAGAGATCTTCCAGCTAGACGAGTCTACCGCCATGGTCGGAGCCAACTCAGATGCTACTCGGATCACCTCCATCGTATTTGAGAGCGTGCCTTTCGACGTAAAGATCGTAGCTGTTAACACCGACGACGTAGGAACAGTGGACTTTGCCGTAGATTCAGGCGACTGGAGCACCTCCATACTGACGTTAGCGCGGGGAGAGGGCAATCAAGTCGCCCGCTATCGCCGTCTCAGGCTCTCTAATCCAAGAAATTTGACTAAAAACGTGCGACTTTTGATGAAACGGAAGTTTATCCCGCTTCAATCGGTGCAGGACATTGTCTATCTTGGTAACCTCAATGCGATCAAACATGGTCTGCTTGGATTCATTGCTGAGGACAATGCTGATGTTGAGCGTGCAAACTACCACTGGGGTGTGTGCCGTGTCCTCCTTGAAGAGGAGATGGATGCTCACCGTGGGTCTGCTAAGCCCACAGTGAAGTTCCAACCAGCAGGTGCAGGTTCTATGTCGGTGCCAAACTTGATGTAGGAACTGGCTGGCCTACTTTCTCGATATCAAATTTCTCTTCGAGATTGATAACCCATATCTTTCCACCACCATTTCCCTCTGACCTTACAGGTCTGACACTGGTGTTGGACTTGGTTGTTTCTTCCATCGTGCACATGCCACGGCGAACGAACTCAGGGTTGTTACTCCGACCGACTGTGCGGCCCTCGTTGAAACCCATCGTGGAGATAAGGAACTCCGTTAGCGTCCCACGCCACTCAATGTCATCAGTGTAGTTCCTTGCCTGTTTAGCAAACCAGTCAACTAGCTCAGCCACACTACTGCGACTTGAGTTGTCATAGGCAGCGTCAGCAATTTTCTCATCAATAAAGCTGACCACACCAAACCTAGCGGGACCATCCATAATCTCCTCGTGCGGTTGGTGATCTAGTAACCAGCGAGCGAAGTGTGGCAGTTCCTGTTCAATGATGTCTTCCAATACGTGGTTGGGCGGGAAGCTACTCGTCGCCTTATCTGATATTCTCAGTGCCATAATCTTATCACGGTTAGATGAATCGAGAGCTGGTATAACTGACAGGCTATTTGCGTCTTCGTTGAGAGACATGATCACACGCCCCGTCCAAGGCACAGACATAGCATCTGCATACTTAGCCATGTATTCCATACGGGGGTTGGCTACAGCACGCTTGATAAGCTCGGTGGCTTTAAGCTGATCCTGAAAGGAAGCAGCTGAAGTGGTATCGTCTACCACCCATGCTGCAACTCGAGCTAGGTCCTTGTTGAACTGACTGATGCCACTGAGGTATTCACTCGCATCGGAGAACCCTCCGACTAATGCAGCGATGACTTTGTTGGACAACAGAGACTTACCTTTGTTGGTAGGACCTACTAACAAGAGAGCTTGCCCCTGAGTTAGCTGGTGGTTCGTCACCGCGATATAGAACCTCTGTAGCCAAGCAAAAAAGTATTCCACTGTAGGTCTCTGATCAGCACTATTGGCAAACAACTGGCGTAGCCATTCGTTTATGAACGGCCACTTGCCAATGTCACCATCGCTGTCAGGTTGGATGGGGCACAGGCAAGCCGTGTTGAGAATACGATTTGAGTTAAACTCAACAATCCTCTTCGTGGAGAAGATGACAGGGGCTATATCATTCACGCGATTCACGTTGCAGATGGCAAGAATAGCCTCGTCAATTTCCGAGGTGTTCTTCCCTTTGCTAGCCTTCTGAGAGAACCCAGCTTTCTTAAGCTCCCTCATTACCTGTGCCTCATTGATGCTTACTGCTTGTCCGTAGCTCATCTTATAGTAGCTCTTACCGTTATACCAGTAGTCGTCGAGCAAGCTACCCACTTTTTCCTGCTCGTAGTCCTGCACGAATTTACGCCCGAAGATCTCAGCCCATGTGACAAACCCTTTGCCCGCACGGTCAGAGTAACAGACAATACCGTCTTCAACAACCTGACAACCGTCCCTATCAATGCCATCATTAATCCAGAATAGCGGGCCACGTTGCCCAACCTCAAATGGGTTAGTCCATCTTGTTGGGAATCTGCTTTCTACTTCAGCTGCGACCACGTCAATTGGGATAACCACATCACCTGATCTGGGGGCTTGGGCGGAGGCTGCTTTGATAGCGGCTGTTTGTGTCACAGACTTTGGTAGTGTAACGCCAAGCTGCTTCCAGTGTGTTCCCAAGTCAAAATACTGGGACGACTTCATGGACGTGCTATCAAAACCTGCATGGAGCTTTTGCAGTGTGAGGATACGCGCCATCTGTTTCATGAACGCTGGGAACATTTCATCAGACGTAGGAACAGGTGATTCAAACTCCCACACCAGACGCATGTATCCGCTGTGCGTCTGTGAAATCCATGTCGGGGTGTATGCTGCCTTTTCTAGGACATCTTCAATTGCGGTCCAGTCTACCGCTGCATCATAGTCACCTACGACACCATATATCAAGCGGGGTGGGTTATCAACTCCGACACGTTCTCGTGGGGAATCCGCTTCTACTGCATTGTAGAAGACATGCTTAGTGGATGACTGAGCTGACCACTTACGGTGATCTGATTTGGTTTTGTGGTGGGGGACTTTTGATTTAGTCTTAGATAGATCGTTGACAATTGTAATGTCGGAACTTCTTAGATTCTCAATGTAAAAATATTTCATGTTCTTATTTCTCGTAGTGTTTCAGGACGGAACCCTCAGCGGATAGTGGGATGTCTGGTATCCATGGTGGTGGCTCCGACATTATTCTTACCACATTGATCAAAGCCTCGGAAGCATTTTCGTCCTCGACCTCTAAAATAACTTCATCATGAACGTGGAACAGGAGTTTATAACCAGCCTTGTCTAGCTCAACCATCATGCCAGCGAAGATGTCACGGGCTAATCCCTGTGCCAAGTTCTCAGTTATGAGACCCTGCCAGATCCTTACATCCACTCGTCGTGAGTGTTTAATAATCTGAGTGATGTTCTCTGGATACCCAAACCTACCTTTGACTAGCTTTGGTTTACCATACTTAATCTTCCTAAGTGGCAAGTCTTCAGCATGTTCTTTTCGTTCGCAGTTTCTGTCTTCCAGCTGGTGATACCCATTTAGGTTTTCCTTAAGGGTGCCCCACAGCTTAACAACTTTCTTCATCTTGGCTCGGTATAGGTCAATAGCGGCTTGGGAATCCTCCTCACTATAACCATAGGCTGCTGCAAAGGCTTTTGGACCCGCCATAAATCCAGCACCTAAGACAATCGCTTTGACTAAGTTTCTTGTGTCTGGGTCCTCAACCCTGAGAGATCCTTTAGCTGGATCCCACATGTCAAATTCTACGGCGAATGCCTCATAGATATCATCAGACTGTTCGACAGTTTTAAGCATGTCCCAGTCCTCAGCCAACCACAATAGTGTCCTTACCTCAATCTGCGATAAGTCAACTACGACTAGCTTCTTACCAGCTGGTGCACAGATGAGCTTACGTAGATCTGCACCAAACATCTCTTTGCGGGGCAGGTTCTGTAGGTTGAAGTTACCACCACCCCCAGAAAAACGACCAGTGTGGGCACCAAAATACATTATGTTTCCGTAATAGCGACCATCTGGCATTGTGGCACAATCGATAGCCTCCAGCTTCTTGAGTAGGGAATTGATCCTACGCCACTCCGAGACCGCTTGAATCCACTTATACTTCTGACCGTGCTCCTTAATCCATTCCTGTGCCTTGATGTCTGTCTTTGCTAGAGAGGCTGGTGGCTCTATTCCCATCTTGCGGCACTCGTCATTAAAGGCTTTTCTAGATAGGGTTGGCTTCTCACCAAGCCATGGGATGTTAGCCTCCGCGTCAAACAGGTATTGCTTCACACGTTCTTGTGCCCGCTTAAGCTCTTCTTGATCGATAGGTATACCCCGTTGAAGAGCCTCCCTATTGACACGGCTGATTTCCCTTTCGTGCTCTGGCCACTGGTCACCTATTTTCTGCCACAGCTGTAGGCAGAGACGGGAGTCCACTAATGCATATTCGGAGACCTCCTCCTGAAACTCTGGTGTCATGTTTTCCCAGAGCTTACCCTTCATGTTGTCTCGAGTGGACTTGTCTGGCTTAACTCCTAGTGCATATTCTGAGGCACCAGCGAGGTTCCTTGGGATACCGACATAGGCCGCGAGATCTGCTGTGCAGTGCCATGCCGCATATTTCACGTCGGGCCACCATCCCTGTGTGATACCATATTTGTAAAGTGTTTCATCAAAAGATGCATTGTGGGCGAGGACAACATTGTCAATTAGCATATCCCAATCGAATTCTTTGGGGTGACCAACAAATTCGTATCCATCATCGCCAACAACCGATACCATATAGGCATCAAATTCGTGGTGTGAGAAGTAGCCCAAAGGGCCGAGTGTTCTGATACTACAGTCGTTGCTGTAAAATGTCTCAAAATCTAACGCGTAAGTAATTTTATTATTCATATTTTTGGTGTGTGCCGTGATTGTAATTTGGCATAAATTTACCCACACCCCCATGACGTCATAGGGGTGTGGGTGGGTCATGTATATTAAACTAGGGATTACTCCTCTAGTGAAAGCTCTGCTTGGATATCAAAGAGCCCTTTGGCTTTCTCGAAGGCGTCAATGATAACGACCGTGCGAGCGTAATGTTCTTGCAGAGTTTTGATGTTGTCATCTAGCTCTGAAAGCATGTTATTTGCGGTTTCGATCTCCTGCGAGATGACTTCTAAATGGGCACTCATACAACTATGCTTGGAATGAGTTTGCGAAGTCTGCAACTGCTTCTGGGACGTGCTCTTTAGTTACACTGAGGGTCGGGACATACCATGAGTATTTACCCTTGCTCATGATCTGTGACTCAAAGTTCCATAGACGGCTGTTCAGAGGTAGGCCACGGTTGAAAGCAGCAAAGGTCATAAGACTTTTATACGTCTTACGGTATGCATCCTTCTGGACGTAGATCTTTCCGATACAGTAGTTGTTGTCACCAATGGGGAAAGGGAACGCATCATCATCCGTATTACCCTCTGGTTGGGCAAACATGAGGATGAGCTCAGCAAATTCTAGAATTTGATATTCTGAATCTATCTTAAGCTGTTCCATCTCTTGCTTTGTTCCTACGATCCGAGGCATCTCATCCGAGTCGAAGTCGATGTCCTCTTTCCATTTCTTAATTGCACCGAGGATGATGCAATGTCCTTTAGTCTCCCGAGGTAAGATCTCGTGGGTCTTATCTAGGATAAGACTTCCGTGATCAAAGTCCCCAGTGGACATTTTCTGCACGACGTTAAGTCGTGGGATATCGATATCGTCGGCATCGATAGTAAGTTCTTGTCCGACGGTAGTGACAGCTGTGGTTGTTGCTGCTTCAATTTCTTCTTCTTTTGCTTTTGGCATATTATTATATGGTTTATTGTTTTTTGGTTTAGCGGAGCGTGAATCGCTCCTTTTGTTTTTCGAGGGCACCTGCGTCTTTGCAAGTGTCCAGAAATTCTGCGGACTTCTGTCCTTTCTCGCCTTTGTCTGCGGTCTCACCGACAAGCTTAGCTGTCTTAGTTACTGCAAATGTGGCGCTTTCTAAAAGCTCATCAGTATCAACACCCATGTCGGAGGCGATCTTAATGAACTTGTGGTTGTCTACGACTTTGGTAGGAGCTCCCATAGATGAGAGTCGAAGGGATGGGAACTCAGCACCTTCGTGCGCCATTTCCATAGCTCGGGCGCGTAGGCGTTTGGCCCACGCTTCTACGATCTTCGAGATGTTCCAGAGTTCCTCAATGGATGCTGGATCATCAACAGCTTCAATGTCTATGTTTGTGAAGTCCTTGCGTTGTAAGTTAGAAGCCACATCCAGAACGAGACCACCTAAAGCGGGGCATCTATCTTCGTGACGGCAGAACCTACAATTCTGGGTTGGGTTACAATCACCAGCTGGCGGGCATTGACCACCACCCCACATGGGACGGACACGTTCACCTTCCTTAATGACATTACCAAGAACCTCGATAAGGTCAGGTAACTCAGTGCTTACAAAGGAACCGAGTAATGGTAATGAACCTCGTTGGGGAACATAGAACGCGAACATGATGGTCTCCAGATCAGGGAACTTTTGAAACACCCCAATGGTATATGCAATTGCTTGCATGTTCTCATGAGGCTTATCAATGGTGCTGATGCCTGTCTTGTAATCCGCAAGGACTCCATACTTACCATCTGATGATATACTCAGACGGTCACAGGTGCCATAGGTTTGAGTGTCACCCAGATCCACATCCACCTGAACTTCGTAGAACTCAGTGCGCTCCTCATCTGGTGGGAATGCGTCAGCAAGAAACTCGTCTTCCATATCCGCACATCGGTTATATAGATCGAGTTCCTCCTCGTTTTGTAATGCTGCGGGATCGCGCACCTCCAGTGCTTCGTGGATACGAGTACCCATTTCAGCGGCTGGAGATGAACCATCCTTGCCGTGGTAAGCAGCACACCCAGCCACATACTTCAGGGAAGATGGGCTGAACTCTGCGTGACCTCGGTCAGCGTGTGGCTGCTGTGCTGACATTATCCTTTGTATGCGTCCTTTGCGCGTTGTACGATTTCGGAGTTTTCGAGATCACCTTTTTCATCGCCTAGGGCAGTTCTGATGTCACTTACAAATTTGAGCAGCTCTTGCACAAATTTGTTTTTTAGGATTTCGTCGAGCCCGTTGTTTTTATTTTCTTCACTCATGGTGTTATTTTATTATTTTTGGTTTTGCATTATTGCTAAGTTGTCGAGGCGGCGTTGCATCGAAGACATTACTGCCTCCTCTACGCTGCCACTTGCGACAAGAATCTTCTGAAGTGCGTCTGACTTCATGCCATTGCGATGAATACGTCCTAGAACTTGGACATGATCCTTGGCGGAAAACTGGGGACTTATAAGACTAACACGTGGTCGGTCGCCATTTACGTCATGGAGTGAGATGCCTGTTCCACCCGCTGCGGTATTGACAACAATGCAGTTGGTCTTATCGGCAGTGAAGTCATCAATGACCTGCTGGCGGTCTGACTTCTGACCACCCTCAATGCGGTCGCAGCATAGCTTCTCACACAGGGCTTGAACTGTTTCCTTAAAGCTAACGAATATCACTACTGACAGACCCTCAAGCATGAGGTCTTCTGCCATCTCCACTAGGTCTGGGACTTTCAATGACTCAGCTAACTGGCGTGCACGTATGATGTTGACGATCACGTGCTCACTGTCCTCGACGGTGCCATGCTCGATATACTGCTCCAGTATCTCAGGGGTGAGACCAAGGTCTTTGTAAGCCTTCTTGATCTTGGCGAGATTCTTAAATTGGATTGGCTCAACGAAGATTCGGTTCTCTTTAAAGGCGTCAGGCAGATCATCCACGGACAGTCGGTCAGTGCTGATGCCATACATGGCCGTCCTGAGCTCTTTAAGTTTGCTCTTCTTGACCAGTCTCCACTGATTCCAGAAATCTTGCTCGCACCCGAAGTGCTTCATCCAGCCGAACCATGACCTGAGTGGTGCTTGTGATTTGTTTAGGTTGTGTAGGTTTAGCATATAACCAATGGCTCTCATCTCGGTAGGGTCTTCAGCTGCTGTAGCTGACATCCCGTGGATCTGGTATCCTTGGTTAACTAGTGATAGTATCATTTGAGCGTTCTGGGTGTAAGGCCCCTTGCACTTATGGATCTCATCAACCAGCACTAGTGTGCCCATGGGGAGAATCCACCTCATGATATTCTTGCCCTTCTTGGTCATCCACTTGGTGCGACCACCTCGGATCTTCTCGTAGTTAATTACGAATAGTGGCTCCACACCCATCTCCTTGAGCTCCCGCTCCCACGATGGTATGACTTGCTTCGGGCACAGGACAACAACAGGGTGTCCTAATGATTTTGCTAACGCAGCGGCGACGACAGTTTTACCAGTTCCAGCATCGCTGGTGTCTAGTGTATTGCGTCCCTCCCGCTGGGTAATAGTGAAAAATTTATGCGCGTCTTCTTGCTTCGGGAATAGTGATTTCATTGGCTGGCTTCATGGTTTGTCGATTTAATGTAATCAACAGATACCAGCCATTCCCAAACCCGTCAAATAAAATCTTAATTATTTTTCAACCCTCGAAGTGGATCTGGTATTCCCTTGCTGCCATAAGGTAAGCATCGACAATCCCGTCGTGTGGTTTCTTGGAACGTGGTGTCGCTAACCACTGCTCATCAGGGCGTAGCTCCTTAGCCTTAGCCAGCGCATACTTCTTAGATTGCCCACGTGGAAACTTACCCAGCATATCTTTCTGCCACTGCCTCACAGACAGACCTTCCCAAGGCCACGCCATACCAGTGCACAAACCGATGAGCTGTCCGTAGCACATTGCCATAGATCTCATGGATTGAGATGAAGGCGCGTGGTGTAGTGGCTCCTCAATAACAATGTTCACGGGTGGCAGCTTGAAGTCGAGCACCCAATCACGAAACCTGATCATATCAAGTTCGGTTTTCTTGCCAACCTTGTGGCTGGGCAATCGTGTGTATCCTATCACTGCACCATCCCAGCTGCTGATCGCAACTGCTGCACCAGAGCAAGCCCCATTATCGATCCCGATGATCATAGACAGCTGGTAGGAAATCAGCCTTAACCAAGACACCGTCTCCCTGCCATGGGGCAAATAGATTAAAGCCTTTATCAAGTCCCTGTAGGAAAGATATCTCTTTCCATGTCGATGGTATGACCCTGACAAAGTCACCTTTGACTTGCTGGGCCGAGTAAAAATAATCTAGGTTCGAGCGTATGCTGCCCATGATTACGAAAGGGTTCGGCTCGTGTGTCCGATTTGAGAAAAATTTCATTAGTCTTTTGGATTTGGGTCTATGTCCACAACTTTGGCGGGCCTCTTCTTTGAGGCCGCAGCTGCATCGTTTAGAAT
>ENA-OQVM01006280-OQVM01006280.1-marine-metagenome-genome-assembly--contig:-NODE-6280-length-10891-cov-5.288237_pt1 | contig 10891 bp, 9 predicted proteins | sample MGYA00237776_ERZ505498 | MGnify/ENA primary metagenome ERZ505498 (study PRJEB26159, sample SAMN06265151) | marine metagenome | isolation source: Helgoland LTER site | place: Germany:Helgoland, sampling... | reverse complement strand
CATCATACCGCTGCAGCTCACCATGTTGTTGAAAAAAGCCCAGCAACATTCGTATTACCGTTGTCGCCTGCAAACTGCCCATGGCGCCCAGTACCGGCCCAACCACACCGGAGTTGGAACAATTCAATAGCGGTTCCGGTGAGTTTTTATCAATAATACAGTTAAGGCAGAGGCTTGGGTTATGCGCAAAATCAAAGGCTACCAATTGACCTTCCCAGCCCAGTGCCGAGGCGCTGACAAAAGCGGTTTTCTGTTGGCAACAGTGTTGATTTATAAGCTGTCTGGGGGCGAGATTATCGGTGCAATCCACCACTACATCATAGGAATTAACTAACAGTTCAGCGCTTACCTCAGCGGCATAACTGCTAATTTGCAGATCCGGGTTTAAGGCCAACAGCTCCCGTTTGGCGCAGTTAACTTTTAGCTCACCGCAGTCGGTCTCTTTATAGAGTATCTGGCGCTGCAGGTTAGATAATTCAACAATATCAGCATCGCACAGCGTTAGCTGACCTATACCGGCAGCCGCAAGGTAGAGAACAACGGGACAACCAAGACCACCAAGCCCAACGACTAATACCCGAGCCTCGGTTAGCTTTTGCTGGCCGGACTCGCCTATATCATCCATTAATAAATGACGGCTGTAGCGCATAAACTGTTCGTGGCTATTAATCATGCTTTAGGATTAGCTATATTTATTATCATAAAGCCGCCTCGGCAAGGGCTAAATCTTCGCCGCTATTAATATTAAAAAATGGGTTTAATGGCTGCTCTGGCCAGTCCAGATAGACCGTATCCAAAGTTTCCAACAGGGGTTTAAAACCGCCCTGCTTGTCCACTAACAATGCATTCTCAACCGCGCCGCGAACAGACTTATTCCACAGCGTAAAGGTTGGCTGTGCAAAGCCCTGATAACGCACACAGGCGACATCGGCATTCTCGGCGACTATCTTCTCATAAAGCTTGGCGACTAGATTAGCGGGAATAAATGGCCCATCACAGGGCACCATCATTAGATAACTGGCAGTACTGAGGCGATCGCTGCTCAGGGCACTGTATAAGCCTGTCAGCGGCCCCTGAAAGTCCTTGAGCAGATCACTGATAAAAGGATATAAATTGGCACTAGCGTCTTTTCCGCAGGCCTCAGCACAGATATCAGGATCGCCATTAATAAAAAGACTATCAACCTGTGGGGAGAGCCTTTCAATGGCGTGCTGTAACAGTGTTTTACCCCCTAGAATAGCCTGCACCTTATTCCCTGTGGCCATTCGACTGGAGCGACCGGCTGCCAGTATTAATCCATCTATATTAGCCATACGTTTTAATCACCCTTGGAGTTCCAGCGTGCAGCTGCAGCGCTATCGGAGTCTTTGCTCTCAACCCAATGCTGTTTGCCATCCTGGCTAACTTGCTTCCAAAAGGTCGCCTTGGTTTTCAGGTAATCCATTAGGAATTGGGCGGCTTCAAAGGCAGCCACACGGTGTTGGCTGGCAACGCCGACAAAAACAATCTGATCTCTGGGTAGCAGCTCGCCAACGCGGTGGATAAGGGTAATAGCGATTAAACCCCAGCGCTGATTGGCCTGATCAACAATCTCCTGCAGCAGGTTTTCGGTCATTCCCGGGTAATGCTGCAAAGTGAGAGAATCAATAGAGGAGTCGAGTTCGAAATCACGGACTAAACCCGCAAAAGTAACCACCGCTCCGACGGCCGGCGACAGTTCTCTGAGTAATTGATACTCTTCCGCCAGATTAAAGTCATGGGTTTGAATGCGGATGCTATTCAAGGTGGTTTAACCTCCGGTTACCGGTGGCAGGAAAGCCACCTCACTGCCATCAGCTAAAGGCTGGTCCCAACTGACAATCATCTGATTTACCGAGACTAATACCTGAGGTTGGGAGAGCTCTTTGACCAACTCCGGATAATCGGCATTTAAAAGATCACGAATCTCTGCCGGCGTTGAGGCCTGAATTGTTATGGGTACCTGTTTGGCAAAATCACCGAGTCGGCCAAAAAACAGTAGGTTAATCAATGCTGTGGTCCTCTGGGTGCCAGGTACCTGACTTGCCGCCGGTCTTTTCCAGTAATCTTGTCTGGCTGATAACCATACCCTTATCCAAGCCTTTACACATATCATAGACGGTTAGCGCTGCAACCGATGCGGCGGTTAGGGCTTCCATCTCTACTCCGGTCTTGCCGGTGGTTTTACACAGGGCGGTAATCATCAAAATTTGACCCTGCAACTCAATATCAATACTGACTTTTGAAAGTGGTAAAGGATGACAAAGAGGGATCAAATCACTGGTTTTTTTGGCCGCTTGAATACCGCTGATTCTGGCTGTTGCGTAGAGATCACCTTTGGGCACAGTGCTATCACTAATGGCCGCAATAATAGCGTCCGTTAACTGAACCTGAGACTGGGCGATGGCAGTTCGAGCTGTATCCACTTTTTCTGATACATCAACCATATGGGCTTCGCCACTGGAATTTAGGTGGGTCAGTTGTGACATAGGATTCCATAGATAATTAGCTGACCTTTATTATGGCAAAGGCTGCAAGACTAATACATGGTTTATCTATTCCAGATGCTGTTATAGAGCAATAAAACTGGATTCTTTTACAGGCATAAAAAAACTCGCCATGGTTACCCATGGCGAGTCTTTATTTACTACTACTTGAACTTACTGAACAGCTGCATCAAATCGATCGCTGTCGACGGCATCTTCCACGCCATCACTATCGTTATCCGTTACATATTCAAGGGTTCCAGGAACCGTACGCTTGCTCTTGTCGTTACTACCCCAACAAACCGTGCCAGTATCGTCCTGAGCACAGGCGTGGTTGAAACCAACGTTGACCTGAGTCGGGTTAGACAGGTTTGGAACACTAACGATGTTTGGAGCACCCCAACAGGTCACACCATTGTCATCAATAGCACAGGTTGATAAGCCACCAGCACTGATTGACGTTGGGTTAGACAGCGCAGGAGCTGCACTACGTGAGTCCTCTTGTCCCCAACAGGTCACACCGTTGTCATCAATCGCACAGGTATGGATATAACCTGAAGACACCTGCGTTGGGTTAACCAGATCAGTCGGTACCTTACGCTGCTTCTTGTGGTTACGACCCCAACAAACAACGCCGCTATCACCAATCGCACAGTTATGCTCTGTACCTGCATCAACCTGCGTTGGGTTCACTAGGTTGGCTGGAACTGTTGAACGCTTAAAGCCATTCGAACCCCAGCACACTACACCAGTGTCATCAGTCGCACAGGTGTGCAGCTTACCTGCTGCTACCGAAGTCGGGTTTTCCAGCGCAGGTACTGTTACCTGACCCGCGTTATCTCGACCCCAACAAACTACACCAGTGTCATCGATCGCACAGGCGTGCTCGAAGCCAACAGACAGCTTGGTCGGGTTAGACAGTGCAGGCGCAGCACGTTGACCGTACTGGTTAGCACCCCAGCAGGACACACCGTTGCTATCCATTGCACAGGTGAACTTGTTACCTGCACCAACGTAGTAGTCAACCGCTAATGGATTACGACCCGTTTCATTTTCCAGAGCATCTGGAATACCGTCGTTATCATCGTCCGCGTCAGCGTTGTTACCAATGCCGTCGCCATCAGTATCTGCAGTTTCACCTGCATCAAGCGGCATGTAATCTGAACCATCTGGCACAGAGTCACCATCAGTATCAGTAACTAGCTTGTCAGTACCTAACAACAGCTCGTCAGCATCAGAGAGGCCATCGCCATCGTTATCGGTAACGTGGCTCAGACCAACAGGAGTACGTTTGCCTTTGTCGTTGCTACCCCAACAAACAACACCAGTATCATCCTGTGCACAGGCGTGGTTGAAATCAACGCTTACCTGAGTGGGATTAACCAGAGTTGGAACAGCAATGATATTAGCAGCACCCCAACAGGTTACGCCGTTGTCATCAATGGCACAGGTTGATAATCCACCTGCACTTACCTGAGTTGGGTTAACCAACGTATCAGGAACTACAGCACGTGAATCCTGCTGTGTACCCCAACAGGTAAGGCCATTGTCGTCAATCGCACAGCTGTGGATATAACCTGCAGACACCTGCGTTGGGTTAACCAGACCAGCTGGTACCTTACGCTGTTGCTTGTGGTTACGACCCCAACACTCTACGCCGTTGTCGCCAATCGCACAGGTATGTTCAACACCCGCATCGATCTGCGTAGCATTAACCAGAGTTTCAGGAACTTCTGAACGCTTAAAGCCGTTCGAGCCCCAGCACACTACACCAGTGTCATCGATCGCACAGGTGTGCGTCTTAGCTGCCGCAAGTGCAGTTGGGTTAGTTAGAGCAGGAACTGTGGTCTGCCCAAGATGACCACGACCCCAACAGATAACACCAGAATCATCGATCGCACAGGCGTGCTCGAAACCTACTGACAACTCAGTTGGATTAGACAGTGCAGGCGCAGCACGCTGACCGTACTGATTAGCACCCCAACAGGTCACACCATTGCTATCCAGTGCACAGGAGAACTTGTTACCTGTACCTACTGCATAGTCAATACCCTGTGGATTACGGCCTGAAGCAATTTCCAATGCATCTGGAATGCCATCACCGTCTGAGTCGATATTAGCCACACCTTGATTGATAGTAATCTCAGCTCCGACAAAGCCAAAACCACTGGCTCCGGAACTGCGTGAGAACTTTAAAGTTGTACCAGCAAAGCCTTCAAGTGCAGTACAGGGAAGCGTATAAAGTGTAGCCGGCAGAGAGGCACTGGAAGGCCAGGCACCATTAACACTAGCCCAGGCTGCATTTAAATATTTATCAGTTGATGAGTCATTATCATAATCATCAGTATCATCACTAAGCTGCATACCTATACTGGAATCGGTTAATAGATCAGTTATCCCAGCGTCATCACAGGACAGCGCCGAGCTATCAAAGTGAAGGCGAAAACCCAAGCCGGTGGCAAGCTCTTGATTAGTGGTAGTGTAAGTCATTGAAATGGATGTTGACTCACCTGCAAGAATCGCCGAAGAAGATAAATTTGCATCGATAATTTGATCTTTTGCGCTGGCCCCGAAAGCCGCCAACGTCGAAGACAAAACAAAACTTTTAATAAGACTATTATTTAAATAACCTAGCATTGCAGCATTTACCCCTCAGATAAACTTTATATATTTTTTATACAACTTATACAATTCTTGATTATGAGTCGAAAATTCAAAAAAGTATATAGTAAACTTAACCACTGTATAGGCGAATAAAAAACGAGAAAAATGCGCAAAAAAAAAGATAAATAACGATAAAAACTATTTGTTCAAAAAAGTGGTCTCCCCTTCAGGAGTCGAACCTGAAATTCAAGCTTAGGAGGCTAGCGTGATATCCAATTTCACCAAGGGGAGCGGCTTACATTATAAAATAGTAACAAAGAATAGATAGACTCAAAATAGACGTAAAAAATATAGTTTTCAATGCTTAAAGATAAATACCTATCCAGCTAATCGAAAGACAAAAACAAACCGCCACTTAATTACACAACCGTCAATCTACATTACAATCCCCGCCATGAACTTACTCCTACTGCAAAATAACAGCCTGAGCGAAAATCTGGTTCAAATTACTGGCCGCCAACTGCAACAGCTAACCAACCTGCAGCGGTCTGCTATTGGTGACACTCTTCGCGTGGGAGAGATCAACGGCCTTATCGGCAGCGGCACGATTATTGAGCTCAACAGTTCCGAGGCATTACTGCAGATCAACTTATCCAGCCCACCGCCGCCGCCCATCCCGCTAACGCTAATTATGGCTATGCCGCGACCAAAAATGTTGCGCCGCAGCCTGCAGACCATCGCCGCCATGGGGGTTAAAGAGATTTATTTAATTAACTCAATGCGGGTTGAAAAGAGCTATTGGCAGACGCCTTTGTTAAAGCCCGAGGCTGTCGAGGAAGAGTTTATTTTAGGCTTGGAGCAGGCTCGCGACACCATTATGCCAACGCTGCATATTCGCAAACGGTTTAAACCCTTTGTTGAGGATGAGTTACCGGCGATTATTCAGGGAAGAAAGAACCTGCTTGCGCATCCGGTCACTGAGACCCGTTGCCCAATCGATATTCAGCAGCCCGCAACACTGGCTATAGGCCCCGAGGGCGGATTTATCCCCTACGAAGTCGAGCTATTAAATGCCGCAGGATTTGAAACCGTGCATATAGGGCCGCGTATTCTCCGCGTTGAGACCGCGGTGCCTGCCCTGCTCTCCAGATTATTTCCCGCCTAGATAAAAACGCTATTAGCGTCGACGAGGCTTTAAACGCGACGATTTTGGCTGAGCCTTTAACTGTGGCTTGGCCTTTTTAGAATCGCGACGCATCACTTCTTTCTCACGGCGTGACTCACCGGGCACTAAAAACCCATCGCCACTACCAATCAGATCACCCCTACCCATGCGGCGCAGAGCTTTGCGCAATATTGGCCAATTCTCTGGATCGTGATAGCGCAAAAATGCCTTGTGCAGAGTCCGCTGTTCCTGACTCTTGGCACTAAATATCGTCTCACTGTTGTTTTTACCCAGCGGCTTTAGGGGATTTTTCTCGGTAAAGTACATGGTTGTAGCCGAGGCCATTGGCGACGGGTAAAAGCTCTGCACCTGATCAACCCGGAAGCCATTGGTTTTCAGCCACAGCCCCAAACTCATCATATCCTCGTTGGTCGAACCCGGATGAGCGGAGATAAAGTACGGAATCAGGTACTGCTTTTTGCCCGCTTCTTTGGAGAAGCGCTCAAACATTTCCTTAAATTCATAATAACTGCCCATACCCGGCTTCATCATTTTACTAAGCGGGCCGTCCTCAGAATGCTCTGGGGCAATTTTTAGATAGCCACCCACATGATGAGTCACCAGCTCCTTAACATATTCCGGATCACGCACCGCCAGGTCATAACGCAGACCAGAGGCGACAACGACCTTTTTCACGCCGGGCAGATTGCGGGTTTTGCGATACAGCTGGGTGGTGTGCTTATGATCAGTTTCAAGATTGACACAGATAGTCGGATAGACACAGGAAGGACGTCTACAAGTCTCTTCAATCTTTTTATCCTTACAGTTAAGGCGATACATATTGGCCGTCGGACCACCCAGATCGGAAATAACCCCGGTAAAGCCCGGTGTCATATCGCGTATCTTCTCAACTTCGTTAAGTATCGATTCCTCAGAACGGCTCTGAATAATCCGCCCTTCGTGCTCAGTGATAGAACAAAAAGTACAGCCGCCAAAACAGCCACGCATAATGTTGACCGAAAACCGAATCATATCGTAGGCGGGAATCTTGCTCTCGCCATAGGTTGGATGAGGGACACGCTTATAGGGTTGATCAAACACCCAGTCCAACTCTTCGGTCTCGAGAGGAATTGGTGGCGGGTTGACCCAGATATCATTGCGACCCTGATTCTGAACTAGCGGGCGCGCATTACCGGGATTGGTTTCACGATGGAAAATACGGTCCGCATGAGCGTATAAAACCGGATCTTTAACCACCTGATCAAAAGATGGCATACGAATAAAGGTCGTGCTCGGGTCGGTTTTGATCGCCTGAGTATCGGGAATTATCGCCAGCGGTTTTGGTTGGCTTTCAGTACCCTCAGCGCCATCAATATCTTCAAGATTGACCTGACCTGTGGCGCAGGTAGTACCTTTCTCAGCGCGCATACGAATGGTCTTGGCATCATCGGAGTCACTAGCCTTAGAGGTCACATAGGGATTCTTGGGCTTGGACATTGGACCAGGCTGATCCACCTGAGTAGAATCAATTTCGCTCCAACCTTTGGGAATAGTTCTGCATAAAAAGGCACTACCACGCAGATCGGTAATCTCGCGAATCGTTTCTCCGCGGGCCATTCTATGGGTCAGCTCAACCATCGCCCGCTCGGCATTGCCGTAGAGCAAAATATCCGCTGTTGAATCAATTAATACAGAACGCTTTACCGACTCTGACCAGTAATCATAATGGGCAAGGCGGCGCAGACTGGCTTCAATGCCACCCACCACGACCGGCGAATCAGAAAAGGCTTCGCGACACTTCTGGGTATAGACAGTCACTGCGCGATCCGGACGCTTGCCACCGACATCATCAGCGGTATAGGCATCGTCATGGCGCAGTCGGCGATCAGCGGTGTAGCGATTGATCATCGAATCCATATTGCCGGCAGTCACACCAAAGTAAAGATTTGGCTTGCCCAGCACTTTAAAGCTCTCCGCATCGCGCCAATCCGGCTGCGAGAGAATACCTACTCTATAGCCCTGAGCTTCGAGAACACGACCAATAACCGCCATACCAAAGCTCGGATGATCCACATAGGCATCACCGGTGACCAAAATAACATCACAGCTGTCCCAGCCGAGCTGATCCATCTCTTCTCGGGACATCGGCAAAAACGGTGTCGGCAATAGACATTCAGCCCAGTATTTTGGGTAGTCGTAAAGAGCTGTTGGGGTTTGCTGTTTTGTTGCCATCGGTCAAATACGCTTTTGTTGTAGGGTTAAAACGGCGCTCATTGTAACGGATTTAGACCTGCCGAGAGCGACTGTTTTACTGATTAACAGATTCATTGACCCTATACGCAGAAACCTGCGTATCTGATTAAATTGACAGTCTCAACCTTTTTTGCGAATGAGAATCAATATTATTAACATTTAGCCAAATCTGACGTACAATAAGATTATTGCATTACTCATCACAGGATTAACTTATGACCCTCTGGGATCTTAAACAGGGAACCTCCGCTACCGTTGACAGCTTTGTCTCAACTCTTGAGAGCGGCTACAGAACCCGTCTTAGCGAACTCGGCTTTCACCCCGGCGAATTAATCTCCTGTGTCCTCTCCCCCAGCCTTGGTGCGCCAAAACTCTACCGCGTCAATAACAGCGTTTACTCTCTCGATGATAGCGTAGCCACGTTAATCAAAGTCGGCAGCGACGAACAAGCAGCTTAATGTCAAAAACCATCCTTATCGGCAGCCCTAACTCAGGCAAGAGCCTGCTGTTTAATCGGCTCACTGGCCTCAACCAAAAAGTTGCCAATTTCCCGGGTGTTACGGTCAATATCAACTCCGGCAAAAGCCTTGCCCAGCCCTCCAATGAATTTCTCGATTTTCCCGGTGCCTACTCCCTGCAGACCATTTCCGGGGAAGAAAAGATTGCCGTTGAGGCCTTTTACAATGCACTGCAAGATCCAGAGATCAGTTCGGTGGTCTGCGTTGTCGACGCAACCCGGCTTGAGAAGGGATTAATCTTTGCCCTGCAGGTAATCAATGCCTGTGCAGAGCACCAGAAATCACTGATTATCGCCGCGAATATGAGCGATGTCCTCGAGCAGCATAATCTGAGCATGGATACCACCGGGCTTGAAAAGGCTCTCGGGGTTCCAGTGGTAAAAATCTCCGCAAAATCCGGCAGCGGTCTCGATCAGCTTCAAGCGCTGGCGATCAATCATCGCGATCTGCCAAGCCCCTACACCAGCGATATTATCGCCAGTGACGAATCGCTCAATCACCGTCAAGCCCAACAGTTGGCGGAAGACTTTGGCCCCAAAGGCGATCTGTTAATTAATTCGCAGACGCGACTCGACCAGTTTTTTCTGCATTCATGGTTTGGCGGGCTAAGCTTTTTGGTGATTATGTATCTGTTATTCCAGAGCATCTTTTCCTGGGCAGCCCCAGTAATGGACGGCGTCGAAAGCAGCCTGCAGTTTATGGCTGAAATTATTCTGCCCCTGCTTCCCGAGGGTGTTATCAGCGACTTTACCGCCGATGCTCTATTTGGTGGTATAGGCGCATTTCTAGTTTTTGTACCGCAGATATTTGTTCTCACCCTAGTTGTAGGGATGCTTGAAGACAGTGGTTATCTGGCTAGAGCTGCAGTTATTTGCCACAAACCACTGCGACTATTTGGCCTGACCGGTAAAAGCTTTATCCCCATGCTCTCCAGTGTCGCCTGCGCTATTCCCGGTATTTACGCCGCACGCACCGTCGACTCTCCGCGCAAGCGCTGGCTGACCTATCTGGCCATACCACTGATGCCCTGCTCTGCGCGACTGCCGGTTTACAGCCTGTTAATTGCCGCCTTTATCCCCGCCTCAAATATGTTTGGCGGACTGATTGGCTGGCAGGGACTGGCGATGTTTGGCATCTATGTATTCGGTATTCTCTGTGGACTTCTGGTTACCGCACTGGTATCCAAGACCAATAAAGGGATGCAGAGCGATCTGCCCTTTGTTCTTGAAATGCCCCCCTATCGCCTGCCCTCCTGGCGACCATTGCTGCGCAATGCCTGGAGTCGCAGCAAACACTTTGTGACCAAAGCCGGTAAGGTGATTTTTCTGGTCACTGTGGTTATCTGGCTGCTCGGTTATTTCCCCAATCAGGGTGCCTCGCTGGGCGAGTCCTGGCTGGGTCAGATGGGCCAGTGGATTGAACCCCTATTTTCGCCCTTTGGTCTCGACTGGAAATATGGTGTAGCCATACTCACCTCATTCCTGGCCCGCGAGGTTTTTGTCGGCACACTGGGAACCCTGTTTGGCATTGAAGGTGGCGAAGAAAATATTATCTCACTGGCGGATCATATTCAAAATAGCGGCTTACCGATTGGCGCCGGCTTTGCCCTGTTAGTGTTTTTCTCTATCGCACTGCAATGTGTTTCCACACTGGCAGTACTGCGCAGAGAGACCGGTTCCTGGCGCCTGCCTACTCAGCTTTTTATTAGCTATAGCATCTTTGCCTATGCCGCTGCCTGGCTAACCTTTGTTATAGTGCAGGCCATCGCCGGTTAAACCCTGAAAATATAGGTGAAAAACAGTATTTACGAGTTGAATTGCAAACTTTTTTCCGGCTTCCTAGATCGA
>ENA-OQVM01006276-OQVM01006276.1-marine-metagenome-genome-assembly--contig:-NODE-6276-length-10904-cov-8.158677_pt1 | contig 10904 bp, 7 predicted proteins | sample MGYA00237776_ERZ505498 | MGnify/ENA primary metagenome ERZ505498 (study PRJEB26159, sample SAMN06265151) | marine metagenome | isolation source: Helgoland LTER site | place: Germany:Helgoland, sampling... | reverse complement strand
AGGTTCTAGATGAGTAATGAAATTTATCTACTCTCTACTGCCCTACGATCGCACACCTCTAAAACCCTTCTAACCCCAAATAAGTAAAGGATTAACGTTGTTGTTAAGTACCTGTTTTGTTAAGGCTTGTAAAATGTGGCGTATGGTTCACCCTTTAGTTCTTCGTTTGCTAAATAACTTAATAAAGTTTACCCTTTTTTATATTGTGGTTTTTACTTCGTATATTCTATTTCTTTCGTTTTCTTCTCCCCGTACGTATCCTAATATTAATCCTAAGAAGAGTAATGCTATTATGATGATTAAGCCTTGTGTACCTTCCATATTTATTTGTTTGTTGTTAAGTCTATATAAAAATGTGATAATTTTTTAACGGTAACGGTTTTATTTAAGTCACCAGTATATTCACATATCATTGTGTTTGAATCTTTTAAAATGTATTTAATATCAACGTAATAATTATTGTCTGGATTATGGAGTTTAGTTGTAAAGGTTTCTCCATTACTACTTACAATATACTCTTCTATAAAATCATTTTCAGAAAAGCTAGTGTTAAACACTTTAACTGGTTTAGAGTCATCAGTTATGATAGTCAAAACATATGAAGATGTTTCACTTACCCAAGAACCTTCCATTTTGTTTATTTGGGCGCTTAATAATAATGTTGATGTTAATGTTAATGTTAATGTTAATGTTAATAGTAGTTTTTTCATTTGATTTAGATTTAATTAGATTAACTTAATTAGTTCTATTTTTTCCAGTCTGTATTTTTAGCATCCTTTATTATTTTAATCATACTCTCTTTACCAGATAACAAAACGAGTGATAGGAAGTCTTTATTGTATAACGTCAGCAAAAAGTGAACTAATTATCATTTGAATTTAAGAGATAGGTTTTATTATTTTTACAAACCTTTTAAATCTTAAATGATGAAAAACAAGAAAAGTGCCAGTGCTTTAATTAATTAAAATGGATTTCAAAGAACTAGGAGAAAGATATAAAATTGACTTAAATGTGCTAGGTAAAATTCTAAAACAACATAGAATTAAACTTATAATGCAGGAGTTAAATGATATTCCAGAATCTTGGATTCCTTTAATTGAAAAACATCTTTATCCTGACAAGAACATTAGAAATAAAATTAAAATTACAAAAGCAAGGGATGTAAAAAAAGTAGAGGACAATATTTTTGCCAAAGCTAAAAAAACTAACCCACAAAATGAAGTTTTTTATGCATACGTTAATTTTATAGGAAATGATAAGCAGCATGCCTTTATAAAAAGAATTAATGATGTAAATAATATTTCTGAGATAGACCTGAGAGAGAAAGATTCTAATGATTTCAAGTTACAAGAGGACTGTTCAAACATAACTCAAGGACAAATAATCACATGTAAATTATTATCCAAAAAATCCAATACAATAAAAATTCAATCTACTCATTTAGAGGGATTAATTATTAGAAGTGGGAGTATTAATAAGTTTGTAGACTGTTATTCTTTTAAAGATTTATCGGTAATAAATATAGATTCAGTTCTTAGAGGTTTTGAATTAAATTCCTCGGTAGTCTCGGTCCAGATTAAAAATATTCGAAATCAAATTTATTGCACTAAGGAATCAATGGTCCCAAATATGGACAAAATTGAATCTATATTAGAAAAGCACGTAGATATTATTCTATTAAAAAATGAGTTATCAAATTTTGATAAAGATTTGATAAAAGCCTTTAGAGAAACTCATCCAGATAAATTTGAATCTTTGACAGCTGGGCTTTTTAGCAAAGATATTGAAGCTGATATATTCATAGCCGATCTAAATCTATTATTGAGTAAATGGATACCTCTCAATCCAAAAGTCATAACATTAAGTAGTCTTAAAAAATTAGAAAGAATTCCCGAATATTTTAGTTTATGGTTTAACAATAGTTTGCCTTTAGAATTTTGGGAAGACAATTTGATTGATGCCATAATACAATACCTATCGGGCTTAGATAAAGATTCTATTGAAACATTTTTTTCGAAATTTACTCAAGTATATATCGAATTACTATCTACTGTTCTTTTTGATTATTTTAATGATGACTTCGAAATTGAATCACCAAAACACTTTGAAATACTAAAGAGGTTAATAGTCGTAAGTGCAATTAAAGATAAACAGCAACTTTTAGAGCAGTTAAAAATTAGATTATCTCCAAATTTAAGTTTTGAACTTTGGGTATTGGATAAAACAGGAAACTTTGATCACGATGCTGCTATAAAATCATTTACTGAACGTGACATTTCGACCCAAGAGCAAATTCTGAATGAACTCGAGGATGACGATCTAATAACTTTATTACCTCTTAAAGCTAAACTTTTAAACCCTATATTAGAAAAACGCCTTTATAAATTAATCCTGAAAAAATTAGCTATTGATATAAAATGTATCTCCTTCGATATAGAAAGTAATGGGAACGAAATTTTTGAAATAGGATGGATTAACAACCAATACAATTCGAAACATTTTAATGAACAATCTGAAATAAATGAAGGTCTACAATTTTTTAATGATCTAATTAAAAACTCAAACAATATTTTTGTTGGACATAATATTATAGAATGGGATATACCAATTTTAAATAAATTCAATATTTCAATTAAGCCTGAAATAGTTTGGGATACCCTCCTAGTGGAAACCTTCTTAAGTCCTGAATTTACAAATTTTGCACTTATTACAAAACATAATGCGAAGGATGATTCAATTGTTACCTTAAATTTATTCCTAAATCAAATTCTTAGAATAATTTATTCAAACGATGAAAGTTTAGTGCATTTATTGAACTATTTACCAGATAGAATTACTGCCAAAATTAAGTCTCTTAAGAATAATTTCGAATTTAGTTGGGACCCTTCGAATTACCTTTTGTCCAAAAAAACGGAATATTTTAGACCTCAAATTGAGCCTAATCCCCTTTTTGAAGTGTTAATCGAAAATATTAAAGTTTCCAAAAATAAAAACAAATTAATTGTTGGATCTCCGACGTTTAAACATGAAATAATATCAATTAAAAATATAAAATTCCATGCAGATAAAGAAACTAGCAAGCATTTTTATCTATTAGACAGAAATAAAATTCTTGAAATTGACAATTCTAATTTGTATATTAAAAATATACTATTAAATTTTATTGATCACAATTATAACCTAAATCGCAGATTTTATTGGGATCTTCTTCCCACCAATATTAAAATTCAGGTAGAAAATAATAGCGTCGATGTTTTCAATATTTTTCTTCCAATGGAAGAAATTGAATGGGAATCTGAGAACCTTTTATTTTTAACTATTCCCGAATTATTAAAATATAACAAACAATTATCAGAACTAGATTCCTTAGATGTATTTACAATTGAAAATGATCTTATTTCTATAGAGAACAAAGAGTTACTCAAAGAAGTCTCTTTAGATTTTCTAATGAATAGTTCAAACACTGAAGATCATTTATGGCTTAAATTTACTGGAGGGCAAAGTTTATCCCATATAACAAAAGAACAATGTGAATTACTTGAGGTTGAAATACCAGAAAAATTCAACAATTTCTGGGTTAAAAAGGTAACTCTAGATAAGTTTCATATTTGGGGAAACTATGATTGGGAAAAATTAATTAATTCTTTTAACGTCGAAAATATAATATCAGTTAACAAAGATTCCAATCCAATAAAAAGGAATAATACTTTTTTTGCCAAGGTTAGCGCTGCAGATGAATTTAAAAGTAGAGTTATTCGATACAATCCCGAGTCACTTTACAGGTCGAGATATTGGGTGTTTCAAAAGCAATTAATTGATCAAATTGTGAACGAACCAAATCCTTCAGTTCTATTTATTCAAAATTTTCAGGAAATTGAAGTTTTAAGAAATTATTTTATTCATTTGGGATATTATATTCCAGATAATTCTATTAGCATAGGCAGAAAGCTAGAGTTACTTCACCAAAATTCTACTAAGCAAAAACTCATAATTGCACAAAACTACCAATTAAGTACAATTGTAAATACTAATTATAAAGGAAGTCTAAATATTGTAATTGACAGCTTTGACTTACACGAAAATTACTTTTCGGCAATCAATTCTCAATACTTTAAAAACTTAGTTAATTCTAGAGAGAATACATCAATTGAAATTGAAGATGACGAAGAAACCGACATGGATAAAAATAAGGTCGAAATACAATCAAAAAAGGCAATTCTAAGTGATACTTTTTTTCTTTTACAATTACTTGAACCGAGAATTTCTCAAATTAGAAAAACTATTTTTCAGGTAGATCCCGATCATCAACTTTGGCTTTTGGACCCTAGACTTAATGACTACTCTTCTTTACACAAATCATGGAAAACAAGTATACGTCATCTAAAAATCTGGAATGACAACGATGAATATGAAAAGGCAGTCAAAGAAGCCGATATTCACATACAAAGTACAAAGCCTTTTAAAGAGATCCCTTACGATATAGATACTATTAAAAACATTCTAAAGCAAGTGTTTCTTGAAACAGAACACAATTGGAGAGATGACCAAATACCTTATCTTGATTTAATTTTAAAAGGTGAAGAAGATCAATTAATCACATTACCAACTGGAGGTGGAAAATCATTATTATTCCAAGCTCCTGCCTTATTCAAAAGCACATTCAGCAATAAGTTAACTATTGTAGTTACGCCTCTAAAAGCGCTTATGGAAGACCAAGTAGATGCACTTTGGAAAAAAGGATTCTTTGGAAGTGTCGAATACTTAAATTCGGATCGAAGCTCAGATATTCAATCAATATATAGAGCAATTGCAGGTGGAGAATTAGCATTACTTTTTGTAACCCCTGAAAGGTTTAGAAGCAGATCATTTAACAATGCGCTAAACCTTAGAATACAATCTGATGGCGGTTTAGAATATGCCGTGTTTGATGAAGCGCACTGTGTTTCTCAATGGGGTCATGAATTTAGACCAGATTATTTTAATTGTGCAAAAAAAATACAGCAAATTAAAACTCTAAGCAGTGCTGAATTCCCTCTTTTACTTTTCTCAGCAACCGTATCAAAAAAAATATATAATGATTTTAATCTTATTTTCTCATGATAAATTGGTTAGATAAAGATAAGGAGTATAATCCTATAAGAGAGCATATCAAACTTGGTTTTGAAATAGTAGATGATTCCGAAAGAATAGCTGAATCAGTTGCGAATGATTTAAAAGAGAAGAATTTTAATGAAAATAAAAGCAGGGTTTTAATCTTTGTTCGATCTAGAAATGGAACAGAAGAAGCCACAATTAATTTAAGAAAATGCCTTAAAAACCTTAAATTACCATATGCGGATAAGGTAGATTTTTATCACGCTGGATTGGATGGAACTGAACGAGCAGAAAAATATGAAAGTTATAAGAATGGAGATACTGTAGTTTTAATCTCTACAAAGGCCTTTGGTATGGGTATGGATATTAAAAATATTCACTTCATTTTTCATTTAGGACCATCATCTACCTTTGAAGATTTTTTACAAGAAGTTGGAAGGGCAGGTAGGAATGAAGACTCATATAAAGATGCAGGATATTCATTAGAGAATCCTATACTGTCTAAATGCCTTATGACTTATGATGATTTCAATAAAATAAAGGATTTACAACATTTAAATGAAATTACTTGGTTGAATGTAGAAAGTGTAAGAGAAGCAGTCTTTAAATATATAGCAAATTTCAGACCACTTAAAAAAGAGTCAGAGAATGCATTTCCTCTACCACTCGATCTATTAGAACAATTTTCTGACTTTGATGAAGTAAGAGGTAAGGATACTTTTTTTAGAGTTATATTATATTGGTTAGAAAGATTAACCAGAATTAAATTAGGTGTATTTACTCCATCTCAACTACCAATAAAAATATTAAATAAAGAATCCTCTTTTCAAAACATAAAAACAAAACATGACAAGGAACAACTAATGTCCTTACTAAATTTGTTATTAAAAATAAAAAGAGAAAGATTTCCAGAGGCCGAATTAATAATGGCAGACATGCAGTTTTTAAAAGACTCGTTAAAAATTAAAACAACAACTGATCTTTTTAAATTACTTTTCGCCGCACAAGATTCGAAACTAATTATATTAGACAGGAATATTACCTTAGAAAAAAGTATAAATCGCTCTCCAGAATTAAAAAATTGGCATAATGGAGTTAATTCTCCTAGGATAAACGCAACGTTTGAATTAGCATACAAAATATTAAGTTCTACAAAACTAGGAAATCAAATTAGTCTAGATAATCAAGAACTAAATGAATATACAAATGATGTAATTGATGAATGCTTTCAACTAGAATATATTTTTTGGACTGAATTAAAAAAGAACAATAAAAAAATTCCTGAAGAAGAAATTACTGAAAAACTAATTCATGACTTCAAAAGTACTCGGGCTAAATTTGCTTTTAAACTTATTAATATTTTACCCAACCTAAAACACAAGGCAGTAATAGAATACGAAAATGAAAAAGCGATTGTTACTCAATTGTTGTATAATGGAAATTCCTCGTATACTTCTACAAAAGAATATTTAAATTCATTTAAAACTGATTTAATTGCATTAATCCAATATATTTCTAAAGAGAATGAAAAAAGTGATGTAACCAGTTTTAACATAGTTGAATTAATAAACAAGTTAGGTTTTGAGAATAAAGGAGATCAATATTTTCAACAACTCATTTTTATTTCAAAAGGACTAGGGTATTTAAAAGGAGGTGGAGATTTAATACCTATGGGTATAGAACTCTTTATTTCTAATTTATCCAGTATTGGAGAAAATTTAGAAATTGATTCAATTGTAAAAAAAGAGTTTGGGGAGAGTTCAAAAATGAAAGAATTAAGACTCCTTGCATTAAAATGCCTAAGTAATTTAAATGATCATGAACATGACACTTTCATAAAAGAATATTTTAATTGTGAAAGCATTAAAGATCTTATCAAACTTTTAATAGATCATTTAAGCGAGGATCATCCGGATGTTGCTGCCTATAGAGAGGAAGCCTTAAATGATGCAAAGGTACTTCTAAATGATAATCAAAAGAAAGTTTATGATGGGAATTTACGACGAAACCATCAAATAATTGCAGGGCCAGGTACTGGAAAGACTCATACATTAACATTACGTGTTGCAAGATTAATCCAAGAGGAAAAAATTAAACCCGATAATATTCTAATTTTAGCATATAACAGAGCTGTAGTCGTTGAATTAAAAGAAAGATTAGGTAAACTATTTAAAAAACTAGGTTATTCCAAGTTAATTAAAAAATTAAAAGTTTTTACGTTTCATGGATTTATAAAGTATAGTTTAGGAACGGAAATAGAAGGTCTCGAATTTGCCGAATGGACTCCGAAATTTATTGAAATAATGACCGACTCACCTGGTATCATAAGTCAAAAAATAGGGGCAATTAAATATGTCTTTGTGGACGAATTTCAGGATATCACAACTGAAAGGATGGAATTATTAAAATTCATTGCAAATCCTAAAAAAACCAAAGTTTGTGTAATTGGCGACCCCAATCAGAGTATTTATGGTTATGAAAGATTAAACAATGACAATCCTATGAATCCTCAATCCTACTATGACCATTTTAAGGAAATATATAAGCCAGTTGAACATAATTTAAATGTGAATTATAGATCTTATTCCGAAATCCTTCTTGAATCAGAGAAACTATTAAGCCTCAATAGTTCACACTTCGAAATGCCTCAACTTGAAGCTTTTAATCCATCTATCGAAAAAAACAATTACGTCGAAATAATTGATAGTAGAGAAACCAACGTTGATTGGAAAAACAAACTGCAAGAATTACTGAATTATTCAGATGAAAAAGGAAGTTATAGCCAAATTGTTGTGATGTTTCGCTCCAATAATGAAGTTTATAGAGCATTCAATTTATTAAAGGATCTTGATTTAGATATTCGAATAAGAGTTCAAGGGTCGAAAGGCTCTTTAATTAAAACTAGAGAGTTTTTTGAAATATTAAATGATTTAGAGAATAAAAAAGAAGATAATTTATCTTTGGATTATATAGAAGAAATATCAAATAAATTAATTGAAATAAAAATTCAAAATTCCAATTGGGATGAATATTTACTTGATGTTTTTCAATGTCTAGTTTATGAATTTGAAAAAGAAAAAAACGTTGATTCAACATATGATGACCTTATTTCATTTATTTCTGATATTGGTGGAAAAGATGATGGACAGTTCGGAAAAATTTATCAACAGAATATACAATTAATTCATCCCGAATATGTTGATCAAGAAATCATTATTACAACTATGCATAAGGTTAAAGGATTAGAGTTTGATGCTGTTTTAATTCCTCCATCATTCTCAAACCTTCCTACATCTACTAGATTTGACCCATCAAAATTGTTAGATTACATAGAGGAAGAGAGGCGACTATATTATGTAGCATATTCTAGAGCTAAGAGAAAATTAGTAGCAATAAAATTCGATCGAGAGAATGCACTTGATAGAGGAATAGCATATTCTGTGCCTGCAAATATTACAAATCAACTTGGAATTGCCGTAAACGAGGGTATAGATAAGTTTACTATATACTGGAGCGCTAGTATTTTTGGAGGAAATGCGTTTAACTATTTAAAAAATAATGTAAAAATTGGTGAAAAAATTATATTAAGACCTACTGTAAATAATTATGGTACCTTTTGGCATGCATATATAAATGGAATCCAAATTGCATCACTATCAAGCAAGTTTTCTCAATCAATAAATCAATTCCCTCAGATTAGACAAAAAGCAATTGACGATGCTAAAAAGAAAACAAAGCAAGTTAAAGGATTTATTGTTTCAAATATTTATGTCCACACCTATGAAGAATCATTGTTTTCGGATGAAAAAAACGAGACAAAATACAGTGAAAAATGGAATCAAGAATCCAAATTTAGAGGATATACTTACTTAATTGACTTTTCTGGATACGGAAAATATGTTTAAAAATTTATTTAAAAGAAAAAGGAAAGCAGAAACAAGTTAACTAGTTGATTTTGATAACATTACTCTTTGTACCGCTGGAATTAAGTTTGAAACTAGCACTTTCTTGGATGGTTTTAGGTCTTACTTATCTGATGCATTTGAGCCAAAGGGAGTGAAGTCGAACTATTTTGGGGAGGATTTAGTAGAATTAGCTCGAAATTAATTTATTGTTTCTCAATAGGACTCGGATTTAAAACACTTTATTGCCATTCATATCTGTCTCACTGCTTTCACCTCATTAAACGACTGTAAACGCCGTTATACGATGTTAAGCGGCTTCACTAGTGCTTCACCTCTTTTTATTTTAATGCGAAAAAATAGATAAACTAAGTTGATCCACTTAATATAAAGAAGTTAAATTATTTTCTTAGATTAGCGTAAAAACATACTAAAAAAATAAAAAATTACTTTTCGCTGATATTCAAGTGAATATGTGGTGATGTGGGAACAAACATTTGATGCAATTAGAGAGCGAATCGGAATTAAATGTGAGCAATGTGATATTAGTTTAAGCCAAGAAAAGTATTATTTAGAAGTTCATTATAAAGATTATAATAAAACCAATAATACATTAGAAAATCTTATGGCTTTATGTGTTTTATACCATGCAACAGTGGATGCTAGACATTTGAAAAATTTTTAAAAAAACTCGTTAAAAGTAGATTCATTTATAGATGACTGTTCTGATTTTGTTCTAAATAACAACAAAGTTAACTATGAGAAATGGATTAAATCAAATAATTAAAAAATTAGTTTATAGCGGTAATTAGTAATTTAAACATTAATGATAGATACAATAAAATACGCTACTATTAGCAATATATATGTAAAAGACCTCATCTTTTACGATGAAAAAAAAGAAGAGGAACTTCATGCTATGTGTCTAGACTACGGCATTTCTTATTTACCAAATAAAGATAAAAAGTCCTGTTATAAACTACTTGAAAACGGAACATTTAAATCAGCTGAATTAACTAAAGATTTAATGTGTAACCCTTATGATAGATTATTTGAAGATGAGACTATAACTAAATTCGAAAACGGTCGCCATGATGAAGTAATGTTTGTGGTAGAAGCTGGGAAAATTAAAGGCGTTGTCCATATAGTAGATTATAATACAGAATTCATCAATTATGAGTTTTTTAAAGCAACTTACCGAATAGAAAAAATGCTCAGGGACCTTCTGATTAAAAAGGGAGAAGTTAATGATTCCTTGATTGAATGGATGCGTCAAAAATCGAAAAAGTCAAATGACCATTGGGGTAAAAGATATTACCAATGTCTGCCTAAAGATGAAGAGAAGAGAAAAGTAGAAGTAAGCAGACGTAAAGAATGTAATCCCTTCCAAACCTTTTTCTTCAATGATCTTTTAATGTTTGCCGCATCAAAAAAGTACGTTTCAAAAGAGTTCAAAACAAATATTGAGAACTTAAAGGAAATACGTAATTGGGTAGCTCATAACAAAGACCTTGCTCCAAAAAACAGAGAAGATTCTCATCCATTATATCGTATAGACGGCTTGAAGAAATTTGTGAAAAGTGCTAAGGATTTTTTTAAATGTTACGAGGAATTAGAAGACCTAACCTCAAACTATAATTGATTATGGGACTTCTTAAAGATACAATGTACGAATTAGATAAACCAGCTATACTTTTAGGAAATGGTATTAATCAGTTGGGAGGTACGTTTATTGATTGGAGCCAAAGAGGAGTGAAATCGAACTATTTTGTTCAGGATTTGAATTTAATCCCTACCATTAATACGTCTTTGCATATAATCAATTAGAGACTTTTCGGACATTCGTTGGTCGGACCAATTGTCTTGGACAATATCAGGTTGTCCGTCTTCAAGGACACTTAAATATTG
>ENA-OQVM01006270-OQVM01006270.1-marine-metagenome-genome-assembly--contig:-NODE-6270-length-10915-cov-7.247555_pt1 | contig 10915 bp, 11 predicted proteins | sample MGYA00237776_ERZ505498 | MGnify/ENA primary metagenome ERZ505498 (study PRJEB26159, sample SAMN06265151) | marine metagenome | isolation source: Helgoland LTER site | place: Germany:Helgoland, sampling... | reverse complement strand
TGCCAACGTTCGAAGATGACACACGCACCCGCCGCCAGAAACGCGTCTTTGCGCATTTTGGTCCAGTCCTTGCTGGTGGACGCCTGATTGTGACGTCCTCGGACGGGCTGATCAGGCAGTTTGACCCAGCGTCAGGCGCATTGCTGGGGCAGGTCGAATTGCCAGGTGGTGCTGCATCGGGTCCGGTTGTAGCCGGTGAGACCCTTTACGTCCTGAGCAAAAACGGGCAATTGCACGCTTTCCGTTAAGCTGTAAGTGGTGTAGCTGCGCGGAACAAACGCCGTCAGGAGCCAACAAATGAGCTTTACCCTTGCGATTGTGGGTCGTCCCAATGTGGGCAAATCCACCCTGTTCAACCGTCTGGTTGGCAAAAAACTGGCCTTGGTCGATGACCAGCCAGGGGTGACGCGTGACCTGCGCGAAGGCGAGGGGCGCATTGCCGACCTGCGCTTTACAGTGATCGATAGTGCTGGCCTCGAAGAAGCAACCGACGACAGCCTGCAAGGCCGGATGCGCCGTTTGACTGAGCGTGCCGTTGAGATGGCGGACGTTTGTTTGTTCATGATTGACGCGCGGGCGGGGGTTCTGCCTGCGGATGAGGTGTTTGCCGATATTCTGCGCAAGAAGAACGCCAATGTGATCCTTGCCGCAAACAAAGGCGAAGGCAAGGCGGCGGATGCCACTATTCTAGAGGCTTATGCGCTGGGTCTGGGTGAGCCGATCCGGATATCCGCTGAACACGGTGAGGGCATGGGCGAATTGATGGACGTTCTGCGTCCCATTTCGGATGCGCACGCTGAACAGGCCGCTGCTGATGCGCCCGAGGTTGATGTCGACGTTGGCGAGGATGACGAGGACGCGCCGCGCGTTCCGACCCGTGCCAAACCGTTGCAAATTGCTGTTGTTGGTCGTCCCAATGCAGGTAAATCCACACTGATTAACAAGATTATTGGTGAAGAGCGCCTATTGACGGGCCCCGAGGCTGGGATCACGCGCGACGCGATTTCCGTCCAGCAGGACTGGGACGGCGTGCCCATGCGTATCTTTGATACTGCGGGTATGCGCAAGAAAGCCAAGGTGCAGGAAAAGCTGGAAAAGCTGTCGGTCTCTGATGGTTTGCGGGCGGTAAAGTTTGCCGAAGTCGTGGTTGTTCTGCTTGACGTGGAAATCCCGTTCGAGCAGCAAGACCTGCGCATCGCCGATCTGGCCGAACGTGAAGGCCGGGCCGTGGTCATTGCTGTCAACAAATGGGATGTTGAAGACGAAAAGCAAAGTAAGCTCAAAGAGCTGCGCGAAAGCTTTGAGCGTCATTTGCCGCAACTGCGTGGCGCACCTTTGGTCACTGTTTCCGCGAAGACTGGCAAGGGACTTGATCGTCTGCAACAAGCGATCATGCGCGCGCATGAGGTATGGAACCGCCGTATCTCGACCGCGAATCTGAACCGCTGGTTGACGGGGATGCTGGAACAGCACCCGCCACCCGCACCAGGCGGAAAGCGGATCAAGATGCGTTACATGACTCAAGTGAAAACGCGTCCGCCCGCGTTTGTTGTGATGACATCGCATCCTGACATGATGCCGGAAAGCTATAAGCGTTATCTTGTCAATGGCTTACGCGTCGATTTTGATATGCCGGGCACCCCGATCCGCCTCTACTTGCGCGATCAGGGCGACAAGAACCCCTATAAGGACAAGAAGTCCTCGCAGCCGTCACGTCTGTCCAAGCACCTTAAGAAGGGGCCGAGCTGATCCGCGTAGCGGCGGTCAGGCCAATCAAGATCAGGATGCCAACGGCAGCGAGCGCTGACACTGTCCAGTTGGCAATGCCGTTGGCGACAATAATGCCTACCAATGCCCAGACAACGGTAAGCCCGTAAGACGGTGCCACGGCGCGCAGCAGAACTGGTGTCGCAACGATCAACGCGCCGATGATGCCGAGATAGGCCCAGCCTTGGGCGTCTGTGGCAATCGAATACCCTGCCGACGTGCTGCCGAGTGACACGAATGACGCTGCAGTCAGCCAGCCTGCATAGACTCCGACTGGAACCTTGAACATCCATTGGTCTTCTTGTGGCGCACGCAGCAGGGCCGCGATCGCTGTTGCTGCCATCACAAAAATCAGGATCGTGGCCCAAATCGCGCTCGCATTGGCTACCACCAGCCACGGTGTGCCCACAACAAGACTGAGGATAAGTGGCACACGCGCCTTGTTCCACGCTGCATCGTCTGACCGTTTGAAAAGGCCATACACGGCCGAAACAACCAGCCAAGCATAGATCAGGCCCCAAATAGCGAAAGCATAGCCTTCTGGCTGGATCGGCGGATCAATCTGCGGAACCGGCAGTTGATCGGCCCGAAAGCCGCTGAACGGGCGGGTCAGTGCGGGGGACACGACGAAGGTCGCGGTGACGACGAAGGTCAGGATTGCATAAATCTGTTTCATATCGGGCAATGTAGCACTGTTTAAGTGGGGTCCACAAAAAGGTGGGGAAAAGCCGACTTGCCCGTTCACTGACCTTAGGTCAGCATCAAAGTATTCAAAAAAGGACTTTGCTATGAAACGGATTGCGATTTTTTGTGATGGAACGTGGAACCGCCACGATGCGGTCAATCCAACGAATGTGGTGCAGCTGGCGCAGGCGGTCAAACATACCGCCGACGACGGGCGCAAACAGCAGGTGTTTTACGTGCTGGGCGTAGGGGCAGGGCGGGGGTCGAACGTTGTGGCACGCACGCTTGACCGCTTTGCTGGTGGTGCGATGGGCTGGGGTCTGATCGAGAACATCGAAGACGCCTACCGCGCCTTGGTCTTTTGTTATGAGCCGGGGGACGAGATTTTCATTTTCGGTTTCTCGCGGGGCGCCTACACGGCGCGGTCGCTGGCAGGCCTGTTGCGCTCTTGCGGGATCCCGCCGCGCGAAAATGTAGGCCGCATTGGCGAGGCGATCCAACGCTACAGGTCGCGGTCGCGCGATACCAAGCCTGATGATCCGGCAAGTTTCGAATGGCGCCGTGACTTTGCGCCGTTCACAGCGACCAGTGAGGCGGAATGGAACTGGCGGCAAAAAACAAAGCCGGGGCTTTGTGTCAATCTGACGATCAAATACCTTGGTGTGTGGGATACGGTCGGCGCACTTGGTGTGCCGGGGTACTGGGCGGCGGCCCCGCTTTTCAACAAGAAACACCAGTTCCACGATGCAGACCTGTCGCGCACTGTCCTTTCGGCCCGACACGCTGTGGCCATTGACGAACGGCGCAAGACATTTCCGCCAGCGATGTGGTCGGATAAACTGGACCGGATGAACCGCACGGCGATGGGTCTGGACGAAGACACGACCTTGCATCCTGACACGCGCGAAGACTGGCCTTACAGGCAGGAATGGTTTCCCGGCGATCATGGTTCTGTTGGTGGGGGCGGCGACCGTCAGGGCCTGTCCTCTTTCAGTTTTGAGTGGGTCGCGGAAGGTGCTGAAAAGGCAGACCTGTGTTTGGACTCACGTGCTTTGGAGAAAGCGCATGAAGGCCGCAATATCCGTGAAGCCTTGGTCAACAAATCCAACATTGGCCTTATGACACAGTTGATGCGCCTCAGCGCCAAGGACCGCAAAGGCCCGACGCGCGTGGTTGATGTCAGTCAAACGGCCTTGGACCGCGTGGCCTGTGACCCGCAGTACAAGCCCAAAACGCTTGAGAAAGTGCTGGAAAAGCTGCAGCAGGCCATCACCAAAGATGACCTGCTCCCGCCCGGTTAGACCAATTGGCCGTCGGCATTGATCCGTGTTTTGCCACGCAAATACGGATGCAGTGCCGCAGGCAAGTCGACAGACCCATCTGCCTGCTGTCCGTTCTCGACCACGGCAATCAGCGCGCGACCTACGGCAAGACCCGATCCGTTCAGCGTATGCACGAACTGTGGTTTGCCGCCGCCTTCGGGCTTGAACCGTGCGTTCATGCGGCGGGCCTGATAGTCACCAGCGACCGAAACTGAACTGATCTCGCGGTAAGTGTTCTGGCCGGGCAACCACACTTCGATATCGTGGGTTTTCGTCATGCCGAAACCCAGATCGCCAGTGCACAGGACAACGGTGCGGTAAGGCAGTTCCAGCTTTTCAAGGATCGCTTGGGCGCAGCCTGTCATGCGGTCATGTTCGGCGGCGCTGTCTTCAGGGCGCGTGATGCTGACCATTTCGACCTTTTCGAACTGGTGCTGACGCAGCATGCCGGATGTATCGCGGCCTGCCGATCCTGCTTCGGACCGGAAACATTGGGTGTGGGCCACGTAGCGACGGGGCAAGTAGCTTTCGTCGACGGTGAGTCCGTTGACAATATTGGTCAATGTGACCTCAGCAGTTGGGATCAACCACCAACCATTCGTTGTCTGATAGCTGTCTTCGCCAAATTTCGGCAGCTGACCGGTGCCATACATCATTTCTTCGCGCACCAAGACGGGCGTGATCGTTTCCGTCAGCCCGTGTTCCTCGACATGCACGTCCAGCATGAATTGCGCCAGCGCGCGGTGCAGGCGCGCAACGGCGCCGGAAAGCAGAACGAAACGGCTGCCGGAAAGCTTGGCCGCAGTTTCGAAATCCATCCCGGGGCGGATCGCGGGAATGTCAAAATGCTCTACTGGATCAAAATCGAGGTTGCGCGGGTTACCATAGCGGTGGATTTCAACGTTATCGTCTTCATCCGCACCGTCAGGGATGGTGTCATCAGGCAGGTTCGGTATGCCCATGAGCATATCCGTCAGAGCGGCATCTTCGGCCTTTGCCTCATCGTTCAATGCGGCTATCTGCGCTTTCTTCTCGCCAACCAGCGCGCGGAGCCGTTCGAACTCGGCCTCATCACCACGGCCTTTGGCAGCACCTACTTCTTTTGCGGCCTTGTTTGCTTCGGCCTGCGCGGTCTCAGCAGCAAGGATCTTGGCGCGGCGCGCTTCGTCGATGGCCAGAATTTGGGACGACACAGGTGCAAGCCCACGGCGAGACAAGGCCGCATCAAAAGCGGCGGGGTTGTCACGGATGGTGCGAATATCATGCATAGCATCGGTCCTTTGTAGGTGTTTGCGTGAGGGTCATATGCCCGATTGCGCGGGGCAAGTGAACTGTGAATTTTGGAGCAGGACGTTGCACAAGGGTGGGCCAGTTTGGCGCAATTGGCTTAACTGTGATTGCTTTCCCGTCATACTCTCCCCATATGGCAACAAAGCCTGTTTAAAACAGGTCAATCGCGGTTGCCAATCACAGGTGGCAGACATAATGTGCCGCGAGTTTCCAAGGCGCAAACGCCACACGACCAAAAGGGATGGAATATGAGAGCCGAAGACCTAATCATGCTGCTACTGATCTTTGCGATCATGTATTTCTTGTTGATCCGCCCACAGCAGAAAAAGCTGAAGCAACACGCCACGATGTTGGAAGGTTTGCGCCGGGGTGATCAAATCATTACCCAAGGCGGCCTGATCGGCAAAATTGTCAAGGTAAAAGAAGACGACAGCAACGAAGTTGAAGTCGAGATATCCAAAGGCATCAATGTCCGTGTGGTGAAATCGACTATCGCGACCGTGATGAACAAGACTGAACCGGCAAAAACCTAAAACTGGCCGGCGAGGCACGCTTCATGCTTAATATTTCGTTTACCAAGCAGCTGTTGATCTGGCTGACAGTCGTTGTCGGCTTGACCTTTGCGATGCCCAACGGCTTTTACGGTCGGGTCGAGACGCACAATGATGCGATGGCCTTGATTGATACAGGCCTAAGCAACGCCGAGCTTGAAGCGGATGCAGCCGAGTGGCCAGGTTTTCTGCCATCTAGCCTTGTAAACCTTGGACTTGATCTGCGTGGTGGCGCGCATTTGCTTGTCGAGGTGCAGGTAGAAGACGTGCATGCGTCCTTTATCGAGGGGTTCTGGCCGACAGTCCGTGATGCGCTGGCGATTGAACGTGATACCGTGGGTTTTGTGACCCGTGAAGAGAGCCCTGCCAACGAGTTGCGTGTACGTATCTCGCAGGCTGATGGTGCCGAACGCGCGTTCCAGATTGCGCGCGGATTGGGCGTGCCTGTTGCGTCCTTCACCGGGGCCGCGGCCACGAACATTGATGTGCGCATCAACGGACCAATCCTGACGATCACCCTCAGCGAGGCAGAAATGGCCGCGATGAACGAGCGCACGATTATGCAAACGCTCGAAATCATTCGCCGCCGGATTGACGAGGTTGGCACACGCGAACCGACAATCCAGCGTCAGGGGTCCGAGCGTATTTTGGTGCAGGTGCCTGGTGTCGGGTCTGCCAACGAGATCATCGAACTGCTGGGCACCACAGCGCAGCTGACGTTCAACCCCGTTCAGGGCACAACCAGCGATCCCGATGGCTCTGCCGGGACGGGCAACATGATTGTGCCGTCGCAGGAATCCCCGAATTTGTTGTATATCCTCGAGCGTCGTCCGGTTGTGACCGGCGAAGACCTTGAGAATGCACAACTGGATTTTGACCAGAACGGCCGACCAGCGGTGGCTTTCCGGTTCAATACCTCTGCCGCACGTGAATTCGGCGACTATACGCTAGAAAACATCGGCAGCCCTTTTGCCATCGTGTTGGACAACGAGGTGATTTCCGCGCCAACAATCCAAAGCCACATTCCGGGTGGCTCGGGCATTATCACTGGCAACTTCACCGTTGAAGAGGCAACGAACCTTGCTGTTTTGCTGCGCGCCGGTGCTTTGCCTGCGGAACTGACGTTCCTTGAAGAGCGGACAATTGGCCCTGAACTGGGTGCTGACAGTATCGCAGCGGGGCAGATCGCCTGTGTCGTCGCTGGCATCGCTATTCTTGTCTATATGATCCTGAGCTATGGCTTGTTCGGTGTATTTGCGAACGTCGCACTCGTGATAAACGTGGGCTTGATTTTTGGCCTGCTCAGCATTGTAGGCGCTACGCTGACCCTGCCGGGTATCGCGGGTATCGTTCTGACCATCGGTATGGCGGTGGATGCCAATGTGATTGTGTTCGAGCGGATACGCGAAGAGCTCAAGACGGCCAAAGGCCCTGCGCGGGCTATTGAGTTGGGATATGAAAAGGCCCTGTCGTCCATCATCGACGCTAACATCACCACATTCATTACAGCAGTGATCTTGTTCACCATGGGCTCTGGCCCGGTCAGCGGCTTTGCCGTGACCTTGGGCTTCGGTATCATCACATCCGTCTTCACCGCGATCTTCGTCACCCGGTCACTGATCGTGATCTGGTTCTCGCGCACCCGCCCAAAGACAATCGAGGTTTGATATGCGCCTAAGACTGGTCCGCGAAAACACATCCATCGATTTCTTCAGCAAGGCCAGAATATGGCTGGGCATTTCGATGGTTGCGATGGTCATCGCCCTTGCCTCTTTCCTGATTCAAGGGCTGAACTATGGTATCGACTTTCAGGGCGGCACAAGCATTCGCACGCAATCGGAAACACCTGTTGACGTAGCGCAATACCGCAGCGCGTTGGAGACTTTAGAGCTGGGTGATGTTTCAATTGCAGAGGTGTTTGACCCATCATTCGACGAGGACCAGCACGTCGCGATGGTCCGCATTCAGGCGCAAGAGGGCGACGAACGGATTGCCACGGAAACGATTGAGGCCGTACAATCAGCATTGCGGACGATTGACCCAAATATGACATTCCCGTCGGTCGAGTCTGTTGGCCCAAAAGTGTCAGGCGAGTTAATCCAGACTGCGGTTATCGCAGTTGTGCTCGCGGTGATTGCTATCTTGCTTTACATCTGGCTGCGGTTTGAATGGCAATTCGCTGTGGGCGCTGTCTTGGCGCTCAGCCATGATGTGATCCTTACCATTGGTATTTTCTCGGAATTGCAGATCAAGTTTGATCTGGCGATTATTGCGGCATTGCTGACCATCGTGGGCTATTCGATCAACGACACAGTCATCGTTTTTGACCGTGTGCGCGAAAACTTGCGAAAGTATAAGAAAAAAGACCTCAAAGAAGTCCTAAACATCTCGATCAACGAAACGCTTAGCCGGACGTTGATGACCTCGGTCACAACAATGCTGGCGCTCTTGGCGCTGTTCATTCTAGGCGGCGACGTGATCCGTGGGTTTGTGTTTGCGATGATGTGGGGGGTTCTGATCGGGACCTATTCGTCAATCTTTGTGGCGTCTGCTATCCTGCTTGTGTTGGGCGTCAAGCGCGACTGGTCCAAGAAAGACCCAAGTGCGGGCACCAAATACGGTCATATCGACACCTGAAGGGGGCAGAATGCGCCTGAACGAAATTAGCTATAACGATGCGGTCCCGATTGATGGCTACGGCACGGGGTTCTTCCGGGTTGGCGGCAAGAGATATGATGGCGCTTTGCTGGTGCTCCCTTCCGGGGTGACCGCTTGGGCGGGGTTCGACGACACCGAAAGCCTGCTGGCGCATGTCGCTGATTTTGACGTTCTTTTCGTGGGAACAGGAGCCGAAATCGCGCATCCGCCCAAAGACTTCCGAACAACGCTTGAGGAGGCAGGCGTCGGCGTTGAAACCATGGCGTCACCTGCGGCATGCCGCACCTATAATGTGTTGTTATCTGAGGGGCGGCGCGTGGCTGTGGCCCTCTTGCCCGTCTGATGCTTGAAGTCATCAGTCTGACGTGTACCCGCGGCGGAGCCGCTGTTTTGGAAAACGTCAGTTTCAAGGTCGCGGCTGGGCAGGCGTTGATTTTGCGTGGCCCAAACGGCATTGGCAAAACGACATTGCTGCGGACACTGGCAGGTTTGCAGCCATCCCAATCGGGCGTCGTAGATTACCCAGAGGATGAAGGTGCCTATGCCAGCCACGCGGATGGCATCAAGACCGCCCTGACTGTGACAGAGAACCTCAGGTTTTGGGCAGACGTGCATGGCGCGCCATTGCCTGATGATATTCTGGAAACCTTTGATCTTAGCGATCTGCGCGACCGTCTTGGCGGCACTCTTTCCGCCGGACAGAAACGCCGCCTTGGTCTGGCCCGGCTTGGCGTGATCGGGCGCAAGGTTTTGTTTTTGGACGAGCCTACAGTGTCGCTCGATCGGTTTTCGGTGAAACTCTTTGCGGATTGGTTGCAGAACACGCATCTGGCCGCAGGTGGTGTGGCGGTGATTGCCACGCATATTGATCTAGGGCTGGACGCACCTGAACTGGATCTTACGCCGTTCAAAGCCGCAGACGATGCTGGCGGTGGATCAGATGAGGCGTTCTTGTGATTGCCCTGCTGCTGCGTGATTTGCGATTGGCGATCCGCGCAGGCGGAGGATTTGGCCTTGGGCTGGCTTTCTTCCTGATTGTCGTGGTCTTGGTGCCCTTTGGCGTGGGGCCAGAAACGGAACTGCTCTCGCGGATCGCACCTGGCATTTTGTGGGTGGCCTCGCTGCTTGCAGCCCTTTTGTCGCTCGACCGGATATTTGCGCTGGATTACGAAGACGGTTCACTGGCGCTGTTGGCGACCTCACCTTTGCCGCTGGAAGGGGCAGCGATGGTCAAGGCGCTGGCGCATTGGATCACAACGGGCCTGCCGTTGACGCTTGCGGCACCTGCACTGGGGTTCTTGCTGAGCCTCGCGCCTGAAGCCTACGCCTATTTGCTGATTTCGCTTTTGATCGGCACGCCCGCGCTATCCATGATCGGGACATTCGGGGCCGCGCTGACCGTCGGACTTCGCCGCGGTGGCCTGTTGTTGTCGCTGTTGGTCTTACCGCTTTATGTGCCGACGCTGATTTTCGGAGCAGAGGCTGTGCGCCGCGGCGCCGACGGTTTGGACCCGACAGGTGCGTTGATGCTGATGGCAGGCATCACAGCTGGGTCCTTTGCGCTGCTGCCATTTGCGACAGCGGCCGTGTTACGCATCAATCTGCGGTGATGGGGTATTGTTGGCGCGGATGAGTGAGGATAGATAGCACATATGTCAATGTGGGAATATGCCAATCCAAAGCGGTTCATGGGCTGGACCAGACCGGTTCTGCCGTGGACCTTTGCGCTGGCTGGCGTTTGCCTTTTGGTGGGCCTTGTCTGGGGCTTTTTCTTTACGCCTGACGATTTCCGCCAAGGGTCGACCGTCAAGATTATCTATCTGCATGTCCCTGCCGCCCTGATGGCAATCAACGCTTGGATCATGATGCTGGTGGCGTCTTTGATCTGGGTCGTACGGAGGCACCATGTGTCAGCCTTGGCGGCGCGTGCAGCGGCACCTATCGGCGTTGTCTTTACGCTTATCGCGCTTTTCACCGGCGGTATTTGGGGGCAACCGATGTGGGGGACCTATTGGGCGTGGGATCCACGGCTGACGTCCTTTTTGATTCTGTTTTTGTTCTATTTGGGCTACATTGCCCTGTGGGAAGCCATTGAAGACCCTGACACAGCGGCGGATCTGACGTCTGTTCTGTGTATGGTGGGATCTGTCTTCGCGATCCTGTCACGCTATGCTGTGCTGTTCTGGAACCAAGGTTTACATCAAGGCGCGTCGCTTTCTCTGGATAAAGAAGAGAACGTCGCAGATGTGTTTTGGTTCCCGCTTTTGGTCTGTATTACAGGTTTTGTGCTGCTCTTTATCGCCTTGGTGCTGATGCGCACCCGTACCGAAATTCGCGCGCGCCGTATCCGTGCACTAGAAGCGAGGGCGCGCCGTGCCTGATTTAGGTGACTATCGGATTGAAGTTCTTTCCGCCTATGGCGTCAGTATTTTGCTGCTCGCAGGTATCGTCTGGCTAAGCTGGCGGCGCTACGTGAAGGTCCGCGCGGCTTTGGAAGCGGTCGAGAAGAATGGCTAAAATTTCACCCCTCATGATTATGCCGCCTGTGATTTTTGCGGCCTTCGCGGGCCTCGCCTTGGCGGGGATGCTGCGGGACAACCCTGATGAATTGCGCTCAACCTTCATCGGGAACCAAGCGCCTGC
>ENA-OQVM01006269-OQVM01006269.1-marine-metagenome-genome-assembly--contig:-NODE-6269-length-10919-cov-14.212968_pt1 | contig 10919 bp, 10 predicted proteins | sample MGYA00237776_ERZ505498 | MGnify/ENA primary metagenome ERZ505498 (study PRJEB26159, sample SAMN06265151) | marine metagenome | isolation source: Helgoland LTER site | place: Germany:Helgoland, sampling... | reverse complement strand
GTTTTTAAAAGGGGTTGGTGCCGATTATGATTGGCGCTATTTTAAGGATTTTTTAATTGAAGGTCGTCTTCCAACATATACCCAAAATTACAGTAACGAAGTTTTAATTTCTCAGTATTTGGCAAACCGCTTAGGGTTTGTTGTTGGCGATAGCTTTCAGATGTATTTCATGAAACCCGATCCGAGTAAGCCACCTAGTATTATGAAATATACTGTTGTTGGAGTTTTTAATTCAGGCTTTGAAGAATTAGATAAAACCTATGTCATTGGCGATATTAATCATGTGCAACGTTTGAGTAAATGGGAAAAAGATCAGGTTGGTAGTTTTGAAGTTTTTATCACAAATTATAACGATTTAGAACAGCTTGGGAATGCGGTATATGCACAAACGCCCTCTACGCTTAACGCCATAACCGTCAAGCAAAAGTATGCGACTATCTTTGAGTGGATCCCATTGTTCACCACTAATATATATGCAATTATTGGCATCATGATTTTTGTTGGGGCGATTAATATGATCACGGCATTACTGGTTTTAATTCTAGAGCGGACCCAAATGATTGGTATTCTAAAAGCTTTAGGAAGTAGTAATTGGAGCATTCGAAAATTATTTTTATACAACGCCTCATACCTGATTGCTTGTGGGTTGTTTTGGGGTAACCTGATCGGTATTGGTATTTTACTACTTCAGAAACAATTTGAATTTTTAAAACTGGATCCATCGGTGTATTATGTCACTGTAGCACCTGTTTATCTCGATTGGACCTATGTCGTTTTCTTGAACCTCATGACTTTTGTTTTGTGTCTGTTGATGCTGCTAATTCCGTCATTTTTAATTAGTAAAATAGTGCCTGTAAAAGCCATTCAATTCGAATAAAAACTTCTGTATTCCAGATTTGTATCCCGAAAAATTTAACGTATTTTTGCGGCAAAGATAGAACATGAAGTACGCCGAAAATATTTTAGAAACCATAGGGAACACGCCATTAATTAAGATGAACGTCCTCACTAAAGAATTGCCGTGTTTGGTTTTGGCAAAATACGAAACCTTTAATCCGGGGAATTCTGTAAAGGATCGCATGGCGTTACAAATGATTGCGGATGCGGAAGCCGATGGCCGTTTGAAACCCGGAGGGACGATTATTGAAGGAACCTCAGGAAATACGGGAATGGGCTTGGCATTGGCTGGGATCATAAAAGGTTACAAATGTATTTTTGTACTTGCAGACAAGCAGTCCAAAGAAAAAATGGATATTTTACGCGCCGTTGGTGCTGAGGTCGTGGTCTGTCCAACCTCTGTAGAACCAGAAGATCCACGATCGTATTATTCCGTTTCCAAACGCTTGGCAGAAGAAACACCCAACTCATGGTATGTGAATCAATACGACAACCCGAGCAATTGCAAGGCACACTTTTTGAGTACAGGCCCCGAAATATGGGAGCAAACCGACGGGAAAATAACCCATTTTGTGGTAGGTGTTGGAACTGGAGGTACAATCTCAGGGGTTGGAAGTTATTTAAAAATGAAAAACCCGAACGTTAAAATTTGGGGTGTAGATACCTATGGAAGTGTGTTTAAAAAATACCACGAAACAGGTGAATTTGACGAAAAAGAAATTTACCCGTATGTCACCGAAGGCATCGGTGAAGATATTTTGCCTTTGAATGTCAACTTTGGAGTCATTGATGGTTTTACCAAAGTTACTGATAAAGATGGCGCGGTCTATACCCAACGGTTAGCAAAAGAAGAAGGCATGTTTTTAGGGAACTCTGCAGGCTCTGCGATTAAAGGGGTGCTTCAACTGAAAGAACATTTTAAACCCGAAGATGTGGTGGTGGTATTGTTTCATGACCATGGCAGTCGTTATGTAGGTAAAATGTTTAATGACGATTGGATGCGTGAGATGGGTTATATCGATTAGACCTAAATCCGTGGATTCTCTACGCTATAAAGCTCTCTATGAGCAGTATAAACTTTTAAAAATCACCTATTTTTTTGGAAATAGGTGATTTTTTTTATACGTTTACCCGCTGCAAAGTCTCCCGACTTAGCGCAACTACAAAAAAGTAAAATGCAAATTGAATATTGTAAACAATAAGTTTTAAACGGAAAAGCATTGATAATTATATAAGCTCAAAGTCGGGAGACTTTGCACAGCACGGGACTTTGCGCAGCACGGGGATTTACGTTTGTAAATAGTTGTGATCTAATGAGGACTGAGGACAGTGAAATCATAATTTTAATAACTAAAAAGCATTGATTATCAGTATTATAAATAAAGTAATTTAACAATCAAACATATTAAAAATATAGGAGCTAGTACCGATATACAGTAGTTGTAAGTAATGCCGAAAAACCCAGAAACTGAATGAATAAAACGATATTTGAAATTACCAAAATGGATTGTCCTTCAGAGGAAAATCTAATCCGAATGAAATTGGACGGAATTTCGAGCATTGCGAATTTGGGCTTTGATATTCCGAATCGGAAATTGACTGTTTTTCACAGCGGAGAAATTGACCTAATCGAAAAGTCAGTTATCGAACTGAATTTAGGAGGGAAAAAAATCTCAACTGAACAAACCGACCAAACAGAATTTAAAGAAAACAAAAACCAAAAAAAGCTACTTTGGTCTGTACTTGTTATAAATTTTGCGTTTTTCATAATCGAAATGACAACAGGAATTATCTCAAAATCTATGGGACTTGTTGCCGACAGTTTAGATATGCTTGCTGACAGTTTTGTGTACGGAATAAGTTTGTTTGCGGTTGGAGGAACAGTAATAAAGAAAAAACGGATTGCCAAACTTGCTGGATATTTTCAAATAATACTTGCGATTATTGGATTTGTAGAAGTTTTAAGAAGATTTTTCGGAGACGAGAAACTTCCCGATTTTTCGACAATGATTATCGTTTCGATTTTCGCACTTATCGCAAACGGAATTTGTCTTTATATTTTGCAAAAGTCCAAGAGTAAAGAAGAGGCACATATGAAAGCAAGTATGATTTTCACCTCGAATGATGTGATTATAAATTTAGGAGTAATACTTGCAGGAATTTTAGTGCATTATTTGACTTCTAATAAACCTGACTTGATTATTGGAACAATCGTTTTTGTATTGGTAATTCAAGGAGCATTTCGGATACTGAAATTGAGTAAGTAAGCGGGAAGCACTACTTACAACAACGGTAACCGTTGCACAAGTCCTCTAAAAAAATAAAAAACCTTCCTTTTTAAGCCGATGTAGGGGGTGCCATATTAAAAAATGAGTGTGCTATTTTGTTTTTTTGAGGGGCTTACACAAGACCAAAAGAACTTTGTGTGGGTAGTAAATTCAGAGAAAACAACTCCTCCACTAGCGCGAACATCTTTTGCTCGTGCCCATTAATAAACGTAAAAAATTGGAAATAAAACACAATATAAAGAACAAGGTTCAGATGATTTTAGAAAAGGAACGAATTATCCTAAAACCAATTGGGAGTCCACGAAAAAATTGGGAAAAAGCCTTTGAGGAAATGTCTAAAAATAATGACGACACCTTGCTTTTCAATGACGTATTTGAAGATCAAAACTTTGAGGAATGGTATTAAAACAGTATAACCGATTATCAAAATCTGATATACAGAAATGCAAAGAGGTCATCCAAGAAACGTTTGTGAACTAAAACATAAAGTTGCTAAATTTAGAAACTTTATGTATATTTGTATTAATAAGATATCTATCTATTGGAATATTTCAAAACAATATTTTTAGAAAGTGCGGCTGGTTTTATAAATAATTTGGATGCTAAAACCCGAAAGAAAATATTTTATAATATTAGGTTGGCTGAAAAATCCAATGACCCTAAACTCTTTAAAAAATTAACTGATGATATTTGGGAGTTTAGAGTTCGGTTTTCAAACAATCAGATAAGATTATTGTCATTTTGGGACAAAAGAGACAACGAAAATACGTTAGTTGTTACAACAAATGGCTTTGTCAAAAAAACGCAGAAAACTCCCAAAACGGAGATTAATAAAGCGAAAAAAATAAGGAGTGAATATCTAAAATATTAAGATTATGACAAAATTAAAATCATACAGCTTATCCGAAATGGAAGATAAGTATATAGGAAAGAAAGGTACTGAAGAGCGAGATGAATATGAATATGAATTGCGTATGGATTTGTTGGGTCGTATGATAAAAACCACCCGAAAAGAACGCAACTTAACTCAAGAAAAATTAGGAGAAATGATTGGCGTTAATAAATCTCAAATATCAAAACTTGAGAATAATGCAAACAGTGCTAGAATTGAAACCATAATTAGAGTGTTTAAGGCATTAAAAGCTGAAATTCAATTCAATGTAAAACTTGAAAACAACAGAGTTGAAATAGCTTAAGCTAAACGCTTAACAACTTATAAGTAAAACAACTCTAAAAGAGATAGAACAAGATTTTGTCCGACCCAAATTGTTACGATTTTAAAGCAGTTTGTGAAACCCCATTTAGATAATTTGGTAGCTTAAAAACTTTTTTTATCTTAGTGGGATGCAAGAAGACTTCCTACATTATGTCTGGCAGCATAAAAAAATGAGCCTCAAATCGTTAAAAACCACTACTCAGGAGTCAATAACTCTGAAGGCAGTTGGTTTAGCAAATGTCAATTCAGGCCCCGATTTTTTTAATGCTCAATTAAGTATCGGCACCCAGTTGTGGGCGGGTAACGTAGAGATTCATATTAAATCTTCCGATTGGTATGTGCATCACCACGAGACCGATGCTGCTTATGACAGTGTAATTTTGCATGTGGTTTGGGAACACAATATGGAAATATACAGAAAGGACAACACGCCGATCCCAACCCTAGAGCTCAAAAATTACGTCCTTCCACACACCTATAAAAACTACAACACCTTATTAAATCAAAAACAATATTGGATTCCTTGTGAACCTAATATGAAGGAAGTAGATTCTTTCACCATTAACCATTGGCTGGAGCGTTTGTATTTAGAGCGCTTGGAAGGAAAGTACAAAGCCATTGAAGCACAACTCATTGAATCGAAACAAAATTGGGAAGCCGTATTGTTTTGGCAATTGGCCAAAAATTTTGGACTTAAAGTCAATGGCGATGCGTTTTTAAGCATTGCAAAATCAATGGATTTTTCGGTCATTCGAAAATCACAATTTGAAGTTCACCAACTTGAAGCCTTATTTTTTGGACAATCGGGGCTTATGGAAACCGAAGCACAAGATGCTTATATCTCTGAATTGAAAAGCACTTATACCTTTTTGAAAACCAAATTTTCAATTTCAAATAATGGCGTACTCCCAGTTCAGTTTTTTCGATTGCGCCCTCCTAATTTTCCAACCATCCGACTGGCACAACTAGCGGCACTCTACAGTCGGAGTTCAAATTTATTTTCAAGCATCATTGAAGCCCAGTCCTTAGATCAGTTGTATTCTATTTTTGAAGGAACCACTTCCAAGTTTTGGGACACGCACTACACCTTTGAGAAGACCTCCAAATCCATCCCAAAAACGTTGACAAAATCATTTATGAATTTATTGATTATCAATACCATCATCCCTATCAAGTTTGCCTACAATAAATACAATCGACAAACCAATCAAGAAGATGTAGTGGCAATTATGCGCAAAATCCCTATGGAGCACAACAGCATTGTCGATAAATTTCATACCCTCTATGCGTTTGGAAAAACGGCTTTCGATTCTCAAGCGTTGATTCAATTAAAACAAAACTATTGTTCAAAAAATAAATGTCTTCATTGCGCGATTGGTAGTGCACTTTTGAATCGAAATTCATAAATTGCAGTATGAAATTATTTTACAACGGACTTTTCAATTTACAAAAATATGGGTTCTACGTTTGCCAACGGATAGCCGATCGTTTTGGGATGCGTGCCAAAGTCGTCCGAACCTCCTTCATCTACCTCACATTTGTAACCCTTGGTTTTGGATTTGCCTTTTATTTATTCTTAGCGTTTTGGATCCGTATAAAGGATTTGATATACACCAAAAGAACCTCCGTTTTTGATATTTAATAGCTATGAATAATCCTTTTATAAAACTTTACAAATCTAAAATTAGCACAGCGATTATATTGTTGGTGTTCCTGCTTTTCACGGGGATCGTAGGCTTTAAGGTTCTGTCCGATTTTTCATGGGTTGATGCGTTTTATATGACTGTCATCACCATCACTACGGTTGGTTTTGGAGAGGTGGCTCCCTTAGATTCAGATACTAAAATATTTACTATTTTCTTGATATTAACCAGTGTCATTATTGTTGGATATGCGCTCACAATTATCACAGAATATATAATTTCTAAAAATGTTATTTCCGAACTAAAACATAAGAAGATGCAAAAAAAAATTGATGCACTGTCCAATCATATTGTGATATGTGGATTTGGAAGAAATGGGCAGCAGGCTGCCAAAAAATTATTGACACACAACCGTTCTTTTGTGGTTGTGGAATCCAATAAAGAGACTATAGACAAGCATCAAAATGAAGACATTCTCTTTGTTTATGGCAATGCCAACGATGACAATGTGCTTCAATCAGCTGGAATTGAACGCGCAGAGTGCTTAATTTCTGCCTTGCCGAGTGACTCTGACAATGTGTTTGTTGTGCTGTCTGCACGTCAAATGAACAAAACCGCACGCATTATCAGTCGTGCGTCTAATGAATCCTCCTATAGCAAGCTTAAACTTGCAGGCGCCAACAACGTCATTTTACCTGATAAAATTGGAGGAGATCACATGGCTTCCTTAGTAGTTGTACCAGATTTGTTAGAATTTATTGACAACCTTTCGATTGTTGGAAATGACACGATTAATATAGAGGAGATTGCAGTTGGAAAATTATACGATACGTCTATTATTAAAACGATTCAAGATTTAGACCTAAGAAAAAAAACTGGATGTAACGTGATAGGATACAAAGATGAAATAGGACACTACATCATCAATCCAGAAGCCAATCAAAAATTAGTCCCCAACTCTAAAGTGATTGTTTTGGGACGTCCTGAGCAAATTCAAAAATTGAATAGTACTTATAATATTGATGTATTTACAGAATAATGACTGTCATTTTTTATTATATTTGTAAGGTTAACTAAATATTTATACACATGGATTTAGAAACTAGAAAACATGAATTCATTCAAAAACTACTAAATGTAGAAGAAAGTGTTTTTGATAAACTAGAAAGTTTTTTAAACAAATCAACTTCAAGAGGAATTAGTTTAAGTCAATACAATAAAGAAATTGACGAAGCCAATGCACGTATTGATGCAGGAGATTTTCTCACTCAAGAAGAGGTTGAGAAAATTGCCAATCAATGGTAGCCCACAAAAAAAATAGTTGTTTGGGATAAAAAGGCACTGAATCAATTAAAGGAAGCTTATAACTACCTCAAAGAAAAATCCATTCTTTCTGCAAATAAGGTAATAACTAGAATTCTTGAAGAAGCTAAAAATCTTTATAAAAGTCCAGATATTTACGAATTAGATCGATTTAAAGCTCATAACGATGGTAATTATAGAGCATTTGAAATTTATAGTTTTCGTATAGCTTATCGAATTACAGAAACTGAAATTAGAATTTTAAGAGTTCGACATAGTAGTAGAGAACCCAGAAAATATTAGACAAAAGAGCAACGTCACCTACTTTTGTTAAAGGTTAAGATGAAATAGTTTTTAATCTTTAAACCGCTACCAAATTTTAATATTTCATATTTTTTCACCATATTGTTCGCTTATTAATCACGACCATAAAATTTCTCTATGAAAACATACATTCAAACTATAATTGCTTTGATTTTACCTTTTATGACTTTTGCACAAGAAAAAGGTTTAGACCAGAGAATTGACGAAGCATTTCAGCCCGTCGCAGATGCCTTTTTTGACATTATTTTCTTTACTATATATAAAGGAGATACATTCTCAATCCCATTTGTACTGGTTTTGTTAGTCGGTAGTGCATTGTTTTTTACAATTTATTTTGGATTTCCAAACGTTCGTTATTTCGGAAAAGCAATTAATGTGGTAAGAGGAAAATACGATCATATTGACCATGGAGTTGCAGAAGCGATGTACGGAGATTCTACTCCGGGTGGCGATGCTATAGAAACCATCAAAGATGAAAGTGCGGATGGCGAAGTAAGTCATTTTCAAGCCTTGGCAACAGCGGTATCAGGAACGGTTGGAAATGGAAACATTGCAGGGGTTGCTTTAGCAATTGCTTTGGGAGGTCCAGGCGCAACTTTTTGGATGATTGTTTGTGGATTATTAGGAATGTCAACAAAGTTTGTAGAATGTACTTTAGGAGTTCAATTTCGAGATGTAGGAAAGGACGGAACCGTATATGGAGGTCCTATGTATTATATAAGTAAAGGTTTAAAATCAAGAGGATTTGCCAAAATTGGCAAAGTAACCGCCGCTATTTTTGCAGTCTTCTGTATTGGAGGCTCTTTTGGTGGAGGGAATGCTGCACAATCGAATCAAGCGACCATTGTTATAAAAGAATTATTTAATTGGGACAGTACTGCTGCGGGTGCGATCGTTGGAGTTGTATTAGCTGCATTGGTTGGAATCATTATTATTGGAGGAATCAAACGTATTGCTCAGGTTACTGAAAAAGTAGTACCATTTATGGCTGTCATGTATGTAGTAGCATGTTTGTATATTATCCTGTCTAATTTCTCTTTAGTAGACGATGCCATTAGCCTTATTGTTAGAGAAGCTTTCAATCCAACCGCTTTTGGAGTTGGTTCTGTGATTGGAGTTGTGATTGTAGGATTTCAAAGAGCGGCATTTTCAAATGAAGCTGGAGCAGGTTCTGCTTCTATTGCACATTCAGCTGTTAAAACAAAATATTCAGCCTCTGAAGGGTTGGTCGCACTTTTAGAACCTTTTATTGATACGGTTGTTATTTGTACAATGACAGCTTTAGTTATAGTAATTTTTAACATTGATGGAATCTTCGCATATGGTGGATTTGATAATTTAATTGAGCAAGCTAACGGGACTTTCAATGCAGTAGTTGATGGAATTACTTATGAAAACGTAAAAGGAAAAGTTTTAATTAACGGAGAATTGAAAGAAGGTGCTGGAATTACAGCTTCAGCTTTTGCAGAATACATACCCTATTCTAATATTTTCTTAACCATAGCCGTGGTCTTGTTTGCGGTATCGACAATGATTTCATGGTCTTACTACGGCTTACAATCTTGGAAGTTTTTATTTGGTAGAGGAAAAGTAGCTGATTTAGTTTATAAATTATTATTCCTTTTGTTTGTGATCATTGGAGCTTCAGCGAGTATGGGATCCATCTGGAAATTCTCTGATGCGATGATTTTTGCAATGATTTTCCCTAACATGGTTGGATTGTTCTTCTTATATCCTGTTGTAAAGAAAGAATTAACTAAATATCTGAAAGCTATTAAAAAATAGATATGGTTGCCCCTAAATGAAATTTTACACCTACTTTTCACGCCAACAACGGTTGGCGGTCATCGTATTGATGCTCGTTATCATTTCAATGCAACTCTCTTGGGTGTCTCATAACGAATTACGTGCGGATACTTTTGATATAGAACCCGATACCTATTTGAAATTTCAAAAAGAGGTGGACAGTTTAATAGCAGAACAACGGCAAAACACCGCTCCAAAAACATATCCCTTCAATCCAAATTATATAACCGACTATAAAGGTTATACCCTTGGAATGAGCGCAGAAGAAATCACTCGGCTGCATGCGTACAGAGCTAAAAATAAATGGGTGAATTCGACGAAAGAATTTCAACGCATCACCAAAGTATCGGATTCACTTCTTAAGAGCATAGCCCCTTATTTTAAATTTCCAGACTGGGTGACGAAATCCATTAAAAAATCGACACCAACCCCTTATACTTCTACGAAGTCATTCGAACAAAAAATCGATTTAAACAAGGCAACAGCCAAGCAACTTCAAAAAGTGTACGGCATTGGTGCTTTTTATTCGGAACGAATCATACGCTTTAGAGATTCTTTTGAAGGTGGGTTTATATCAGATCTTCAATTACAAGGAATTTATGGACTGACTCCAGAAGTGATTGTGAATATTCTTAAAGATTTCACGGTCAAAACACCAAGAGTCATCGAAAAAATTGACTTAAATTCTGCCACGATTGCGCAATTAGTGAGCATTGAATTTATCGATTATGAACTGGCGTATGAGATTATAGAATTGCGAATGTTAAGAGATGGTTACAGTGCTATTGAGGAATTAACAAAAGTTAAAGATTTTCCCACGGAAAAGTTAGAAATTATTAAATTATATTTGTCACTCAACTAAATTAGATATGGATTTTAATTATTCAGAAGAACAGAATTTGATTGCCAATGCTGCTAAAGAATTTGCAGAGCAATACATCAGACCACACATCATGGAGTGGGATGAATCTCAGCATTTCCCTGCAGATGTACTTCACAAAGCTGGTGAAATGGGTTTTATGGGTGTTTTTATCCCTGAAAAATATGGAGGTTCTGGATTTGGATATCACGAGTACATTGCTATTATCGAAGAAATATCTAAAGTAGATCCTTCAATAGGACTGTCCATTGCTGCACATAATTCACTTTGTACAGGCCATATTTACTATTTTGGAAACGAAGCTCAGAAGCAAAAATGGCTTCCAAAACTAGCCACAGGGGAGTGGATTGGTGCTTGGGGACTCACAGAACACAACACAGGGAGTGATGCTGGGGGAATGAATACAACCGCTATTAAAGATGGTGATCATTATATATTAAATGGTTCTAAGAATTTCATCACGCATGGCCGTAGTGGGAATATCGCTGTGGTGATTGCCCGAACGGGCGAAAAAGGAGACTCTCACGGGATGTCCGCTTTTGTGGTTGAGAAAGGAACACCAG
>ENA-OQVM01006267-OQVM01006267.1-marine-metagenome-genome-assembly--contig:-NODE-6267-length-10921-cov-6.275175_pt1 | contig 10921 bp, 10 predicted proteins | sample MGYA00237776_ERZ505498 | MGnify/ENA primary metagenome ERZ505498 (study PRJEB26159, sample SAMN06265151) | marine metagenome | isolation source: Helgoland LTER site | place: Germany:Helgoland, sampling... | reverse complement strand
GCCCCTGCGTTAACGCCAATCCCGTTGCGAGAATGTCGATAATTGTCAGGATAATAATTCTCGTGGTCATTGGCACGTAAATCGTTGTATCTTCAATCTCATCCCCTGACGTAATCGTGATGTCTGCTAACTTTGCCAAGGGCGACTTTGGGTTGGTAATGGCGATAAGTGTGGCCTGGCTATTTTTCGCAATGTCCGCTATTTCAATCATTGCGCGAGTGCGCCCGGTAAAAGAAATAACTAACACGACCGTATTCTCGTCAGCCGCCGCGGCTGCCATACGCTGCATTAAATGGTCTTCATAGGCAACAGTTGGAATACCCAGTCGAAAAAGTTTGTGTTGAGCATCTTTGGCAATGGCGGCAGCGCCACCCATACCAAAAATTTCGATACGTTTGGAACGGCCCAGCGCCGCTACCGTCTGTTCAATAATTGCTGGTTTAAGTTTACTGCGAATATATTCCAAGGCCGCTTGATTGGCATTGATCCGTTTCTCGATATAAAGGGCTGCATCATAACCCTTTGATACTGCTTCACTGATAAAAGACGCTTTACTGACGAGACTTTTCGCTAACCGGACTTTGAAATCGGGAAAGCTACTGCAGCCCAATGTTCGGCAAAATCGCGAGATCATCGGATCGCTAACGGCGGCGATACGAGCGAGATCGGCGGTAGTAGAGTTCACTGCTGCATCAGGGTCTGCCAGTATGGCCCGGGCAATACTGGACTCGGCTTTACTCAGGGAGGGGAGCATTTGATGGAGATGGCTTAACAAGTTCATACGTTTCTTTGCGTCGGTGACGGGATAGTGATTTTCATAATGATTTTGTAATTGAATTACCCCGCTGATTTGATCATTGATTATGTCGAAAAACATCAATTATCGGTTGAATGGCTTATCGAAACGCATGTTCATGCTGACCATTTGTCGGCTGCCCCCTATATCCAGCAGGAACGCGGCGGTAAAATCGGCATTGCCCAACAGATCGTCGAGGTGCAGGAAGTCTTTGGCAAAATGTTCAATGCTGGTACCGAATTTCAGCGTGATGGCAGCCAGTTTGATGTTTTGTTCCAAGATGGAAGTCGCTATTTGATTGGCGAAATGCCAGCCTATGTGATGCATACCCCCGGCCACACCCCTGCTTGTATGACGCATGTAATTGGCGATGCCATTTTCGTTGGTGATACGCTGTTCATGCCTGATGGCGGCACTGCACGCGCCGATTTCCCGGGTGGTGATGCCGCCCAGCTATATCAATCTATCCAGAAGATTCTGACACTTGATGACGCAATGCGAATCTTTGTCTGCCATGATTATGGCCCTGACGGGCGGTCTATTGCGTGGCAAACAACGGTTGCTGAAGAACGCGCCAAAAATATTCATATTGGCAAAGGCGCAAGCGAGGCCGATTTCGTGGCGATGCGGTTGAAACGTGATGCCACGCTTGCCATGCCAGCCTTGATCATGCCGTCAATTCAGGTGAATATGCGGGCAGGCCATATGCCCGCTGCCGAGCCGGATGGCGATGTCTATCTAAAGGTTCCTATTTCGGGATTAAAATCCAAAAAATCTTCCTAATTTTACTGGCTTTGGCGCGATTGGCTGGCTAAGTTCGCCCGACCGTGATTCATTCAAAAGATTATTGTTACCAAAGGAAAACCGATGACGATTGCATGGGCAAGCTTTACTCCGATGAGTGCCTTTCTTGGCGGCTGTTTAATCGGGCTGGCAGCATTGCTGCTGATGATGTTTCAAGGCCGCATTATGGGCGTTAGCGGCATTATTGGTGGATTGTTCGGAACCGCATCATCGGCCGAGCGCGGCTGGCGGCTGGCATTTTTGCTAGGGGCGGTGGCTGGCCCGATTATGTGGCAGGTTATTACCAAGGCACCCATCATCTGGCAGGCGGTTGCCAGCGGGCCACAATTCTATATCGCGGCCTTTTTGGTTGGGCTTGGCACGGCAATCGGGTCGGGCTGTACATCGGGACATGGCATTTGCGGCCTTGCCCGATTTTCGCCACGGTCATTGATTGCGGTGATGGCCTTTATGACAAGCGCGGTGGCGACTGTTGCCATCGTCAATCATTTTTAGCGGCGGGGACAGATCATGACACGTTTGATAACAGCTTTGATTATCGGTTCGATTTTTGGTGCCGGCCTTGCCATTGCTGGCATGTTGAACCCCAGTAAAGTCGTTGGGTTTCTTGATGTTTTTGGGGATTGGGATCCATCATTGGCGTTTGTAATGGGCGGCGGTGTTCTGGTGAATGCCATTGGCCACCGCTTTGTGATGAAACGCAAAGCGCCAATCCAATGCGCCACATTTTCAATGCCGACCTCAACCAATATTGACAAGCCACTGGTGATTGGCAGTGTGATTTTTGGGGTTGGTTGGGGGCTTGCCGGTCTGTGTCCGGGGCCGGTGGTGGCAAGCCTGTTTCTGAATGGCCAAGCGATGCTGCCGTTTTTTGGTCTTTTGATTGCCGGTCTTCTGGTTGGCCGAATTGTGATGCGCCGTCTGGTCTAGTCTGATAGCCATATAAGGGCGCTAACCTTGTTGAAGGACGGATAATGGATATCGATTTTGACGCCCCGCTTGATTATTTACCGCGGATCAAAAGCTATTATGTCGGCCTTGGCTATGGCAAACCCTATGAATGGGCCAAGCTTGATAATGTACCGTTTGCCAATTTGCAAAAACCACTTTCGGCGGCGCGCATTGGCATTGTCACAACAGCGTCGCTTTTCAACCCGGACAATGGTGATCAGGGGCCGGGTGCGCCCTATAATGGCAAGGCCAAATTTTTCACCAGCTATGCCGAACCGATCGCCCCCTTTCCCGATGTAAGAGTGGCGCATATTGCCATTGATCGGGCGCATACAACGGCAAGCGATATGGCAAGCTATTTCCCGCTTGCTGCATTATTGCGGCTTGCCGATGCTGGATATATCGGGTCGGTATCACCCAATTTCTATGGATTGCCAACCAATCGTTCGCAGCGTGTCACCACACAAACCGATTGCCCAAAACTGTTATCCTTATGTCAGGCTGATGCGGTCGATGCGGTTGTTATGGTGCCAAATTGCCCTGTATGCCATCAATCAATGGCTTTGGCGGCGGCACATCTTGAAGCGGCTGGTATTGCAACGGTGATCATGGGCTGTGCGCGCGACATCATTGCCTATGTTGGGGCACCGCGCCTTTTGTTTAATGATTTACCGCTGGGCAATGGTGCGGGTCTACCGCATGACCAGCCTTCGCAGGATCTTGCCGCGAAATTGGCGGTTGATTTGCTGGTTGATGCAACCGCGCCGCGAACGATCAAGCAATCACCGCTACAATGGGCGGGGGCGGCTGACTGGAAAAAGGATTATTCCAATATTGCGCTTTTATCAGAGGCTGAAATTGCCCGTTTGCGTGCCGAATTTGACGCTGTCAAACAAGATGGTGCAAAATTGAAACAGGCGCTTTAATCCAAAGAGGTGGTGGCTAATTTAGCTTGTTGATTTCGGCTTCAAGCGCCTTGGCCGGCCCTGAATCTGGCGTCATCAGTTTCAGCAATGCCGTCCATGCAATCCGCGCGGTTGCATTATCGCCGGCAAGGCGGGCAAGATGCCCCTCAAAAAACAGCGTTTGCGGATTGTTTGGCGCAATCTTCTTGGCGGCGGCAAGCGCGGCTGTGGCCCGTGTGATATCGGCAGATGTGGTTCCAGACGCAAGGATCAATTCAAGAAAGCTTAGCTGGACGTCAAGATCATCAGGTGCTGATCGGGCTGCATTGGCGAGCGCTTCAAGTGCCTTTTCATTCTGGCCAAGAACATCATAGGCGCGGGCAAGCCGAACCCAGCCATCGGTATCATCAGGCGTTTCAACAAGCCGGTCTTCAAGCCGTTTTACCATGCTGGCAATCATCTCATCGCGCTCAGCTTCGGTCATATTGGCAGCATCGGCCATCGCTTGGGCATCGGGTCCGGCCGGTGCGGCGGCGGTGGCTTGTTCTGGCGGTAATGTGATATTGCCAGCCTCGGCGGCACGTTGCATATTTTCACGAACAAGCGTCACCCATGGCGCATCAGGGTTTGAGACGGCTAGCAATGCCTGCCACTGGCCAATGGCAATGGCATAATCACCATCTTGAAATGCCGCTAAACCGGCAAGGAACAGCGCCCGCGGTTCGGCTGGATCAGCCTCAAGAACGGTTTTGATCAAAGCGCGGGCAGGGATTGTAACCTGTCCATCGGCGGCGCGGCTCAATGCTTCGGCAAGCATCGAGGTGATGGCAATATCGCCTTTGGTGATGTCGATGGCGGTTCGAAGTGCGCGGATTTCGGTTTCATTATCATTCACATTCGCCGCTGCTTGAGCCAATAAAAGCCATGCCTCAACATCATTTGGTGATGCTTCGGTTGCCTTGATTGCATCACGAAGCGCGGTTGCTGCGGCGTTCTGGTTTTGACTTGCACCTGCCTTGGCAGCGGTGATTTCCGCGCTACGGCTGGCAAATGGGCGGTCGGGGCTTTGTGGGTTGCCAATGCCAAGATAAATCACCAATGACAATGCCGGAACCAGCAGGCTAATCGAAATATTGCGCGGCGTTAAAATTGACGTTCCAGTTTGCCCAAGCCGGTCCATCTCGGTGCTGAGCCCAAGCAGCCGCCGGTCAATGTCACGGCAGGCGCTGGCATATTCGTCGGCGCTGATGCTGCCATTGGCGTGATCGGCATCGCAACGCTGGCGTTCGGCCTGCAAAAGATCAATTTTGCTGAACAGCGCGGCGGTTTGTATGTCGGTTGTTTGATGTGGGCGGCCACGGCTGATAATCCACAGCAACAGCCCGGTTAAACCAAGCCCGATGACAATCGCACCGATAATCACCGGCAGGCTGGCAAGTGACAGATTATTCAAAATTTGCGTGGTCATGTTTTTGGCCTGTTTTCACTGTCGCGGCTTGCCAGCATTTTTTCGATACGCGCGCGTTCGCCAGCGTCCAATTCATTGGCAATGGCGGCACCGCGCTGACGACGTGCCATCATCACAATCAGCCCACCAAGAATGATAAATCCAAGCGGGGAAAGCCATAAAAACAATGTCGCCCGATCAAGCGGCGGGTTAAGCAGCACATAATCCCCATATTTTGCGCGAAGCTGGTCAATGATTGCGTCATCGCTGGTACCGGCGGCAATCTGGCTTCGAACTTCGCGGCGAAGATCGCGGGCAAGATCGGCATCGCTGTCATCAATTGATTGATTTTGACAAACAAGACAGCGCAATTGTTTTGATAGATTGCGCGCGCGTTCTTCAAGAACCGGATTGGCCAGCATTTCTTCGGCGGTAATGGCGCGAGCTGGTGTGATTGTGGCGCTGATAAACACAAGGCCAATGGCCATATTTAAAAGGGCAATCCCGATGAGGATATGCGTTCGCCATAATCCCGTTGCCATCATCATGATCCAAGCGCCTCTAATGCCGGAAAGATCGTGGTTTCAAGAACGCCGCGGGTCAGTGGCCCTGCATGACGCAGCTTTACCACGCCATTCGCATCAAGAAGATAGGTTTCCGGCACGCCATAAACGCCCCATTCAATGCCGGTTCGGCCATCAGCATCCATGCCAATCGCCTGAAATGGATTACCATATTGCTGTAGAAAGGCGGTTGTATCCTCGCCGCGATCTTTATAGGCAATGCCAAGGATGGCAACGCGTTTTGACAGCATTTCCAGCGCGGGTGCTTCGGCGCGGCAAGGCGCACACCATGACGCAAAGAAATTCACCAAAACTGGTTTGCCCTGAAACATGGTCACTGACACGTTATTGCCGGTTGCTGATCCGGTTTGCACAAGCCGCGGTAAACTGGTTTGCGGTGCCGGTTTATCAACAAACACCGATGGCAATTGGGTTGGGTCACGACTGCCCGATAAAGTGCCGTAAAGCGCCATCCCGCCAACCAAGGCCAGAATGCCAAATGCCACAAGCGGCAACAGGAATGACAGGCGCATCTGGCTCATCATGCACCACCATCTGGCGTGGATAGGGCACTTGCTGTATTTTGCTGCGGGCTTGCCTGTTTGGTTGCGGCGCGTTGACGTCCGAATGCGGCAATCAACCCACCAAGTGCCATGATCACCGCCCCGCCCCAGATCCAGCTGACAAGTGGTTTGTAATAAAGGCGCAATGTATAGCCGATTTTACTGTCACCATCGCCAAGAACGGCATAATCATCACCGCGCAAGGTTGGCCGGATAGCCGCCTCGGTTGTGGTCTGGCGTTCGGCGTTATAGACGCGTTTTTCAGGGGTCAGAAGGGCGAAAAATCGGCCATCTTCATCGCGATATTCGAGCTGCGCGGCAAGCGCTTGGTAATTTGGCCCTTCGACCTGCTTTACCCCGGTAAAGGTTACATTGCGGTCGGCAATCTGGATAACATCACCCGGTTTTGCCCGCACCACCTGTTCGCTGTTGAAAAGATTATCGCCAACGGCACCAAGCATGAAAATCACAACGCCGAAATGCGCCACCCACATGCCAATCACATCATTCGGGATGCGCTTTGCGCGTGCGCCGATGCCGGCTGTGCCATTTGGTTTTAGCTGCTGCCAGATATCGGCGCCAATGCCCGCGCCAAGCCATCCGATTAGCCCCAACGCTGCCAAAGGCCCAATGCCAAACCCAAAGGCAAAGCTTGACCCCGCCAACGCAACAATGCCTGCACCAACCGCAGCGCAGATCAGCACTGGCCGCAACCGCGCTGTTTGACCCCGCCGCCATGCCATGACCGGCCCGATTGCCATAAAGACCATCAAAAGCGCCATGACCGGATTGAAAGTAGCATCAAAATAGGGCGGGCCAACGGTAATGCGCGCACCAGTCACCATTTCAAGCCCAAGCGGATAGAAGGTACCAAGAAGCACAATCGCCGTTGCCACAACAAGAAGCATATTATTGGCAATCAACCCGCCTTCGCGGCTTGTCAGGGTGAAATCGGCAGTCGTGACCAATTGCGGGCCACGCCATGCGTAAAGTGCTAAAGGAATGCCAACGGCAAAAAGCAAAATGGCGAGCACGAAAACGCCGCGCGCCGGATCAGAAGCAAAGCTGTGAACCGAGGTCAATAAGCCTGATCGCACAATGAAGGTGCCGACAAGCGATAGCGAAAAGGCCATGATGGCAAGGAGCACGGTCCAGCTTTTTAACTGGCCACGTTTTTCAACAACAATCGCCGAATGCAGCAAGGCAGTCGCAGCAAGCCACGGCATCAATGATGCGTTTTCAACCGGATCCCAAAACCACCAGCCGCCCCAGCCAAGTTCATAATAGGCCCACCAGCTGCCAAGCGCGATGCCGCAGGTCAGCGCACACCATGCCGCCATAATCCACGGGCGCATCCATTTTGCCCATAGACGATCAACCTCGCCGGTAATCAACGCCGCAACGGCAAAGGCAAACGCCATCGACAGGCCAACATAGCCAAGATACAGCATTGGCGGGTGAATGGCCAAACCCGGATCTTGCAAAATCGGGTTCAGCCCTTTGCCATCAAGCGGTATATTGGCAAGCCGCAGAAACGGATTTGAGGTAAATAGGCTAAAGGCCAAAAAGCCGGTCGTGACCATGCCTTGAACCGCCAGAATTCTTGCTTTTAATGCCATTGGCATGGCGCTGCCGCCAAGCGCCAGAACCCCGCCATAAATGGCAAGGATCAAAATCCATAGTAGCAAAGAGCCTTCATGATTGCCCCATGTGCCGGAAATCTTATAGATCATCGGCTTGGTCGAATGTGAATGATTGGCAACAAGCGCAAGCGAGAAATCTGACGTGATAAAGCCCCAGACGAGCGCGCCAAACGAAAAGGCCACGGCAAGCGCAACGCTGATCGCTGCTGCCGGCGCAATCAGCATCATGGCGCTATTGCCACGCGCAGCCCCAAAAAGCGGCAAAACACCTTGTGCAAGGCTTAGAATAAACGCGGTGATAAGGGCAAAATGTCCAAGTTCGGCAATCATGACATCAAACAGCTTTCGGTTAAAAGATAACGCGCATCCGAACGATTAAATCTACCGGCGGACTCTATCATAAGATTGCGTTGGGTAAAATGCTGGCAGGCATGAACCCGACCGGCAAGACGATATGTCGCACACCGGCTGCATGGCGGCTGCATGGCGGCGAGGGCTTTTGTTTGGCAGGTTAGCCTTGCCCATAAAACAACCAATATAAAAAGACTGGCACGGTGGTGCTGGCAAAAACCGTGCTGACCAGAATGGCCGATGCGGTGCGCCCCGTATAGGCACCATAATGATTGGCAAGCATGAAAACATTCGCGGCAACCGGCAGGCAGCTCGATAAAATTGCAACCTTGATCCAAAGCGGGTCTTGACCCGGTATCGCCAAAAAGAAAAAGGCGACCAGAAGTGGGTGAACAATCAGCTTTAACAGGGAAATGGCGGTCACTTCGCCCGCCGCCGCCCGCACCGGCTGGCCAAATAGCGTGGCACCAAGCGCAAAAAGGGCAACAGGTGCTGCGGCACCGGCTAAAAGACTGCCAAATTGCTGGGGAATCTTTGGCAAGGCCAGACCCGATGCGGAAAATAACAGCCCCGCCATAACCGCCAGCACCAGCGGGTTGCTGACCATTGTAACGGCAATCCGTTTCACCGACTCGGTAACGCCACCATCATTGCCAGCCACAAAACAAGAGGTAAGCGCCAAAAGCACGATGGTATCGGCAAATAAGATCAATGCCATTGGCAAGGCGGCGGCATCACCAAAGGCAAGAATGGCAAGCGGAATGCCCATATAGCCATAATTCGGATAGGCCACATTCAACCCGAAAATACCGCTTTCCAGACGTTTAAGACGAAATAGCCAATAGCCGATCGCAGCGGCGGTCAGATACATGATGATCGTGCCGCTTTCATAGCGCCAGACAAACCCCCAGTTCAGAATGCTTGACGGCTCGCTTGCTGACACTTTCAAAAACATATAGGGCGGTAGCGTGACATAAAATGCGAATCTGGACATTGTGCGCGCGCCAGCCGCGTCGATAAACCCGATTGCATGCGCGCCAAACCCAAGAAAGATCAGCGCAAAGAACGGAATCGAAATATTTAGGACGTCAATCATGGGATCAATTTTCGTTATGGCGGTTTTGGTGTCTATAGCATGGCGGGTGCGGTTGCGGCTATGGGTTAGCAGCTTTACCGTCGATATTATGTGGGTGATATTAAATGCCGGTGCCGTGATCGGTAGTGATCAGCGCAGCTGATGATAGGCTTGCAGGCCGCTATCAAAGGCCTGTTCAACCCGCGGGCCGCCAAGCCAATCGCCGGCAATCGCCAATTTCCCGTCATGGCTAAGGCGCGGCGCAGCACTTGGCGCGGCTGTTGTGACTTTGGCATAAAGCCAACGATGCGCTGCCGAAGTGATAATTTTGCCAAGCGGCTTGCCGCCTAGATTTTGCCAGATTTGACACAGGCTTTTGATTACCATTTGCGGGTCATCTTGCAGATGCTGCTGGCTCCATGCGCCAGTTGCCTGAATGGTAAGGGCGGGCGCGTCAAGGCTGGATTGTTGGTTTGATCGGGTGAATTCGGGCACGCCAAGCGCGATGCCAGCCGCCTCGTCACGCAATGGTAAGGTGCCAAGACCATGATCACCCTCAAGCCCAAGCATGATTGTCCAGCAAGGATCATATCTGGCAAGGCCAGCGGTGGCAGCAAGTTCTGGATAGATATCGGCCAAAAGCTTGGCGGTTTGTGCTGCTGGCGCGGTAATGATCGCCTGACGGCCAGTGGCCACCAGACCATCCTTGTCAAAAAAACCAATATGGCCGCCATGATGGGCAATTTGGGTAATTTCGGTTTGTTGGCGGATCATCAATCCGGTTGCCATGAATTGCGGCAAATCACGCATTGACGGGGTGCCGATCTGAACGATCTTATCATCACTGATTTGCCAGTCTTTGATGTTTCCAGCTGCTTTTGCCTTGGCCAAAAGGCTGGCAAATTCGGTGCCCTTTGCTGTTACAAATTGGGCACCATGATTGAAAACAAAGCCATCTTGCCGCCGTGTGGATACCCGCCCGCCAAGCCGTCGTCCCTTGTCGATCAGCAAAACCCTTTTGCCGTCATCTTCGGCCAATCGAGCCGCAGCAAGTCCGGCAATGCCGCTGCCAAGAACAAGAAGGTCAAACAAGGCCGGATCGGCTGCGGCTTTGGTTGGAGAAGATGCTGGATTTTGCGATGAGGTCACGGCAGATATACCTAAAATCAAATAACTTAACAGCACCCGCCAACTGGGCTAGCTTTGCCCATAGACAAAGTAATTTAGATGGCAGTTGCAAAAGGACTTTTCATGCTTGGTGATACCATAGATTTTTGCGGTCTCATATGAAAAGCCGAATTGCGGACTCATCAGGCTTTTCCGCCTTTCTGGGGATCGATTGGTCAGGCGCCAAAGCAAAAACCCATGCCGGATTGCAGCTTGCGCATGCCATGCCTGGAACGGGGGTGCCATTGCGGGTGTCGCCACCCTTGTCAAAATATTGGTCACGCCAGCAGGTTTTTGATTATCTTGTTGAAATAGCTGAAAATGCCAAAGGAGAAGAGCCAGTTTTGGTGGGAATTGATTTCGCCTTTTCCCATCCGTTTGCCGATAAGCACAGCTATTTTCCGGAAACTGATTTGTCACCTGCCGATGTTGTTTCGCTGTGGGCCATGGTTGATCAGGTGAATGATGGCCAGCCTGATCTTTATGGTGGGGCGATGTTTCGGCATGCGATATGGGGCGAGTACTATTTAGCGCCGCCACATTATCAGGCGCGGCATTATGCCAGCCGCCGCCGGGTTACTGAAATTGTGGCGCGGGTGGCGGGACGAAGCCCATCACCAACCTTCAAGGCGGTTGGGGCTGATAATGTATCAACA
>ENA-OQVM01006262-OQVM01006262.1-marine-metagenome-genome-assembly--contig:-NODE-6262-length-10927-cov-3.297327_pt1 | contig 10927 bp, 5 predicted proteins | sample MGYA00237776_ERZ505498 | MGnify/ENA primary metagenome ERZ505498 (study PRJEB26159, sample SAMN06265151) | marine metagenome | isolation source: Helgoland LTER site | place: Germany:Helgoland, sampling... | reverse complement strand
CAAGACCTACTGTATGTGTTCCTAAGTTGTCATCCCCACCATAGGTAATCTCAGCAGCATTGGTTTGCGCAGCCATTTCATCAGCATCCATAACTCTTATTTTGTACGTATTGGCAGGATTCAGATTGATGTTTACAGGCCACGTAACAGGGCCATAAGTATTATACTCATATGATGATTGATAAATGAGTGTGCCATTTTCTAATAAAATAAAATAGGGATCGGGTGCATTTCCATTTAACAACTCCCATCCCCATGGTTCTCCAAGCCAATTATTAGATACATTCAGCACCTTAACTTCTGTAAGGGTATAATTATCAATGGTGTCGAGATTGTTGTATCCAGCATACTCAACGGCATAATTACCCGCTTGGGTGTACGTTTGAATTGAAGGATTTTCGGAATTACTTGTTTGTCCGTTTCCAAAGCTCCATTCGTACAGGAGCAGGCCAGGGTTATTGTTCGTGAATTCCACCTCTAATGGAATGCATCCTGAAGGAGGGCTAGAGGAGAATCCTGAATTCCCTATCGCCGGAGTTTCAATGGTTAAAGTGATAAAAAAAGGAATGGCAATATTGTCGATATTTTGACCTGATGCCGTTACATCTACCAAAATACTCACCTCTACATTATATACCCCTGCCACCAAGGGTGTACCAAAAACATTAATACAGCCATAAACATTACTTTGTGGATTATAATTGCAGCCATTCGCAGCATTGTTACAGATCCAATCTAAACCTACGGGTAAGGCAATACTTACAATCTCAAAATTATTTATGGTCGCTCCACTCGTATCTGTAGGCATTACAAAGGTGATATCCTCAGAATAAAACTGACCCGTATAACCTGTCGGTAAAGGATCCGGGTAAATACCAGCGACAGTATAGCTTTGATCGACTGTGCACTGTGTGAATCCTGAAAAAGAAACAAAAAGAGCCAGGAAAAAGAAAAGGATTTTCATCATATTAAGTTTTAGATACAAACGAATATATATATTTGCATTTTCAAATATAATCGGAATTCATTAGGTTTTCAACAATTGTTAATAAGTCCGGTTAACAAGCTCTTGATAAGTAAGAGGCTAATTCTTAATAACTTCAATCCATTCTTCTTGCTTTTGGAAACATTCCTGCTTTACTTTGGTAGACCAAATGAGGGATAAAAGACTCGCCAACGGGCGAAGTTTTCCCGGGAAGTTTACAGGTGAAGTATTTTGAAGGGAATTGAACACATCGACTGAGGTTCAATTCTGAGAAGGTTTCCTCAGAAAATATACGAAACATTAGATTCTAATGAAAATGAGAATCAAAAGTAAACGACTCTAAGGTATGGATGCGACCTCGGTAGCACCCCTACTAAGAAAGACAAAGTAAATCGAAATTTTTGTCGAACGAAGTCGATTTATGATGTGTGAAGTTTCGTCAATTGAATTGCCTCAGGGCATGAAGAGCGATGTGAACTGGATTGCTAGACGTGGAAAATTGATGTCTTTGGACGAAAATGGAAACAGAAGTCATAATAACAGTAGTTTGGCACTAATAGTTGTTCGCAACGAAAGTGAGAGCGGATTATAATTCTTCACAGAGTTTAATCCGCTTTATTGTTTTATATAATCAAGCGCCTACCTTAATTTAACCGTGAGGTTCTCTCGTCACTCGCTGAAATCAATCACAACCTGATTTATATATATCCGATTCTATCTTAAGCTAAAGCAACCATAACTAGAAATTATAGATGTGGAATGGCGATCCCTCTATCAAAACGAATACTAAAACAATACCATCTTTATAAGTCTTATACGTAAACCATTTATTCTAGTAAAGATTATGGTACTTTTAGTATTAAATAATTAATTCAAATAAAATGAACCTTAATATAGCAGTGCTCATTGATGGCGAAAATATTCCTTCTGCCCATGTGCACGAAATGATGGAAGAAATTGCCAAATATGGCAACCCAACCATCAAAAGAATCTATGGAGACTGGACAAAGCCAAGATTATCAAAGTGGAAAATGTCCTCCTCGAGAATGCCATCACACCTATTCAACAATATAGCTACACCACGGGTAAGAACGCTTCCGATTCAGCTATGATTATTGATGCTATGGACCTCCTTTACACAGATAAAGTAAATGGCTTTTGTTTGGTTTCAAGCGACAGTGATTTTACCAAATTGGCTACTCGACTTAGGGAGGCAGGAATGAAAGTAATAGGTATCGGTGAAAAGAAAACGCCAAACCCATTTATAGTAGCTTGCGACAAATTTATTTACATTGAAATAATAGCAAATAAAGCCCCTAAAAAAGAAACTAAAGGCAGCCAAAAAAGCTCTGTAGAACAAATTGAACGCAAAGAAATCATGTTGATTCAAAATTCAATTTCGGATTTATCAGATGATGATGGATGGGCTTTTCTCGGTGATGTAGGTGGTTTAATTCAAAAGAAACAACCCAATTTTGATTCACGTAATTACGGATTTGAAAAATTGACACCATTAATCAAATCCTTAGGGATATTTGACATTGAACAAAGGGAAAGCTCTAAAAGCAAATACAAGCTTATCTATGTCAGAAACAAAGAAAATCAAAAATCGAATCAGCGATAGCTACATTGTTCCTCAAACTTATTAGGATCTTGAAATGAAGGATATCATTAAAAAAGAATTCGGGGTTTCACCAATTAAAATAACAAAACTTAATGGTTATGATAATATCAATTATCTCATCAAGACTGAGGGAGAATCATTCATTTTCAAAACATATCCAGCCACTCGTTCTAATTTTGCTTTATTAGAAGCAGAGAGTCAATGCTTGTTGTTTTTACAAAAGCAAAGCAATTCCAAAACCCCAAAACCAATTCCATTCATCGACCAATCTTACACGAAAAACATTATAATCAATGGTGTACTCAATTCTTGTAGATTATTGTCTTTTTTAAATGGGACGTTTCTCGGAGACTTAAACCCGAACAAACAAATGGCTATGTCTCTTGGGACTTTTTTGGCAGACCTCGACACTGAATTAATGGATTTTGACAACGCTGAACTTCGTGCCCGAAAATGTGATTGGGACATTCAACAGTTGTCTTTAAACAGAAAATATATTTCAGATATTTCAGATGTTTCAAATCAGAATTTGGTTCGGTACTTTTTTATGCAATTTGAACAGATTGTAGTTCCTATAGCTCCTGAATTGAGAATGTCATTCATCCATAGTGATGCAAACGAATGGAATATTTTAATCAAAGGAGATGAGGTAAATGCATTAATTGATTTCGGGGATATGGTTTATTCTCCTTTAATCAATGAAATTGCCACAGCCGTTACTTATATCGGATATGACAAAGAAAATATATTTGAATTCACTCTCCCCTTAATACATGCTTATCATAAAATCATCCCGCTTCAAGAAAGAGAAATTTCAATTCTTTATTATTTAATCGCTTCAAAGCTTTGTATCAGTGTCTGCCACTCAGCACATGCAAAAAAGCAGGATCCCAATAACACCTACGCATCGGTAAGTGAAAATAATGCATGGAAAATGCTTTATAAGCTTATTGAAATAAATCCCATTTCTTTTGAAAGTGAAATATTAAAAGAGCTAGGCTTACCATATGAAAAACCTGTTCCAGTAATTGAAAAATTAAAACAAAGACAGAAACATGTAAGTAAAATACTCTCCGTGAGCTACGACAAACCCATAGCAATGGATAAATCCGCATTTCAATACATGTATGACGTTTATGGTAACGCTTATCTGGATGCCTATAATAACATCCCCCATGTTGGGCACTCACACCCTATTGTTGTGGAAGCAGGCCAAAAGCAAATGGCACAGCTCAATACCAATACACGATACCTTTACGACATACTTCCAGAATACATAGAGAAATTACTTTCTAAATTCTCTCCTCATCTCAATAAAGTTTTCTTTGTAAACTCGGGTTCTGAGGCCAATGATCTCGCCATTCGAATGGCCAAAATTCATTCTGGAAATGACAAGATTATGGTGATGGAGCATGGATATCATGGACATACCCAAATAGGAATTGACATTAGCGATTATAAATTCAATCATCCGAAGGGACAAGGACAAAAAACACATATCGTTAAAACGGCAATCCCTAATGCCTACAATGGAAAATACTCGGGATCTGAATGCGGAAAGCGCTATGCAAAAGATGCTATTGATCAAATTCATAAGACAGAAGAGGGAATCGCTGCCTTTATTTGTGAACCAATAGTTGGATGCGGCGGACAAATTCCACTAGCAGAGGGTTATTTAGCTGAAGTTTATGATGCCATCCGCGCCCAAGGGGGCGTATGCATAAGCGATGAAGTACAAACAGGATTTGGAAGACTTGGAGATGTTTTTTGGGGTTTTGACCAGCATCAAGTTCAACCCGACATGGTTGTCATTGGAAAGCCTATGGGAAATGGACATCCGATGGGGGCTGTAATTACGACTGAATCAATATCAAACTCATTCGAGCAAGGTGTAGAGTTTTTTAGCTCATTTGGAGGGAATCCTGTTTCCTGTGCCATCGGGAAAGCTGTTTTGGAGGTTATCGAGTCAGAAAAACTACAAGAAAATGCCCTAAATTGTGGTCAATATTATAAATCATTATTCAAAGAATTGAAAAGTAAACATTCGTGTATTGGAGACGTACGAGGTTCAGGTTTATTTTTGGGAATTGAGCTTATTGATAAGCTCGGAAAGCCAAATACACGTTTAGCCCAATATATTAAAAACGAGCTTAGAAAGAATCATATTTTAATTAGCACGGATGGACCATTTGACAACGTAATTAAAACCAAGCCTCCCCTGGTTTTTAATAGAGAAAATGCTTTGCGTGTTGTTGAAGAGATAGATCAAATCATTCAAAACAAATAAAACCAAAAAAATAGTTCCTCTTTTTCGATTATTTAAATTTAATAGAAGAAAACAGGCAACCATAAGCACTTTTTTTGTGTTATAATAGTGCTGAACCACAACTATGAAAATTTTAACGGATACATCCGTATCTTCCGTATGGAAATATCTAATGAATTCTCCTTCATTATACCCTGAATATTGTGCAGTAAACTTTTCACTCAAAAAGTTTCTTGTTCAATCCTGTGATCCACAACTTCATTTTTCTAAAACCAAACAAAACAACTATGAAAGGCTTATTATTATTCTTGTTTCTGCTTACATTTTGGTCAATTAACAGCCAAAAAAACATTGAACTAATAAATGAATTTTTATTCAAATCAAGTAAAGAACTTCATTTAGCTTCCAGCGATTATCAACCTATCCTTGTTACAGATGAGAGCTATTCCAAATTAAGTGAGACTCATCATGTCTATGTGAATCAAACATTTAACGGAATAGAAATCCTTAAGTCTGGAGGTAACTTTGCCATTAAAAATAATGAAATAGTATTCTTTAATCTTCAACTGATATCAGAAATTGAAGCTAAATTAAATGCCACTGAGTATTCAATTGATGCCAAAAAAGCCATTGATTATGCTCTTGCCAAAATAGGTGTTTCAAACAAAACAGAAATTGAACTTATTCATCATGAAGAAGGAAAAAACAACTATTTATTCAATAAAGGCGATGTCTCTATTGAGGATATTCCCGTTGAACTCGTTTACGTTAGAACAGGTCTTGAATCAAAACCATTACGTCTTGCCTGGGATTTGAGTATCTACGAAAAGACACAAAAACACTGGTGGAGTATTAAAATTGATGCGATTAATGGTGTTGTTTTAGATATGAATGATTGGGTTTTGGAATGTACATTCGAAGACAATAATCACGAAAACCACAATCATAGCGAGCATAATAATTCAAGTCTCAACACAAAAAGCAATTTACCTCCTCCTTCCGATTCATATAATGTTTTTGCATTGCCGTTAGAAAGTCCTAATCATGGAAATAGAAGTCTTGTCTCAGGTACCGATAACCTGTCGGCATCACCATTTGGGTGGCATGATGATGACGGCACTGCAGGTGCAGATTATACAATTACCAGAGGAAATAACGTTTATGCATATGAAGACCAAAACGACAACAATGCTCCCGGTTACTCACCTGACGGAGGAGCATTACTAGATTTTGATTTCCCTTTAAATCTAAATAATGACCCCAGCACAAACCTTGACCCGGTTATCACCAATTTGTTTTATATGAATAATATAATGCATGATGTGTGGTATCAATATGGATTTGACGAAGCCAGCGGAAATTTCCAGGAAAACAATTACGGAAATGGGGGGAATGGTTCTGATTACGTCAATGCCGAAGCTCAAGACGGAGGAGGTTTGAACAATGCCAATTTTGCTACCCCAGGGGATGGAAACAATCCGAGAATGCAAATGTACTTATGGTCAGCACCAACTGCCAATAACAACCTTTTAGAGATCAACAGCCCATCGAGCTTGTCAGGAGGGTATCAAGCGGTACAAGCTGGTTTTGGCCCATCAGTTCCAACTACGCCACTTACAGCAGATTTCGTATTGGTAGATGACAATACAGGAGACAATGAAGATGCCTGTGAAGCCTTGACTAATGCTGCTGATTTAAATGGTAAAATTGCCATTATCAGAAGAGGTACATGTACGTTTGTTCTTAAAGTAGAAGCCGCAGAAGCTGCGGGTGCAATCGCTGTGATTATGGTAAACAATGTTGCGGGAGCACCTATTACAATGGGTGGAGCTGATCCGGGAATCGGAATACCATCAGTTATGGTTTCGCAAGTTGATGGTGAAGCCATCATAAGTGCCCTGCTGTCATCAACTGCAATAAATGGAACCCTACAAAGCTCTGGGAATCTCGTTCAACTCGATGGCGACTTTGACAATGGAATCATTGCCCATGAATATGGACATGGTATTTCAACGAGACTTACTGGCGGAGCTAGTAATTCAAATTGTCTAAACAACGATGAACAAATGGGTGAAGGATGGTCTGATTGGTTTGGACTTATGCTGACTATAGAAACCGGAGATTTGGGAGCAGACATTAGAGGGATTGGAACCTATGCCATAGGTGAGCCTACAAACGGCAACGGCATAAGACCTGCCCCCTATTCTACCAATTTGGCAGTAAATGACTATACCTATGCGGCTACGAACAATACAGGTGCCATTAGTCAGCCCCACGGAGTAGGATTCGTTTGGTGCACTATGCTTTGGGATATGACCTGGGCATTGATAGACAATTACGGCTACGACCCCGATCTTTATGAAGGTACTGGCGGAAACAATATTGCCATGGCACTTGTCATTGAAGCGTTAAAACTTCAGGCTTGTAATCCAGGATTTGTCGATGGTAGAGATGCAATTCTTCAAGCTGATCAAATCCTCTATGCAGGAGCCAACGAGTGTTTAATTTGGCAAGTATTTGCAGCAAGAGGACTTGGTTTTAGTGCGGATCAGGGTAATAGCGCTAGTAGAACTGATCAAACAGAAGCATTTGACCTGCCACCAGCCTGCCAGCTTCCAACCATACCACCATCAGCATCATTTACATTTTTGGCAGATTGTAACGGACAAGTAAACTTTACAGATGAATCAACAAATAATCCAGATTCTTGGAGCTGGGACTTTGGAGATGGAAATACCAGCTCAGTGGAAAACCCTACCCATGTTTATACGAGCAGCGGGACGTATAACGTTGAACTTATATCAACCAATATAATTGGTTCAGGGTCAAGTTCCATAAATGTTACCGTTGTCCTTCCAGATGCGCCTGTAGCATCTGATGTGACGATTTGCCAAAATGAAACTGTCACATTAACTGGCTCCGGTACTGGAATATTAAATTGGTATGACATCTCGGGCACAACACTTCTCGAAACGGGTAACACATTTACCACTCCTACCTTATTTACAACTACAAATTACCTTGTTCAAAATGTGATCGAGCAAGCCGCTCAATTTGTAGGTCCTCAAAATGGATCTATTGGAAGTGGTGGGTTTCACAATCAAACAGCCACTTTTGCGCTAAATTTTGATGCCTCAACTCCATTCAATCTGGTTTCAGTATGGATTGATGCAAATAGTACAGGAAATCGAACAGTAAACTTATATAATGGCATTGATGGTGGAGGAGCTGTGATCGATCAGGTAACCGTCAATATTACAAACACAGGTCCACAGCGGATTACTTTAGATTTAGATATTCCCTCAGCAGGCAGCTATAGCCTAGGAGGAATTTCAATGGATTTATACAGAAACAATGGAGGAGTGAGTTATCCATATTCAATTACTGATGTTGTCAGTATCGTTAGTTCATCTGTTGGGACAGACTACTACTATTACTTTTATGACTGGGAAATCCAAACAAGCCCATGCCTTAGCCCTTTTACCAATGTCATCGCTACGGTCAATCCAACAGCGCCAGGCACAGACACACAAGTTTCATGCGGACCATTCACCTGGATAGATGGAAATACTTACAGTTCAAATAATGGCAATGCAACGTATATTTTACAAGGTGCGAATGGATGTGACAGCATAGTGACACTGGATTTAACCATTTACAGCCCAAGCTTTGGGACCGATGTTCAATCAGCTTGTGATTCATATACCTGGATTGATGGAAATACATATACCGCTAGCAATAATAGTGCTACCTATACTATACAAAATGTGCAAGGTTGCGACAGTATCATTACACTTAATCTTAATATCAATAATTCAAGCTTTAGTACAGATGCCCAAAATTCATGTGGCCCTTTCACATGGATAGATGGGAACACTTATACTTCAAGTAATAGTTCAGCTACATACACCATTCCAAATACTCAAGGATGCGACAGTACCATAACACTCAATTTAACCATCAATAGCCCTACCTTTAGTACGGATGTTCAAAGCTCATGCGGTCCTTATACCTGGATTGATGGCAATACTTATACAACCAATAACAGTACTGCGACTTATACTATCCAAAATACGCAAGGCTGCGATAGCACCATTACGCTAAATTTAGTTGTAAATGGTTCGAGTGTTGGAACTGAAATTCAATCCGCATGTAATTCTTATACCTGGATTGATGGAATAACATATACAACAAGTAATAATACGGCAAGCTTTAATATTGTTGGAGGAGCGGCTAATGGATGTGACTCATTAGTTAATCTTGATCTCACCATTGCGAATTCGATTACGGGAACAGATGTACAAACTGCTTGTGAATCGTACACCTGGATTGATGGAGTAACATATGCCTCAAGTACCAATAATGCCACATATACACTTCAGGCATCTCAAGGATGTGACAGTGTAGTGACACTTGATTTAACCATACTCAATCCAGATCATGTAAGTGATGTTCAAGACGCTTGTGATTCTTATACATGGATTGATGGTATTACCTATACGACTAGTAACAATTCAGCAATATATGTACTCCAAAATGTAAATGGGTGTGATAGCACAATTACACTGGATTTAACAATCAACACCGTTAATAGCAATGTCCTTCAACTAGGACCTGGAACAGCACAAGCAGAAGTTTCGAATGCTTCCTATCAATGGCTGGACTGCAATGATTCATACAGTGAATTACAAGGTGAAATAAATCAAACTTTTCAGTGTCAAGCGGCATGCTCATACAACCTCGCTGTTGCGATAACACAAAACAATTGTACTGATACTAGTGAATGTATTGTATTAAGTGTCTTGGATATTGATCAAGATATAATCTCTGAGGAAATAACTCTTTATCCAAACCCATCAAGTGATGAAGTTTATATTAGAGGTTTAAATCAGCTTAAACAGATTGAAAAGATTGAGCTTATGGATTATAATGGAAGATTGATTCAAGTTTATTCGGGAACCATAAACTCCTTTGAGGTCCAATTCTTGACAGACGGGGTTTATTTCATAAATATTAGCCACCTAAATGGAAATAAGATACTGAAGCTAACAATTCAGTAGCAAATGCTGGTCGAGCTTGAGTCAGTTTATTTTTTAATCAGCTTAATAACTTGGCTTTCTAATTCTAAAAAGTAAAGATTAGGTGATAAATGAGAAATGTCAACATATTGGGCTGTATTGTATATGAGCTCAGCATGTATTAATACACCATTTAAAGCTTTTATTTTTATAGTAGCTGGATAAGTTTTAATGCCTTCAATCAAAATCTTCGAATCACTGGGATTCGGATAGATTGAAATATCATTTATTTCTTCGGCTGTTATACCGGCGAAGGGCTCACAATCAATCGCTGTTAAAAGATAATTGTATCTCTGCTGAATGAAAGATTTCAATCCTTCAATAGATCCACCGGGACCAGGCCCCCCTCCCCCTCCTGACAAATCGGATTCGATATTGGTGTCAAAATCAGTATTTGAAAACATCTTATTATTGTCCGCATATACATCATTTTTAATGAGTTCTTTTAGATCATCGATCATTGGATTTAGATAATCAGGATTAAAAATAGTATTTATCAAAAGGCACACTTCAGATGTATACTGATCCTTTAGGATCTGGCTTGCATAAACTCTTTCTAATAATGGTCGATTTGAAGCATAATAATAGATATCTAAATTTGATGGATTTAATGGGCCCATAAAACCGTAGCTTCCAAATGCCTCATTGCCGTCCCATTTAATCCATTGCCATTTATCCATTCCTAAATTGTGATATAAATAGTAGTTTCTTGCTGATTGTGTATAGCTGTCCAAATTGCCAAATAGATTGTCCAAGGCGGCAGAGCTCAAGAATGGACCAAGATCCATTTGGGATCCAAGATTCGTTTCAAACTCTGAATCACTGGTATTGTTTATAAAGTCAATGAACTCTATAAGATCCGACCAATCATTTGCATCTTCATTTGATTTCAATACATATGATGATTCATAAGCACTTTGTGCATTGCCCAAATACTCCAAGCTAGCTTCACCATCGCCGCCTCCAAAATTTGA
>ENA-OQVM01006259-OQVM01006259.1-marine-metagenome-genome-assembly--contig:-NODE-6259-length-10936-cov-15.006538_pt1 | contig 10936 bp, 8 predicted proteins | sample MGYA00237776_ERZ505498 | MGnify/ENA primary metagenome ERZ505498 (study PRJEB26159, sample SAMN06265151) | marine metagenome | isolation source: Helgoland LTER site | place: Germany:Helgoland, sampling... | reverse complement strand
GGATTCTAAAAATGAAAATACTTCATTTAGATACTACCCATCCTTTTCTTGGAAAAGAATTAGAAAAAATTGGTTTTCAAAATTATTATGATTTTAAAAGTTTAAAATCAGAATTAAAATTGTCAGGTTATTTTGGAATTGTAATTAGAAGTAGAATACCAATTGACAAAGATTTTATAGAAAAGTGTGAAAATTTGAAATTTATTGCAAGAATAGGTTCAGGAACAGAAAATATTGATACTAATTATGCGCAAAAAAAAGGAATTAAAATAATTTCAACACCTGAGGGGAATGCTAACGCAGTTGGAGAGCACGTGCTTGGAATGCTTTTGTCTCTTTTAAACAAAATAAATTCCAGTAGTAGTGAAGTTAAAAATGGGATTTGGAATAGGGAGTCTAATAGAGGAATTGAGCTTAAAGACAAAACAGTTGGACTAATTGGATATGGAAATACTGGAAAAAGTTTTGCTAAAAAATTAATAGGATTTGGGGTGAATACTATTTTTTACGATATCAAAAATATTAAGAAAGATAAGTATGCAAGTCCTGTATCGTTAAGTTATTTGAAAAATAATTCTGATATAATTAGCCTTCACGTATCGATAACAAAAGAATCGATTGGACTAATTGATAATAATTTTATTAAGTCTTGTACTAAACCGTTCTGGTTATTAAACACCTCAAGAGGAAATTGCGTAATAGTTTCAGATTTGATAAAAGGATTGAAAAGCGGAAAAGTTTTAGGAGCTGGTTTAGATGTAATTGAGTTTGAAAAAAAATCATTTGAAAAACTTTCTGTTGATCAAAATCACCAATCCAGTATAAATTATTTAAATAATTCTAGTAGTGTGATTTTAACTCCTCACGTTGCAGGTTGGACTCACGAAAGTAAAATTGGACTTGTAAAAGTTGCTCTTGAAAAAATTAAAAAACTAATAAAAAAATGAAAAACATATTAATACTGTGTACAGGAAATTCATGTAGAAGTCAGATCGCTCACGGATACTTTGAAAAACTTTCTAATAATAAGTGTTCAATTTATAGTGCTGGAATTGAAACACATGGATTAAATCCTAATGCTGTAGATACTATGCTAAGAGATAACATTGACATAAGCACGCACACTTCAAATAACGTGGATGAATACTCAACTGTAAATTTTGATTATATTATAACCGTATGTGACCATGCAAACGAAAGTTGTCCTAACATTCCGTCAAAAAATGCTTTAAGAATTCACAAAAACTTTTTTGACCCGTCAAAAATTAAAAACTCTAGTAATACGCAAGAAGATTTTGACAAATGTAGAAATGAAATTAAAAATTTTTCTTTAGAATTTTATAAAAAATACATCGATTAAGAAACTACTAATTGTAATGTTTCATTAGTTCTTTGCTCCAACAAAAGCGTATTGTTTTTCAAAATTTCTTTCGAGGAATTTTCGTTAAAATGTCTTATAGTAAATAAACTAACATTTTCTGTGCATTCAACCTTAAAGGTAGCTTTCAATATAGAAAGCAATTCCTTTAGTCTAGAGTATTTGTCATACACGCAAACAGAAAAGCTAATAGCAGAATTCTGTATCAAATCTACCTTCATTTTATTTTCATGTAGTATTTGAAAAATATCACTAATATTATCTTCAACAATAAAAGAAAAATCTAAAGAAGAGAGTTTTAATAGGTTCAGGTTTCTTTGAACAATAAAACAGGGTATCAACGGATCTATTTTGGTTCCTCTAGAAATTGAGGTTCCATTTCCTGATGGATTTAAAAATGACTTAACATATAGTGGAATTTCCTTTTTCTGTAACGGTTGTAATGTTTTTGGATGAATAACAGATGCTCCATAAAAAGCAAGTTCAATTGCTTCAGTGTAAGAAATTTGATTTAGTAACTGAGGCTTTTTAAAAACTCTAGGATCAGCATTTAAAACGCCAGGAACATCTTTCCAAATCGTAACAGATTGTGCATTTAAACAATACGCAAAAATTGCTGCTGTATAATCGGAACCTTCCCTACCTAAAGTTGTACTAAAATTATTAGAATCACTAGCTATAAAACCTTGTGTGATATTTAACAATTTAGTATTAATGTTCTTTGAAATTGAATGTTTGGTAATCTCCCAATTTAAATTTGCGTCTCTGTACTTTGAATCCGTTTTAATTAATTCTCTTGCGTCAATCCAATTACATTTTATATTTGAATAATTTAAATAAGAATTAATAATTTTAGTTGACAAAATTTCACCAAAACTTACTACTTGGTCATAAACAAAAGAATAATCGGGAGACTTATTCCTTTTTAAAAAAATCCTTAGATTTTCGAAAACTTCTTTAACATCATAAAATATTTGTTCTTTATTATCATTAAACAAACCTTCTAATATTTTGTTGTGAAAATTAAAAACTTCATTTAATGAATACTGTAGTTCCTCTTTATTCTCAAAGTAATTTTTTACCACTAACTCTAAAGAGTTTGTAGTCTTGCCCATTGCAGAAACAACTATAAGAGTCTTTTCAGATCCTAAATAATTTAATATTGTAATTAAATTTTTTACCCCATCAGCATCTTTCACAGAAGCTCCACCAAATTTATATATTCTCATTTTTTATCGATAAAATTTTGAATTGCATCTTCATTCATTTGTGCAATTTGCCATTCTTTTGAAACATAAGCCCCGTTTTTTTTATAAAAATTAATAGCATCAATATTCCAGTCTAAAACTGCCCATTCAATTCTTCTAACATTTTTTAAATGTGAAATTTTAATAAAATGAGAAAATAATGCAAAACCAATGCCTTTACCACGCATACTTTTTGTTACTATCAAATCTTCTAAGTGCATAGTAGGACCTTTCCAGGTTGAATACCTTGGATAACCCAAACACATACCCGAAATTTTATTATTTACTAAGGCAACAAAACAAGAAAACAATGGATTATCTCCAAATCCATCTTTAATTAAATCCTCGGAGCATATAACGACAGCATTAGGTTCCTTTTCAAAAACAGCTAATTCAGTTATTAATTCAATGACATGTTTCATGTCATCTTTTTTTGCTTCTCTTATTTGAATATCCATAATAAATTCCAAAGTTAAACTAATGAATTTAATATTCAATAAATGATAAAAAGTATAACAATTTTAATGATATTTGTGACAATGAAAAAAGGAGTTGATCCTCCAAGTTTTGTACATTATAACAAGTCTCTGAATCTTCAGAAACTTCAAAATTCTATTGTCAAATCTGAAACAAATATTTTTTTAAAAGGTCTTTACGGATCTTCTAAATCCTTTTTAATAAATAGTTTGTTTTCAAATTCAAATAAAAATATTTATTGGATTTTAGAAAACAAAGAATCTGCTGGATATCATTTTAATGATCTTGAAGGATTAGTAGAAGAAAAAAAATTATATTTTTTTCCTAGTAGTTACAATAGAGAAAATGATTTTAAAAAGACCAATTCTCAAAGTGTTTTTTTAAGAACGGAATTAATAAGAAGCTTAAATTCTTCCAAAAACTTAATAGTCACTTATCCTGAAGCAATTTTTGAAAAAATTATCATAAAAAAAGAGATAAAAAAAAGATTTATAAAAATTAAAACAGGTGATTTAATTTCACTAGAGTCTTTTAATGAAAAACTATTTGATTTAGAATTTAATAGAGAAGATTTTGTTATAGAGCCTGGTGATTTTTCTGTAAGAGGAGGGATTGTAGACGTGTTCTCTTTCTCTAACAACAAGCCTTTTAGAATTGAATTTTTTGGAGACGAAATTGAAAGTATAAGAACTTTTGATATTGAAACTCAAGTTTCAAATAATACATTAAAATCAATTGAAATACTAGGCGATTTAGAAAATAAAGAAATTGACTATGAAAGAGAAAATATTTTTAATTTCATTGACAACGATTCCTTAATAATTACTGAAAACATTGATTTATTAAAAAACTCATTATCTAATTCTTTTGAAAAAGCAACATCGAAAAGTAATGATAAAACAGAACTAGATAAACTTTTTTACAGTGGAAAATCTTTAGTTCAAGATTTAAGTAAATTAAGCGTTGTTGAGCTTAATAAAATTGGAAGTAATAGTATTCACACTCAATTTAATATTTCTCCTCAGCCCGCTTTTAATAAAAAATTTAAATTACTAATTGAAAACATTTCTCATTATCACAACAAAGAATATTCTGTCAAAATATTTTGTAGTAATAAAATTCAGATAAAAAGATTCAAAGATATATTTGAATTAAATAAAATTGATTTCGATCCTGTTTTAGTCGAAAAAGCCATATTCAAAGGGTTTATCGATCATGATCAAAAAGAAGTCTGTTACAGTGACCATGAAATATTTGAGAGGTATCACAAGTTTAAAATTAAATCAGGATTTGAAACTAAAAAAAGAGTCAATTTAAATGAGTTAAAACAACTTGAAATTGGAGATTATGTTACTCATATTGATCATGGAGTTGGAGTATTTGGAGGACTTAAAAAAATTGATGTAAACGGAAAAATTCAAGAAGCAATAAAATTAACTTATGGAGAACGTGACACGTTATATGTAAGTATTCATTTAATCCATAAAATTTGCAAGTACAATGGAAAAGATGGAACAAAGCCAAAAATATACAAGCTTGGGTCTGGTGCTTGGAAAAAAATTAAGCTTAAAGCTAAGAAAAGAGTAAAGGAAGTTGCTTTCAATTTAATAGAAGCATATGCAAAGAGAAAACTTAAAAAAGGATTTCAATACGGAATCGATTCATCAATGCAACACGAACTTGAAGCTTCGTTTATTTACGAAGATACACCGGATCAAATAAAGTCAACAATAGATATCAAAAAAGATATGGAAAGTCTTCAGCCTATGGACAGATTAATATGTGGGGATGTAGGGTTTGGTAAAACTGAAATTGCAATTAGAGCTGCATTTAAAGCAATAGATAATAATAAACAAGTAGCTGTACTAGTACCAACAACTGTATTAGCTTTTCAACATTTTAAAACATTTTCAAAACGTTTAAAAGATTTTCCTGTTACAGTTGACTATTTAAATAGATTTAGAACAAACAAAGAAAAAAATTTAATAATTGAGGAGTTAAAGGATGGAAAAATTGATATTATAATTGGTACTCATCAACTAGTAAACAATAAGATTAATTTTAAAAATTTAGGTTTATTAATTGTAGATGAAGAACAAAAATTTGGAGTTAGTGTTAAAGAAAAAATAAGATCCTTAAAAGAGAATATTGATGTTCTTACGCTAACCGCTACCCCAATCCCTAGAACACTACAATACAGTTTGATGTCTGCTAGAGATCTTTCAATTATAAATTCTCCTCCTCAAAATAGATTTCCTATAGAAAGTTCTGTTATATCCTTTAATGAAGATATTATAAAAGATGCTGTTAATTTTGAAATAAACAGAGGAGGTCAAGTCTTTTTTGTTCACAATAGAATTGAAAACATTCAAGAAATTAGAGCCTTAATATCTAGACTTGTACCGTCAGCAGATATAGCTATTGTACATGGAAGATTAGAAGGAAAAAAATTAGAAAAAACAATGCTGGATTTTATTGATGGTAAATACGATGTTTTAGTTTCAACCACCATAATTGAAAGTGGATTAGATGTGCCAAATGCTAATACTATATTTATAAATAATTCTCAGAATTTTGGATTAAGCGACTTGCATCAAATGAGAGGAAGAGTTGGAAGGAGCAATAAAAAAGCCTTCTGTTATTTTATTACAGCTCCATTATTATCAATGACAAAAGAAGCCAGAAAAAGAATTGAAGCCATTGAGCAACATACTGAACTGGGATCTGGATTTCATATAGCTATGAAAGATTTAGAAATAAGGGGCGCAGGTGATCTTCTTGGGGCTGAACAAAGTGGATTTATAAATGATATAGGATTTGAAACTTATCAGAAAATTTTGAGAGAAGCTGTAGAAGAATTGAAAAATAAAGAATTTGAAGATCTATTTGAAAATGAATCAAATGATTCATTTAAGCTCTCAAATTTTAAGATTGATACTGATTTAGAAATATTATTTCCTGATAATTACATTAATAACGTTAAAGTAAGACTCAATCAATACCAAAAACTTTCCACAATATATAATCTTGAGGAACTTAAGAAATTTACCTCCGAACTTGAAGACAGATTTGGAAAATTACCAAGTCAATCTCAAGATTTGATAAAAACTATAGAGCTGAAATTATTAGCAATCAAAAATGGATTTGAAAAATTGATTTTAAAAAATGAAAAAATGATATGTCAGTTCATTTCTAATAAAGAAGATAAATTTTACTCTTCTGGTGAATTTGGAAAGATATTACAAACAATTCAAAAGAATCAAAACTTATGTCAATTAAAAGAAAAGAAATCTATCAGTGGTGAAAGACTTTTACTAGTTTTTCAAGAGGTTACTTCAATTGAAAAAGCCATTAAATGTTTAGAGATTTTTTAAATTCTTAATTACTTTAAATGCTTTATCTACCTGCTCTTCATTAACTAAGATAGTAAACTCATTAGATGTTGAAATAACCTCATAGATATTTATTCCTTCCCATGATAATCTCTGAAAAACAAAATAATAAACTCCAGGAATTGAAATGTTTTCTGCTGGTAATTTAATTGAGATTGAAGACAAGTTTGCTTGTTTAGAAATACAGACTTCATCTTTTAAAACTTCTTCTACAAGCGAAGATAAATTCCCGCTAACAACAATATTACATTCATTTACTCCTCTTGATGAAGTATAAAAATCATCATTATTATCAACTTTCGCTAAAAGCTTAGCCTGATTACTTAACAACGTGTCTGAAACTTTAAAGTTATAATCAACTAAGGATGATCTTACTGTAATATCTCCAATATCTTTGATTATTTTGACAATTTTAAAAGTAGTTCTAAACTCCAATTCACTTGAAAGTCTTTTAAGCGCCATCACTATTGCTCCATATTTGACCTCTTTTCTAAGAGATTCTTCTATTTCAGATTTTATTATTCTAGATAATGATGTAAGATTTATTATACCTTGAGAAAGAGCAGAAATTAAAAACGGCTTGGATTTTATATAATCCTCCACGGCTGAAGATATTGTTTTCATAGTATATACAAATATACACTGATTTTAAATTGTTACAAATAAAACATTTAATTATATATATAACATAAAGTAAATAATAACAGATTAAATAAAATAGAAGAACAAATTATAAAATGATTATTTTTGTAAAAAATAGATTTTGAATAAAAAGAGATTTACAATTACTGCCGCACTTCCATATGCAAATGGCCCAATTCATATTGGTCACTTAGCAGGAGCTTATGTGCCAGCTGATATTTATTCTAGATATTTAAAATTAAAAGGGAATGATGTTGTATTTATTTGTGGAAGTGATGAGCATGGTGCAGCAATACCAATAAGAGCTAAAAAAGAAGGGGTTTCTCCACAAGAAATTATTGATAAATATCATTTTATGATAAAAGATTCTTTTTTAGAATTTGGAATTTCATTTGATAATTATTCACGAACATCTTCAAAAATTCACCACGAGACAGCTTCTGATTTTTTCAAAGAGCTAAATCAAAAAAATATTTTTATTGAAAAAGAATCTGAACAGCTTTATGATGCAAAAGAAAATCAATTTTTAGCTGATAGATTTATAGTGGGTGAATGTCCAAAATGCGGTTATAAAGAAGCGTATGGAGATCAGTGTGAAAGCTGTGGATCGAGTTTAAATGCAACGGACTTAATAAATCCAAAATCTAAATTAAGTGGAAACAAACCTGTATATAAAAAAACTAAACATTGGTTTCTTCCATTAAATAATTTTGAGTCATTTTTAAAAAAATGGTTCCTTGTTGATAATGAAAAAACTTGGAAAACTAATGTGTTTGGACAAGTAAAATCATGGATTAATGAGGGGTTGAAACCAAGAGCTATAACTAGAGATTTAGACTGGGGTATTCCAGTTCCACTAGAGGGGGCTGAAGACAAGGTGTTATATGTATGGTTTGATGCTCCAATAGGATATATATCTGCCACAAAAGAATGGGCTAAATCTAAAAATAAAGACTGGGAACCCTATTGGAAAGATTCTGAAACTGAACTTGTTCATTTTATAGGAAAAGATAATATTGTCTTTCATTGTATTATTTTTCCATCTATTTTAAAAGCATCTGAAAAATTTATTTTACCAAAAAATGTTCCAGCAAATGAATTTCTAAATTTAGAAGGTAAAAAAATATCAACCTCTAAAAACTGGGCAATATGGCTTCATGAATATCTTATCGATTTTCCTGGCATGCAAGATACTTTGAGATATACTTTAACATCTAATGCTCCTGAAAATAAAGACAATGACTTTACCTGGAAAGATTTTCAGGCTAAAAACAATAATGAGCTTGTAGCAATTTTTGGAAACTTTATAAATCGAGTAGTTGTATTAACTCACAAATATTATGAGGGTAATTGTCCTAAAATGAGTTTAATTAATGAAGTAGACGAAAAAATACTCAACGAAATTTATAGTTATCCTAAAAAAATTGGAGATTTAATAGAGACTTATAAATTTAGAGAAGCTGTAAACACTTTAATAGATTTAGCTAGACTAGGTAATAAATATTTAGCTGATGAGGAGCCTTGGAAACTTATAAAAACAGAAGATTTTGAGAGAGTAAAAACAATTATGAATATTGCTTTACAACTTTCAGCAGTATTAACTATTGTATGTGAACCATTCTTGCCAAATACCGCTTTAAAACTTAGAAATATTTTAAATTTAGAAATCACAGATTGGGAATCAATTTCTAAGGATAAACCAATATTACTTTCTAAAATAAATAAAGGAGAATTAATCTTTAGAAAAATTGAAGATGAAGAAATCGAATTACAACTTCAAAAACTAAATGAGTCAAAATAAAATTGGAATTATTGGTTGTGGTTGGCTTGGTCTTCCCTTGGCTAAGGAATTTATTTCAAATAATTATAAAGTAAAAGGCTCTACCACAACTAAAGAAAAACTTGAAATATTAAAAACTGAAGGAATAGAGGCTTATTTAATTGATATAACTGAAAATTCTATTTCAGACTCTATTGATTCCTTTCTTTGTGAATTAGATATTCTTATTATTAATATCCCTCCAAAAATTAAAAAAGAAGGTAATACTAGCTACAGTTCTAAAATCGAAAAAATTATTAAACATTCTAATAAGGTAAAAAACATATTATTTATAAGTAGCACATCAGTATACGGATCAATGCAAGGTAGAATTGATTCAAATACAATTGCTCTCCCTGATAGTGAAAACGGAAAAGAAATTTTAAAAACCGAAAATCTTGTCAAAAATAAAAATTATACAATATTAAGATTTGGGGGATTAATTGGAGAGGGAAGGAACCCTCTCAAATATTTAATTCAGAAAAATGAAGTGTTAAATGCAGATGCACCAATTAATTATATTCATCTAAAAGATTGTATTGGGATTATAAATGCTATAATTAGTAAAGGAAAATGGGGAGAAACTTATTCTGCTGTAGCACCCTTTCATCCATCAAAAATTGAGTACTACAATTATATATGTGATTACAAGAAAATTAATAGATTGAATTTTTCAAATAAAAAAACTGAAATAAACAAAGAAATATACGACGACAGAATTGAGAATGAATTAAACTATACTTTTAAATTTTCAGATTTTAATCTTCACTAAAATCTACACTTTTATCTTTAGTTACTTCTAAATTCATTGTGTTTACAAAAGCATTATATGAATCTATAATGTCTATTAAATGATTTTTGAAAATGGCTAAATTTTCAATAGAAAAATTATCAACATCTATCTTTAAAATATCTGTTTTTAAGACTCTAAAGCGACCTATAATTTGAGGATGATTTAAAACGGCAGGTAAATTAACGTCATTTATTTTAATAATATCGTTCTTAAGAGCTGACAAGGTGAAATTCAACTGTCTTGGATCTGACATTGAAATGTTTTTAACAGAACTGATTAAAGAAATATCTTTCCATAAGTTGAAAGTACTAGTATGATTTTTATCAAATTCTAAAAGAGAAGGAAGTGAGTCTGTCACAAATATATTTAAATCTTTATAATCTATTGTCCTAAAAACTTCAACAGGTTTTTTATCATCAGAACAACTAATTAAAAAAAAACAAAGTATAAGACTTCTAATTAGCTTCATGTAACAATAGTTAATCTAAAGCTCAAATTTAGGTATTTTAATTATAATTCTTACTGCGTCTTAAATGAGTAAACAATGGAGTAACTGGCATTAGTTCCGTCTGATGATTTCACTCTCCAGTAATACGTAGTATCAGCATCTAATTCCACATCAGCAGTTTGCGCTGACAGATTTGTTAAAGCCGATGCTGGTGTTTGTTTACCGTCCACCTTGTCTACATAAACCGTGTAACTAAGCGTATCCCCACTATCAGGATCTGTTCCTTCCCAAGTAAATGTTGCTTTACCATCACTTAAAGTGACAGTTGACCCAGACGCAGGCGCCGTAAGATCTGCTGGGAACGGTGCATAGTTAACTATACCATCTCCTGCTAAGTAAAACTTCCATGTATCACTTGGTGTTGTAGTTGTACTGCTTGTGTTCTTTGAAGTCACTTTCCATGAATAAGGCACACCTTTATCAAGTGTAGCTGTAGTGCTTGTTGAAGACACTCCGTTCTTGTTTGTAGCTGTACTTGTGTTTAGATTAGTGATCTGAACATCATAAGTGTTGGTACTGGCTGAAGCGTTCCAACTAAATGCTACCGTGCTTTGAGTATCCGATACACTAGTTCCCGTCTCACAAGTCTTGTTGTTTGCTGGTGCTACTAATGTAGACTTGCCCGGGGGTGTTGGTGGTGGTGGATCCACTGGACCTCCGCCGCCGCCGCCGCCGTCATC
>ENA-OQVM01006258-OQVM01006258.1-marine-metagenome-genome-assembly--contig:-NODE-6258-length-10938-cov-3.084062_pt1 | contig 10938 bp, 10 predicted proteins | sample MGYA00237776_ERZ505498 | MGnify/ENA primary metagenome ERZ505498 (study PRJEB26159, sample SAMN06265151) | marine metagenome | isolation source: Helgoland LTER site | place: Germany:Helgoland, sampling... | reverse complement strand
TACATTTGTTCGTACAGTGATACTGCATGGTCAGTAAGAATGGCCATGGTTATTCCTTTTATCGTTATACTATATTTATTATAACATAGTATTAAAGGAATGTAAACCGTTTATTCATCGTCATCATATATAAAAACTTCTGGCTTTTCTTCTTTAGATCTTGAAAAAAATATTCGAAGTCTAAGTGTCCAATATCGCCAAAAGCTCATTTGATTTATCCTTTTCCCAACCTACTTGATCTACAGAACCTTTCGGTAATGTTACAAGTAATTCTTTTTGTGTATATGAATCTACAATAATCCATTGTGTTTTATTAATTTGTTTCATTTTATTCTATCAATTCTAGATATTTATCAGCCAATATTTGTTGACCTTTTGCACTTGGATGACTATCAATCTCAGATATTCTATGATCTCTATTACCTAAAGGCTCCTCTCCTCCAAGTTCTTCATAAAAAGGCCAGCCCCAAATATTTGTTTGTTTGTCTAAAATACTAAAATATGGTGAACGCACAAATGCTCGCAACCACATTTTAAACTTTTGATTTTTTTCTTTTTTAGTTATGTTATCACCTAAAACTACACTAGCTGTTTGATACATATGGTTTTTCCAAAGTGAACATCCGTGCATATGATATACTGGTACATTATGAGATTTTCCAATTACATCCAATGTGTGTATATGTCTTAATTCTTCACTAGCTACACGTGTATGATCATCAGTTCGACATAACCTTTTAACTAATTCTATATGATCAACTAATGGTTTGTACCGGTTCAAGTGAAAAGTTTTTACACCATATTTGTTATCAACTTTGGTCAAGCATTTAAAATAAAAGCATTTAGAAAATTATGTATTGCCACTTTTTTAATTTTTAATGCTTTCAACACGGTTGCAGCATTTACCTATTTCATCATTGTTTTCTTTTTATTTAATGGTGTAACCGGCCCTGATGGAGCCTGGTGGTGGCCTACTCTTTTTGGAAGTGTCGGAGCTTTAGTAACCACTTTCTTGGTGATCCCCGCGGTAACTATACTGTCAAATAAAGTAGGTAAAAAGAAAGCATTTATAGTTTCACAATCAGTTTCTATCATAGGATATATTATGCTATGGTTTTTATTTATACCAGGAAAGCCTCATATGTTCTTACTTGCATTACCTTTTTTCTCTTTTGGGATTGGGGGTTTATTTACGCTGATGATGTCAATGACCGCAGATGTGATTGACTTAGATGAGTTGAATACTGGAAAAAGACGTGAGGGTGTTTTTGGTGCCATATATTGGTGGATGGTAAAATTTGGATTTGGAATTGCTGGAGGATTAAGTGGTGTGATTTTATCTGTAATAGGTTGGGAATCTGGAGGTGCTACTCAAACCGAAGAAGCATTGTATGGCTTACGATTATTTTTCTCTGGATTGCCCATATTGGGGACTTTATTGGCTATTTACGTGATGAGAGATTATGAGATTACCGAGGAAAAAGCGAAAGAAATTTCAGCAGAGTTGGCGGCTCGTAAAGCCTAATATGTCATTCTGAACTCATGCTGAAGTCATTAATAAGAGATTAAAAGTCTTTCTTTTGGCTAATTCCAAATTCAAATGACTATTAAAGATATTTATTTTCTTTTTCGATAAATATGAATATAATATGCTTATAACTTATGATCATGATCAACTGATGATCACATCAATATTCCGTATTTTTAGTTTTTTAAGAATCATGGATTGATCATGGCGAAAATACTGAGCGTTTTTCTTTTTTTGGTGATGACCGTCCACAATGGAGTTGGGAATAATATATTTAATCCCACTAATCAAGTGTTGCAGGTAGTAGATACCAGCTCAAAATGGGAAAGTCGGGGAGATTTTTCTTTGAGTTTGGCTCAAGCTGCATTGATCAATTGGGCTGCGGGGGGTGAAAACAGTTTTGCTGTGAATGGTTTGATGAAATATTTCACAAATTATACCTCTGGTAAGACAAGTTGGGAAAATGTCATTAATGTCGGTTATGGTGTCATGAAACAAGGGAATAATGAGCGGTATCTTAAGACAGATGATAAGTTTCATGTGGCATCTAAGTACGGACACCGCATCAACGAGTCCTTGCATTATACCTTATTACTCAATTTTGATACGCAGATGGCCATAGGTCGTAATGAAAAGGACCAAAAAATTGCCAATCTTTTAGCCCCTGCTTATTTGATTACTTCCTTGGGATTTGACTTGAAGACGTGGGGTGCTGTCAGTGTAGTCGTGGCGCCCCTTACCAGTAAATTCACTTTTGTCAATGATCAGCAGTTGGCCAATCAAGGCTCTTTTGGATTAGAGGGGGCTGTATATGACGACTTCGGTGTTATGATCACTCAGGCCCGCAGATACCGCAGTGAGTTTGGGGGTTATGTTTCTATGAATTATATCAAGAATGATTTTGAGCGAGAATGGCTCAATAATATCAGTGTAAATTCCAAATTGACCTTATTTAACAATTATTTGGTCAAGCCCGAAAATTTAGATGTGAATTGGGAACTGCTGGTGGTCATGAAAGTCAATAAATTTCTATCTGTAAATATCAATACGCATTTATATTATGATCACGATGTCAAAATCCCTGTAGATAATGACAATGATGGTACCATAGATAGTTCTGGACCTCGGGTTCAGTTTAAGGAACTATTAGGCATCGGTTTTGTTTTTAATTATTAAAGCTTTGAAAGGTAAAAATTTATATGCTGTAACGAAGCACTTTTTAGTCCATTGGATCGATGTTTAAGGTGCCATGTGAGGGTAATTCTCATCGCAGCTTTTCTACTTTATTCGGATTAAATTTATGTATTTAAAAACTAAATCACTAGTTAACAAAAGATGACATCTCTGGAACAGTATCGTAGGTTACTTCACCAAAATGAAGCCGCTCTGAAGGTTTTGAAAAAGAAAGCGCTGGGCATCTTGATTTCCCGATTACTTGTGACAGCTGCTTTTATCTTACCCGTGTTGCTCTACCGCGAAGGGGAAGTGATAGGGGCATTTTTTATGGGTTTGGGCTTGATAAGTGTTTTTCTCTTTTTAATTAAACAAACAGATCGCATTAACTGGTATAAAACATTGATTATCAATAAAATAAATCTTAATAATAAAGAAATAATTTCATCTAATAAATTGGTTTTTGATGAGCATAATGACGGGAGTGAATTTTCTGATCCTCGTCATGACTACGCGCATGACTTAGATTTTTTCGGTCCAAAATCTTTGTTCCATTTAATCAATCGTACCCGAACTTTTTTGGGCTTTCAGACCTTAAAAAATGATTTCTTAGAAAACCATGAACCTCAGTCCATCAAGGATCGGCAGACGGCCATCAAAGAACTTTCAGCCCAGATCGAGTGGCGCCAATCCTTTGCGGCCATTGCGATAGAAGTGAAGGACGAGGAAGGGCATATTGATTCATTGACGGCATGGACCTTGAAAAAGAAAAAAACGATTCCAAAATTAGTCAATATGCTATTTTTAGTCCTCGGAGCACTACCAGTGGCTTTGTTCATGTCCTACTATTTTCTGAAATCGGAAATTTACTATGACCTGGGTTCTACCGCGGTATTGATTAATTGGCTGATCACAGGGCTGCATTACAGAAAAATCAATGAAGACCTCATCGTGGCCGATCACATGGATCAGATCCTCAAGAAATATGGCCTGCTCTTGGCGCACATCGGTCAGCAAGACTTTAAAAGTCCTTACTTGACGGATCTTCAGACATCTACATATTATGAGCAACGTTCAGCACATGACCATGTCAAGCGATTGTCAGAAATTGTGCATCGTTTGGGGAGTTTTCGCAATCCTTTTGCGGCCCTCTTGTTGGGTGGACTTTTTCTCTATCATCTAAATGTGAGGACCTTGATGTTAAAATGGAAGCAAAGATTTGGTGACCACCTATTCACATGGATACAAGCCCTGGGACAATTTGAGAGTTTGAATAGTTTTGCTCATTTTTCCTACAACAACCCTGAGTACGTTTTCCCTAGCCTTAATGACCGATTTCAGATTGAATTCAAAAATATGGGCCATCCGATGGTGGCCAAAAATGAATCGGTCACCAATACTCTTACGCTTCAGGACTCAAAATTCATCTTACTGACGGGTTCCAACATGTCTGGAAAAAGTACCTTTTTACGCGCCTTAGGAATCAACTTTGCTTTGGCCAAAATGGGAGCCCCGGTGTGTAGTGACCAGGCCCAAATACATCCATTGCCGATGATGGCCACGATGAGACATGCAGATTCATTGAGCGAGGGGAAATCCTACTTCTTTGCTGAGGTACAAAAGTTAAAAGCCGTCATGGCCCAGTTGGATAAGGGCAGATGCTTGCTCTTGATGGACGAAATATTGCGGGGAACCAACTCAGACGATAAAATCCTGGGGTCGATGAAAATTGTAAAAAGGGTGATGGCTCAAAAAGCCTTGGGCCTCTTGGCCACCCATGATCTTCAATTATGCGATTTGGAGCAGGATTATCCCGATCAGATGGCTAATTATTGCTTTGAAAGTGAGATTAAAAATGAAGAATTGATCTTTGATTACAAGCTGAGAAAGGGCATCTGCAAAAGCAAAAGCGCTACTTTCTTGTTAGAGCAAAACAAAATCATTTGATTGCTGTCACTCTTTTTTATCCATGACAGCATAAATATTCGCTCAATTAGAATAAAATGAAACCAGGTCAAACTATTTTTGATCTTAGAGTTTTTTGAAGATAATCAATATGTGCTCATTTAATACCTACCCCAAACTCAATTACTGAAAACGATAGAAAGAGGGCGCTAAGCAATTCATTAATTAGGATACGGATGGAAATAAACGAGAAGCTGTCAATAAAAGAGAAAATAGGCTATGCCTTAGGTGATGGTGCGGCCAACATCGCTTGGCGCGGTGTTTCTACGTTTTTATTTGTTTTCTACGTAGATGTGTTTGGATTAGATCCCGTTTCGGTGGGTCTGCTCATGCTTGTGGCCCGTTCGAGTGATGGATTGAGCGATGTGTTTATGGGCGTTTTAGGAGATCGATCAAACTCAAAATATGGTAAATTTCGGCCTTGGATATTATGGACTGCCATCCCGTTAGCCCTCATTTTATCCTTACTTTTTACCGCCCCAGAATTGGAAAATCAGGACAAGATTCTCTATGCCTACGTCACCTATATTTTATTTACCTTGATATATACGGCCAATAACATCCCTTATGGTGCATTGATGGGGGTCATGACCGGTGATGATAAAGAACGCACCAGTTTGGGATCCTATCGCATGGTAGGGGCCTTTGCAGGAGGAATGTTGGTACAAGGGGCCTTGCTCTATTTAGTCGTTTTCTTTGGCAATGTAAATCCTACGGTCGAATGGGAGCCATTGCCAGACGGGAGCTCATACGAAGTACGGGTTACGGCTCCGGTCGACGTAGTGAGTGCGCGCATCAATCTGAAGCAAGGACTTGGAAAATTTATTTTAAAGGAAGAGGCGTCCTCAAACATAGCTCCTGCGCAAAGTATCAGCTTTAAGATGGAAGCCCATCAAGAATATGTGTTCATTCTATCTGGAATGGCAGAGATAGATCAGCGGGACCTCTCGGTCATCAATCAAAAAGCGGGTTATAGTAAATCTATTTATTTATTATCTGTATTTCTTGCCCTATGCATGGTCGTGACCTTTCTTATGACCAAAGAACGGGTCAAACCCCCGGTGGACCAAAAGAAAGATTTGGCTAAAGATTTAAAGCAACTTCTGAGCAATCGGCCTTGGCTCGTGCTGTTGGTCATTGGTTTGCTGTTCAATATTTATACTTCCATCAAAATGGGCATTATTGTTATTTATTTCCTGCATTACCTCAACAATGAGTTGTTGGCTTCTAGCTTTATGATTGCGCTGACCTTGGTGTCTATCTTGGGGGCCATGAGTGTGGCTCCTTTAGGCCGAAGATGGGGCAAGAAGCGGTTGTTTATCATTGCCTTGATCTTTTCAGCTCTTGTAAATTGCTTTTTTATCTTCTGTGGACCCAATGACCTAGTACCCATATTTGCGATTGGGATGGTATCAGAGTTTGCGGCAGCCATGTTTCCTACCTTGCTGTTTGTGATGCTTGGGGATGCCGCAGACTATTCCGAATGGACCCATGGGAGACGTGCCACCGGGCTTATTTACTCGGCAGGATCTTTGGCAACTAAATTTGGTGGGGGCATCGCTGGAGCGATAATCGGCTTTGTACTGTCCTCGTATCATTATGACGGACAAGATGCCGCAGCAGCAGAAGGCGCAGCCACAGGGATCATCATGCTGATGAGTTGGGTGCCTGCGCTGATTGCCTTGGTAGCCGCAGGCGTGATGAGCTTTTACCCTTTAAATAAACAGAAAATGGATTTAATTACGCAAGATTTGACCGCCAAGCGGGTTGGATCATGATCAGCTTAATATAACAGATCGTTTCAGAATGAAGTCAATGAATAACTTTCCAGAAAATTTCACTTGGGGATCAGCTACCTCCTCTTATCAAATAGAAGGTGCAGCAGACGAAGCCGGAAAAGGCCCCTCGATTTGGGATGCTTTCTGTACCGTTCCCGGTAGGGTGGCCAAGGGTGATCGGGGAGATCGTGCTTGTGATCATTACCATCTCATGAGAGAAGATGTGTCATTGATGAAAGCTATGGGGCTGAAAGCCTATCGATTTTCGATAGCTTGGCCACGCATTATGCCCTCGGGCAAAGGCCAAGTGAATACTGAAGGCCTCCAATTTTATGATGATCTGATCAATGAATTATTGGATCAAGGGATCGAACCGTGGGTCACTTTATACCATTGGGACTTGCCCTTGGCCTTGCAGATGGAAGAAGATGGCTGGCTCAATGCGGAGATTGCTGATTATTTCGAAGCCTACGCCAGGATTTGCTTTGCGCGCTTTGGGGACCGTGTCAAACATTGGATTACCCTCAATGAACCTTGGGTAGTAGCTATTTTGGGCTATGGATTGGGCACCTTTGCGCCCGGTAGAACCTCAAAGTCTGAACCCTATTTGGTAGGTCATAACCTTCTTCGGGCTCATGCGCAAGCGGTGAGGTGTTATCGAGAAGAATTTCAGGCTCAACAAAAGGGGGTCATCGGTATTACCAACAACTGTGATTGGCGGGAGCCCTTAACGGACAAAAAAGAAGATGTAGTCGCTGCCGAGCGCGCCCTAGAATTCTTTCTGGCCTGGTTTGCAGATCCTATTTATCTGGGACAGTACCCCAAAAGTATGGTGGATCGCCTGGGAGATCGACTGCCCCAGTTTACCGAAGAAGAAAGGGACCTATTACTGGGCTCCAGTGACTTTTTTGGTTTGAACCATTATACAACTTTATTTGCTGCCGATGCTCAAGGCAACTTGCAAGTAGGTTCCGTTTATGGCAATGGCGGCCTCTCCGAGGACCAAGACGTCAACCTTTCGACGGATCCTAATTGGAAAAAAACAGCGATGGGTTGGGCCGTAGTTCCTTGGGGTTGCCAAAAGCTTTTGACCTGGATATCGGATCGATACGACGCGCCAGACATCTATATCACAGAAAATGGATGCGCTTATGTCGATGCTCCTGCCGAGGGTAAGGTCCAAGATGATGAGCGTATCGCGTATTATGCAGGCTACCTCAATGCCTGTCATGAGGCGATCGAGAAGGGTGCTCAATTAAGAGGCTATTTTGCTTGGTCACTGATGGACAATTTTGAATGGACCTCTGGTTATGATAAGCGATTTGGCTTGCATTATGTAGATTTTGATACCTTGGAACGTATTCCAAAAGCCTCTGCAGATTGGTATAAAAAAGCCATTCAGGCGAATGGATTAAAACATAAATGATTGATTTAAAAGATACAGAAACCATTATTTTTGACCTCGGAGAAGTGATCATTGACCTCGATTCAAAAAAGGTCATCGACCAGTTTCAAAAGCATTCGGATAAGTCTGCCGAGGAAATCATCCGCTTAATTTCTAAATCCCAAGATTTGATCAATTATGAGGTGGGCAAGATGACAGATGCAGAATTTTGTCAAGTAGTCAATGAATTGTTGTCCATCGAACTGTCACAAGCTTCCTTTGAAGCCATCTGGAATTCTTTTTTGGGTACTATCCATCTAGATAAGCTACGGTTGATGCTTGACTTAAAAGAAAAATATAACGTTTTGATTTTGAGCAATACCAATGCCATCCATCAAAGAGCATTTGATCGACACATAGGGGAGCTCATTCCTTCAAAAACCATGGCAGACATGGTGCATACGGCTTATTATTCACATGAATTGGGACTGAGGAAGCCCGATCCTCACATATACCAAAAGGTCATTGACTTGCAAAATTTAAATCCTGCAAAAACCATATTTTTTGATGATCGCCTCGAAAATATAACCGCGGCTCAGGACAGCGGCATTCAAGCCATACAAGTGACCTATTCAGATCAAATTCTGGATCAATTGAGATGAAAGAACAAAAGACGTTATTGATTCATACTGGCCTTTTTATCATCACAGTGATCACCACCACGATAGCGGGAGCGGAGTGGATGTATGGTCGGTGGCTCTTTATCGGGGAATATTCCTTGACCCAAGAAGAGCTTTGGAATGGTTTGTCCTTTTCTATCCCTTTTTTACTAATTCTGACCGTTCATGAGATGGGGCATTACGTAGTGGCCAGAATGAATCAGATCAAGGTGACCCTGCCTTATTATATTCCCATGTGGCTGGGTTTTATCCCCGGGATGCCGTCGTTTGGTACCATGGGAGCGTTCATTCGTATTAAAGCGGTTATTCAAAGTCGTCGAGAATATTTTGAAGTAGGAGTGGCGGGACCTATCGCTGGATTTGTGATGGCCCTCTTGGTGTTATGGTATGGCTTCAGCCATTTGCCCCCTGCAGAGTATATTTTTGAAATCCATCCCGAATACGAAGTATATGGGTTGGATTATGCTGATCATGTTTATGAAGCCGAAGGTATGGCTTTTCAGTTGGGAGAAAATCCTATTTTTTGGTTCTTTAAGACCTATGTAGCAGATCCCGACTTGCTGCCCCATCCCAATGAAATGATCCATTATCCCTTTATCTTGGCGGGCTATTTGGCTTTGTTTTTTACAGCGCTCAATTTATTGCCCATTGGTCAACTGGATGGGGGGCATGTCATTTTTGGCTTATTTGGCTCCAAAATAGCCCAAAGAATCAATCAAGTTTTTTATACATTGTTCCTGTTTTATGCCGGGCTGGGCTGGATTTCACCAGATCTCCTAGCAGACGTCTCCCTGGAGAGTGTCTTTAGTTTCGTAGCTTATGTAGGGATCTATCTTTATTTTGTCTATTTGGCCGTGGCTTCGATGATTCCGGAGACCAGAGATCGCTGGTTTTTTGCCGTGGTACTGCTGGCCCTACAATATGCGGTGACCAGTTTTACTGCTATAGTGGGTTATGATGGTTGGTTGCTCTTTGTGTTTTTAATCGGACGATTTTTGGGGGTTTACCATCCCAAAGCCGTAGACGATACGCCCTTGGATGAAAAAAGAAATATAATCGGTTGGGTGGCGATATTGATTTTCCTCTTGTGCTTCAGTCCACAGCCTTTTTCCTTGGGTTAGTCTTTGAGGTTAGAAACACCCTTTCCTGGTCCAAGAGGGTTGAATGGGTGCTGTTGAGGTAGTCTAGGCCTAGATAAAGGGTGATTTAAGGTTACGGGTCAACTTCGCACGATCAAGTCAAGCCTCCGCTCCAAAACATCTATTCTGGTACAACTTCAAACCTAAAATCTCCCACCTAAATTAAGCCATAGAAAAATAAGCCAGCTATTTTTATCTCTTATAAAGGTTACCTAAATCCATCAAGAGGCATTAAGATTAGATTGGGTTGATATTTATGAAATACTACGCATCCATTTCATTGAAAAGGAACGTAGAATATAAGGACTTGAGGAGGACTAAGCTTTTAGAGCAAAACCTAGTTACCTTGGAAGCAGCACTAAAAGCAAAAGAAGAGGAAACTGTATTTATTTGGTGGTGGTTTTAGTTGGCTTCTATTTAAGTCCTATAGGCTCAAAACCAATCTCCATAAATTCATAAGCCTTTGGCGATTAAACTGACCCCCATATTCAGACCCAAGTTATTTTTTGTGATACAAGGTGGCGTCTTTGGATTTATAGCCCCGAAAATCGTTCCTTCCGGAGACATAAATACCTTCTTGATAGAGCTCATCTTCAAAGATTTTAGGATCAATAAGATCTTCTGGATCTGAAGACAATTCAACTAAATTTCCTGAGGGATCACGAACGAACATTTGAATAGCTCCATCGGGAAGTCGTCTTACTTTACCCCAAGGTTGTATATCAATGATTCCCAAGACTTTCATCCTAAAAAACAGGGCATTGATATCATCTACTTGTACACAGATATGGCCTCGGAACGAATGGGCATCCTCCCATTCGGTCAAATGCAACTGTTGTTGGTCATTGAATTTGAAAAAAGCCGTAGGGTAGTCAAATAAAAAGGCGGGAAGGGGCGCTAATCCCAACTCTTTTTCATAAAAGATACAGGCGGCTTCTAAGTCCTTTACGATTAATGCGACATGATTGATTTTTAGTGCTTTTGCCATGGGATTTTATAAATTAAATTTATCAAAATATCTTAAAGAGCCTTTACGCTAAAGTAGGTTTCCGTTGCTTCAGCTTGACCAAAATCCTGTGAAACCAAACTTGTGGATATCAGGCCTGAAAAAGTAAACACATAAATGTCAGCAGTAGGGTGTATACGCTCATTAAAGAGATATTGATAACCAAAGGTTATAATGTGGGCTTTGTTCATGAAAGAAGCTCCCTTAAAAAATGAATTGATTTTTCTGACAACATGTGATAAAAATGTTCTGTTACCGCCGAACTGCCATGATCTTCCAAAAACT
>ENA-OQVM01006255-OQVM01006255.1-marine-metagenome-genome-assembly--contig:-NODE-6255-length-10942-cov-5.091486_pt1 | contig 10942 bp, 8 predicted proteins | sample MGYA00237776_ERZ505498 | MGnify/ENA primary metagenome ERZ505498 (study PRJEB26159, sample SAMN06265151) | marine metagenome | isolation source: Helgoland LTER site | place: Germany:Helgoland, sampling... | reverse complement strand
AAAGCTTGTACAACGCGGCATTAGAGGTTGCTGCCAAGGTTGTTGACGCAGGTGGAGGTATAGCTAAAGCTGTTTCTTCCGCTAGGAATTCATACAGAAATTCAAACTACTACAAAAACTTAAAAGCAGAAGAGCAAATAAATTCTATAAATCAAATAGAAATAGCCATAAAAGAATCTCTTACTACTGAGGAGTTTATGGAGTTAGAGAACACTACTGATGCTTCAGTAAATGCAGCCGTGAAGGAGTTTCAAAAAAGTCCAGTATATAAAAATGCAGATCGAAAAGGGAAGGCAAGATTAACAAAAGAGTTTAAATCAAACCTTCAAGCAAGAATAGACGAAAGAGTTTCTGCAGATGCAGATAAAAGCACTAAAGAAAAAGGAGAAGAAATTCTTAAAGATGCTAAGAAATCAAAAACAAAATTTGAGGAAAAGGTAGAAATAAAAGCAGAAATACTAAAACTTAAGTTAAGAGCTAAGAACCTTAAAAAAGGCTCTAAGGCGATGCAAGACATAAAATCTAGAATCATAAAGTATATAAAACAAAATATACCTACAGGTGTGAAGTACACGGCATCAGAAGTTAAAAGTTTAGTCACTGCGGTTCAGCAAGCGAAAAACGCTGAGACACTAGAAAAAGCATTTGATAAGGTTGATGAGACTGTATTCAAGAAACATGGTCAAGTTCTATCAGATGCTAGGAAGAAACTTAAATCAAGATTGTCTCCTAAAAACTTAAGAAACGAATTGACTCGTAAAAAGGGTGGAAAAAGAAAGGCTAAGGTTGATGCGTATACAGTTGACGCACTTAAGTCTTATATATCTCAGTTAGGAGGAATGGATGCTGTTTCTGAAATGAACTTAGATGAAATAAAAGAATTTAATGACGTATTGGACGGTATCATATCAGAAGGTAAGGTAGATTTTAAAGCTGCTCAGAAACTATTGCATTCGGCAAAAAGAAAAGCACAGGGAGGTATAATACTAGGTTTTGACACTTTGGCCTTGCAAAGAAAAAACAATAATGTTAAAAGCATATCTGATTTAAAAGATCACTTAAATACACGAGGAAACTTTGTCATTATAGGCGGAAAGTACTATACTAAAACTGATTTTAAGGAAAATGAAGCAGAGGCAATAAGAGAATTTAAGGATACTAGCGACTACAAAGAGATGAATGCTGATCAACAAAAATCTGCATTAGAAAACTTTAAGAACACCTCTGGGTCTATTTCTTTTGAAGGACTAGAAGGAGATATAGATTTTAATGCTGATGACTTTGGGGCTTTCTACTCTCAAACACCATTTGGAAGAACCAAGGTTAGATCAAAAGGGACCCGTCAGAAGATAAATCCTTTTACAGCATCAATGAGTTTGTATGAATTATTAATAAAGGCTTATAGCGGGCCACTTGTAGGGTCAAGGAAGGGTAATAATAGTTTTAAAGACTTCATAAACAAAAATATTGCCGAGAAAATGCCTTTGGCTTTTGCTAGAACTCAACAGCAGACCTATGAAATATCTCAAGAGCATAAGGCTAAACTAGAAGAGATTTTCGGAAAGGGGTCATTTAACAAAGCATTGAGTGCTGGAGAAGAAGCTTTTAGGATAATGCTTCTTGGTGGTTACGCTTCTGTACCATCGGTTCTTAGAGCTAAAGCTGACTTAGGTAAAGACGTTTTAGGAAATAGAGAAAATAGAGTTCCTACAAACGACCAAGTTGTTCACATATACAATATGTCAAGAAATCCTGCAGACAGGCAAAGGCTTGAGAGTCAAAAGGTAGACGTTAACGCTATAATACAATATGTTGAAAACAACACGAGCTCAAAAATAGGAACAGATCTAAAAGATTATGCAGATTATCTGATGGAATTCTATAATAATAGAGCTAGAGAGCTTTATGAAGATTCATACGAAAAGTACACTGACGGAATGAAATTCGATGATGTGGAAGAATCCACTCAAGAAGAATCTACTCCAGTGAGTAATATGGCTCAAGTGATTCAAGAAGGGATGGATTTTTTCGTTTCAGATCCATTAAATCCACCTGGAGAAATGGAAGAGCTAAATCCAATGTCGGAGGAAGAAGCTTTTAGGCAAGTTGAAGAGCTTAATAAAGATAGAGAAGAAGTAGTTGAGGAAACAAATCAAGAAGAATCCATTGAAGAATCACAAGAAAAGACTAAAGTTAGATACTATCCAACTTCTGCTGAGGTTATAAGTGATGAGTCTAAAAAGGAACAGTCAGTAATGGATATCATAACTTCTGGAGGTAATTCATCTCAAGTATCAATGGCTTTAAATCCGGGATCTTTTCAGGAAAAAACAGGTCAGGGGAATCTTAACCTAAACAAAGGTGCTACTGAAATATTTGCAGACTACAACAGGCAAAATACTAGATATAAAAACTTCGCAGATATAACAAACGCTGTAGCAACCATTTATGGAAATCAAAACTTGACTGACATAATGGAGGAGAACATGGGTATTAATGCTTTCAATAAGCTTAAGACTGCTCTTTCTGACTCTATATCTGGACAAGCGGATATGGTTGGTCAAATACCAATGGTTCTTAGTTTAATAAATTCAGTAGGAGTAATAGGAACTTTAGCCCTTAAACCTCAACAGGTTGCTAAGCAAGCAACTTCTTTTATGCATTTTTGGAATGCTGGCATTAGATATGGATTAAAGGGAGAAAGCCCTGGACTGCTTATGGGATTGGTTCCTACCAATAATCCATTTGCTGCTGCCTTTGGTTTAGTGAATTCGCAGACTAGGGATTTTGAAATGTCTTTACTGAAGTCTGCTTTTGTTGTAGAAAGATGGAGAGGGGGTGGTAGCTCTTTAGATTTAGACTTAAGGCAAGCCCAAGAACAATCAAGGAAAAGCGGAGAAGGAATTTTAGATGTATTATTAAAAACTCCTGTTACGGCTGCTACTAAAGGAGTGTCCACTATTTCAAACCCTTTGCTGATAACTACTAGAATGGGAGATATGGCAGGAGTACTGTTTGGCCCGGGTGGAGGTATGACGTTTGCCGTAAACCTATACAATAAATTTAAGAAAGATGGAATGTCTCATGAAGAGGCAAAAACAAGAGCTATTGAGATATTTCAGATTGAAGCAACTCAATCACAACAAACTACTCAGGTCGACAATCTTTCTGCGGCTCAAAAGCAAGTTGCGTATAGAATGGCAGGAATGTATAGAACAAGTCAAAGTGCTGCGGCCAAACGAACAATGAGATCCGTAAATGCAATGTTTGATGGAACTAAAAAAAGTAAAAAAGAAAAAGCTCAGATAGCCTCAGATTTTGTTTACTTTGGAATGCTTAGCCCTCTTCTGTTTACAGCTGTTACAACTGGATTTGTCATGAGTGCATTGTCTGTAACTGGAGCCGTTCAGATGCCTGCGGTAGTAAGAGATGACGAAGACAAGGTTATGGCTAGACACGCCTACGATTGGCTTGCTGATAATGCTCAATCGCTAATACAGGGTTATGGATATGGTGGAATACTTGTAGATGGATACCTGAATATAGCTAGAGATAGGGGTTATTTTAACCAAGTTCCAGTTCTAAAAGTAATAGACAAAATGCTAAATGGAGCCGTTGAAGCAACATTTGGAGAAGACTCTTTTAAGGGTGAGTTGTCAAAAGAAGAATTAAGCGGTTTTGAAAATATAATGGGATATATTGGAGCAGAGAAAAATGCCACTCAAATGGCTGAGCTTTACGACTTAATGGTTGCAGATGAAAAGGATTGGAGAAAAATACTAAACAAAGCTATGGGTTGGCATGATAGGTATTTACAGCCTGCTCTTGATTACGGAAAAGATGATAAATTATTTGAGCAGGTGTCTAAGATGTGGGTAGAAGGTGGAGAAGGATATCTTGATGAGGTTGTGCCGATTCTAGATAGATTCAAGAAGCAAACTTACACAGAGAAGGGCTATAGCAATAAAACTTACACAGATAAAAGCTATAACGTTGATTATTGGAACGAGAACGAATGATAGCTAAAAAAAACAAAGAAGATAAATTTTTAAATTTGTAATAAGAAAATAAACAAATGGCAGTACCAATTACAATACCGTTTAAAGCATCGTTACTTAATAGCGATAAATGTAGCTCTTTAGAGTTGTCATGCGATTGCTCAAGCATATCGTTTCAAGATTCATCGAACTACACTACAAATGACATGGATGGACATGCGTCCTCTTTGTTTACAAGTAGAACAATCACTATTACTAAGCCAGATGGAGGAGTATATGTAATGGCTACATCAGACGTAGCTTCTGCTGATAAAGTTATACTTCCACACGCTAGCTCAAATAACAAGTTTACATACAACTTCACAGATACAGATGAAGATGGATTGTACCAAGTTAGACTGTGTACTTATCCTGATTGGGATTCAACCGTAACATATATAAAGAATGTTAAATCTATCGTTCTTAGAAGCGGAAAGTTATATGAGTGTGTTGCTAACTCTACAAATGTGGACCCTGCGACTGATACAGACAGTGTTTTTTGGGCTGAATATACAGATCCAGGAGCTTGTAGTGATACTAGGTATTGTACTACTCAAACCATCGTTGTTACTTGTATCTCTATTGATGATTGTTATCGCAAGGCTGTTGCAGAAGCTTTCTGTGGAATGCAAAAGAATCCTTGCAAGGATATGTGTGACAATAAGGAATTCATGAAGGCTATGAAGATGAGAGTAGTTATGGATGGACTTGAGTTTGCTGCCTGTGGGTTTGATTGGGATAATGCCCAAGACCATGTAGATATTTTGAAATCAATTTGTTGTTGTAAATAATGGGATGTAGCTGCGATAAAAATATAAATTGTAATAATGGTGAAGAGTGCCCTTGTGGACTTTCGCTAAAGCTATATAATTCATCAGGAGACTTATTGGAAACTCTTTCTGGTTATGGGTATTCCATAGGAGATGAGAATTATTTTCAATTTGAGCAAGGAATAACGTTTCCTACTGGAACACTATTGATGTCTTACAATGATTCTTTAGCAAGATGGGAACTAACACATAATGATAATTCCTTGTATTTGCCAGACACATCAATGCTTTTTGGAACTTATACAACAGACGCATTGTGTCCTGATACTGATTGTGATTTAGATTTAGGATGTAACACCCTAGAGTTTCAGTTTGTAGGGACAAGTGTAGGAGGGATTGAATGGCAAGGAGATATGTATAATGGTAAAAAGCTATACAGATTTAATACCGATGATTACCCAGGATCACCAAATTGGGAAAATTGCATTATATATTGGGGGAATAACCTTACCATGCAAAACAATAATGGCATATCTACAAATAGGTGGCTATTTGTTATTTTAGGAATCTATACGCTTGAGACTATACCATTTCCTTTAGAGCAATTAGATGGCACTGACCCAGGAGCAGAAATGAACCTTCTAGGATACTTAGACGATCCAAGCCTAGAATGTTCAAATGGACAATTTCAACCTCCATCGACAGATGGATTTCCACCTAGGGTTGCAACCGTTCCTGAAGGGCCTCAAGGATATACAGGAGAGGTTGATAAAGTAGAATGCGAATGTTGTGATGAGCAGATATCTGTTACGGTTCTTTTGTTAAATATAGAATATGACTTCATTATTGACGTAGCTAAGGACTTGAATGATAATGTTCTTGGGTTTAACGGAAAGCAATACTATTCATTTACATACAATTTACCTGGAGCGCCTGTTCCTAATCCAACGTATTACATTTACTTTAATGGAAATGAGTGGGTGGTTAATGATTCGTTAGCTGTTCCTGGGGGTGAGATACATGAAAATGGTGGATCAGGAGATTGTCCTTATGGATTCTATTCTAAGAGTACTTGGGATGAGTCTATAATACAAATAAAAGGAGTTGAGTGTTTCGATTGTTGTGATTATTATACGCCAAGATTCACTAACTTTATAAGAAAGCAAAGAGCTATTCTTGTGGATGATACGTCATACATAAAAAGGAAAGAAGTCTTTGGTATGAAATGCGGTGGAGACTGGGAAGATATTTTCCGAAAGCATTTAATAATAGACACTTTGAGCTGCCTACCCTATGGGGTTCTGTGCGAAGAGCAAGAAGAATGTCTAATTGAAAATTTATATAAAAACTGTAACTGTTAAAGATATGAGCTGCACTACATGCGGAAGCAAAAATAATTGTCATTGTTCGGATAACTGTCCAAACAAGGCATCAGATATAACTACTTATGACTGTAACACATTAAGCTCTATCACTGTACCTTGTGGTTCTAGCTTGTGTGATGTCTTAGGTCTTTTAGAATTATACATTACTAATACTGCAAGTGAAGTATCAGTGATAAACGACTACTTAAGCATAACTCCTCACGATTTACTGACTAGCGGTCTTCCTACATTTCCATTGAGCACTATAGTTCCTGCTCTTGGGCTTCTTTGGGACTCACAAGTGACTCAGAAGCAAGCAATAGTACATGATGATGATAATGCTTACAGCCCAGCTACAGGGATTTGGACTTGTCCTACGACTGGAAGATATGACTTAGCATTTGATATTAAAATGTCTATAACAACGGGAGATGGATGGTATACTTCAGGGTCTGCTGGAATGATTCAAGCGGCATTAGTCACGGGAACAGGTGAGGACGTATACGTTGGTAACACTTATTCTTCTGTAAATATTCAACAAAGTGCATACCTATCAGGAGCTATTGGAGGATATCAACTAACAGCAGGGGACACGATATGTTTAAAAATAATTAACACTACAGGAACTAGCTACTCAGGAACAACACCCGGGGACTTCTGTAGAATGTCAATACGAAAAGTTTAATAATAAGAAAAAATGGCAATACAAGTATCAGATAGTTTTAATCAACTAAAAATAGAAAGAGGCTCTAAAGTAGAGTATTATAAATATGCGACAATAAAAAGCATATCTCCAGTATCAGACTCAAACAACGACTTTGCAGTTGTTGTTAACTTCATTACAGACGATAAGGACAATCCTTTAGTTTTAAAAATGAAAGACATAAGCAACCAAGCAACTTGGTTAAATACAGGAGTTGGTGTTAATGTAGCAATTGAAGCTATATCAGATTGGATGCATACGGACAACCCTAGTACCAACGTGACAGTTGAGGGATGGACAGCTCCATTAGGACAAGAGCCAATGGCTTCTTCAATTCCTGTTGTCGTGGCTTCGGATCAATCAGATATAGGAGTAGATATAAACTCTCCAATAGGACAACTTAATGATGCTCTTTCTGTATCAGTAACAATATCAAGAGATCAGTTTGGCGAAGAGTTGACAACATCTATGTTTAGGGTGAGCGCTGCTGGATTAAATACTTTACCTCTTTCTACCAGATCTTGTTCTTTTGCTAACGTAGGAGCAAATGATGCAGAAGTATTAGGAGCTACATTAAAGACAGGAGAAACAGTTAGTTTTGATAGTGGAGGCCTAGGAGCCACATTATCAAGAAGCGCAGGTAATGCAGTAAACTATAATTGCCTAACATCTGAATTACTAATTATAACAGTATCATAGTAGTGTCAGTTCAGTTAATACACGGTCTTTACTCACAAATAGTAGCTAGCAGCTTGATAAGCACCACTGGAGAGCAGAGCTTAGTAGGAACTGGTGTTGGATCTTTATCTATTCCTGCTAATGGATTTTCAGTAGGAGATTCTTTTCACGCTAAAATAGGTGGTAAAATAAATTCTACAGGCGGTGGTGGTAGATCTGAAATAATAATTAGGGTTAAAGCTGGTAGTGCAGTATTAGCAACGACAGGAGCATTCGATTTAGACAATGCAACAGACCAAGGTTGGGAGTGTGAACTTGACTTCACGGTGGCAGCTATTGGTGCAATAGGCTCAATGTGTACAAATGGGGATTTTGTATACACGAAAGATGGTAACAGGCAGGTATTCGGATATATATTTCAAGATGTAGAGCCCTTTGATACAACAATTTCAAACACTTTAGACATTACAGCAGAATGGAACGTACTAAATAGTGGAGACGATATACATAGTTCAAATTTCGTATTATGTCAAACTTATAAAACACCAATATAATGAGCACAGGAATAACATTGCCGTCTGGAGGAGATTTAGATATAGGAACAACACCTATACTAAATGGAACAGACCAAAGAGTTTTGTTTCAAGAAGGTGGAGTATTAGATGAAGATGATTCATTTAAGTTTGATAAATCTTTAGGAAGACTTACTCTTGAAAAAAATATAGCAGATAGAGTAGAACTTGTAATTCAAAACAATGTTCAAAGTAGTGGAGCAAATGAATCTCAAGGATGTCAATTAACTTTTCTTGCAGGAACATCCTTACAAAAAGCATATATTGGTTTTGATAACTCTACTAATGGTGGAAATGGAACAGGACACATGGAAATAGTTTCTCCTAAAGGTATTCATTATTCAACTACTGGAACATGGTCTGGGTACAGTCATTATTTTACAAATGGCACTGGAAATGGATTTGGATTTTCAGGGTTTAGACAAGTTGGATCAGGAATGCGTTTTCACATGAGGTCTGGAGGCGGTGGAGGTACCGCAACAGCAATGGAACAACAGGGTGCTTTTGGTGGTCAAATTTTTTGGAAGCAACAATACCTTAAACACATATTTGGTAGTATAGCAACAAATAATACAACTGTAACCAACCAAATGATTATAACCCCAGCTAATCTTTTTGCTTTAGGGCCAGATGATCCTACTGCAAAATTGGATGTAAGAGCACAAGGAGCTTTATCTACAGATGTAGTATTTAGATTAAGAAACAGTGCAAATACAGATGACATTCTAACAGTGAATGGAAATAATGTAATGGCTATACATAACGGAACAGCACCTACAGCTAACATAGCAACAGCAGGACAGCTGTATGTAGAAAGCGGAGCACTTAAGTATAGAGGAAGTAACGGAACAGTAACAGTAATAGCAAATCCATAAATAAAAACCATGGCAATTTTAATAAAAGCAACAGCAGAAAAAGAAATAACTATAACAGGTACACAGCTTACACTACCAGAAGTATATGGTAGAATTAGATTTGTAGGAGATTATTCAGGATCAAAAATACAAGGAGAAGTTATGACCTTTGCTAGTAAAGCTTCATTTGATGAGGGAAAGAACATCTACACAGATGTACCTCTTGGAAGTTATGAAGCAGAACTAGAGCCAGAAGAAGTTCAATCTCTAGACACAGCTCACAAGTATGCTAAGATAGCCTATGAAAATATGGGTTATGAAGTTACTATAGATACAACACTATGATATGCCTACAAACATCAACTTTAATAAAAAATTAGGAATAACTGGAGGAACAGGAATATCTTTACCTTCAACACCAAGCTATCAAAATGAGTATAGCTTTCAATTTGATGGTGTTGATGAATATATTCAAACAAATTCAACTTATTCGCAAGCAGATAGTCAAAGCAAAATAACAATAAGTGCGTGGGTAAAAGTTACTACAGGTAGTGATTCTTTATCTTATTTATGTACAGTAGGTGGTGGGAGTTCTGTTTCTTTTGGAATTAGATTACAAACAACAACATCTACAACTGTTTGGTGTTATGTCAATAATGCAGGTAACAATAACAGAGCATTTACAAATATAGGTGTAATTAAAAATGATGGTTTGTGGCATCATTTAATGGTATGTTTAGATTTAAGTTTACCAAATTTAAGTGAATGTGCAGTTTATTTAGACGGAAGTCCTCAAACAATGAGTGGATATTTTGCTAATGCTACATTACCAACATCCACAAGTCCTTTGTTTATTGGTGTTAAATACAATGATTTAACCAATATATATGGGGGTCTTATAGATGAATTTGCAATATGGAGTGGTACTGATTTTAGAAATCAATCTGATGTTGATACAATCTATAATGGGGGTGTTCCAAACAATCTCAATGACAACGGATTAACTGCACCAACAACTTGGTACAGAATGGGCGAAGCTGCAACTTTTGATGGTATTAGAGATTGGGATTTAGTAGATCAAGGAACTGGTGGAAATGATGCAGTATCACAAAACATAGCAGATTCAGAAAGAGTAACAGACGTACCACCAAATCCATTTGCAAACACTAAATCAATATTACTTGATGGAATTGATGACTATGTAAGTCTATCAAGTAAAACACAAAACTTTACTGATTTTACTTTAAGTTTTTGGACTAAAGGCGGAGGAGGTAATTACAAAACTATTGTTGGAAGTAATAATTCATCTGAAGGTGGAATTTTATTTGCGATTGTTCAAGCGGGTGGAACAATAAAATACTATGACTCGACAAGCGGTTGGACTAGTTTAAGTGCAAATGTTGTAGGTGGTAATTGGCATCACGTTGCAATTACTTATAACTCAGCTTCGAACACAATAAAAGGATATACAGATAATTCTTTGTCAGTAACTAAGACAGGTGTTGATACTTCGGTTACATCAACTAATGCTCACTCATTTGGACAAATTGGAAGAAGAATTACAACAGGTTACTACAATGCAACATTAGATGAAATCGCAGTATTTAGTAGCGTTCTTTCTGCTTCAGATGTTTCTACAATTTACGGAACGGGAGTGCCCAATGATTTAAGTAGTCTTTCGCCTGTGCATTGGTGGAGATGCGGTGACGGAGATACAAGTCCGATTTTAACGGATAACGGAAGTGGTGGAAACGATGGAACAATGCAAAATTTTACAACTTTTAGTACAGATGTACCAACATAAAAACAAATAAAAATGAAAACATACGCAATACTATCAATAGGAGATTTACTAAACATCGACTTTTCACAGGTTGAAGAATCCAACGAAAACACGGTTAGAATAAGTTTAGATGGACTTGAATTTGTAATTAAGTATACAACCATACCAACTTTTATAGAAG
>ENA-OQVM01006254-OQVM01006254.1-marine-metagenome-genome-assembly--contig:-NODE-6254-length-10943-cov-11.857353_pt1 | contig 10943 bp, 9 predicted proteins | sample MGYA00237776_ERZ505498 | MGnify/ENA primary metagenome ERZ505498 (study PRJEB26159, sample SAMN06265151) | marine metagenome | isolation source: Helgoland LTER site | place: Germany:Helgoland, sampling... | reverse complement strand
TTAGACATAGCCTGACATCGAGCGCAGGTAATGCGTCCACCGGCTAGGGTAATCATTTGTTCAAGCTCAACAATGTTCTTTTCTTGATTCATGCACAGCACCTCATGGTGTAGTAACCGAATAACCGAAAATAATAAATATATGTAATAGTTTTCGGCCCTCTTTAAATACTTATTTATCAGTTTGCAGGATTGCAGGAAATATGGCTGTTTTTAAAAACTTCCTATAGAACCATTTTATAAAAAGTTTTTTATATTGGGGTAAAATCCTGCAATCCTGCAAAATCAGGTCGTATATACTCATCTATTCTTCAATCCTTTAATAGTTCTATTATCACTTGCAGTTTTGTATCCTCTTTCGGTCAACTTTCTTACAAACCTATTTTTATTAAGTTTTTTGAACTCACCATGATCACACCAGAGGACGTATTTTGAATAAATATCATTCTTGGCTTCACTATAATCCGGTGCAATCAGACATTTTTCTTTGAGAAAGATACCGACAATATCCTCATCACTTTTATACTGATTAGTGATTTTTATTAAAGAATTCGGTACTCGCAAGCCACCTGATTGATAATCACGTAGACCTTCGAGTAAGCAGTTAAGTATCCCACTGCCTTCTAATTTAAATTTATCAAGTAAATCTGGATCTTTATCCTCATCAGGTATTACTTGTGCAAAAGGAAATAGAACCATTCTTCGCCAGAAACCTATGCTTTCGTCACTTACATTTGGGGCATGGTTACCTGCGATTATCAATTTATGTGTTGGACTGAATTCCACAGCCTCTTTAGCATAAGGCACTCGTCCTTCGATCGTGTCGCCACCGGTTAACTCTTTAAGTCGAGTTTCATCAAAATATTCACCATCTCGTGTTTCATTGCAGTAAACCATTCTTCTACCTTTCAATGCGACTAAGTCAGGACTCGCTGATTGGCTGTTTCGTCTCTGCCGCATAAGCAACTCTGTGGCTATTTTCTTTGAGTAGTCGCCCATCAACCATGCGATCGTTTCAATTAGCAGCGATTTACCATTTGCACCTGGACCATGAATAAATACAAGTTTTTGCTCTGTAACACTACCAGTCAGGGTATAGCCTAACCAGCGCAACAAAAACTCTTTTTGTGATATGTCTGGAACAACATCCGATAAAAATTTATCAAAGTGTGGACATTTAGCATCTGGGTCAAAATCGACTTTACAGCGTTTTGTGACAAAAATATCTTTTGAAATAGGTAGGCTATTTATGGCTTTCAGATCAATAATGCCATTTTTAACACCTAGATAATTTTCGTTACTATCAAGTTTTTTTGCAGATATTGAAACTGCTGTACTTAAAGAAGCAAGTTCTATCATGGATGTTAAGTTATGCTTAACACCTGCTCGGCTCACTATTTTTATTGCATTTCTTGTATCTGATGCGCCAGAATCATTAATTAATAGTCTAGACGCTTCAACCGCCATTTTTCTAACGACCTTCTCGGCCACATCATTCGCAAAGGTTGGGTCTTGATATTGCCAGCCGTGCTCATCGTCAAATGCAATCCATTTACTTAACTCATAAACATGTCTAACTCCACCTGCACAGTCATCCACGAATCTTTTACTATTATCCATGTCAGGTAGATTGATGGTGGGGTGAATAAAATCCGTATTACTTGAATGATGACGGTCGTCTTGGTTAGTAGTTTGATCGGCGAACGGACTTTCGAATTCAAGCATTGGTTTGTTCCAATCGGGGTGGTTATTAGCTAAGTCAATTAAATGCTTAACACCATAACCGTCGGGTCGTGTTCCTACCTCTGCTAATGCTCGAGTGAAACGATCATCGACAACGCCTTCACTGAAGCCCTCATAGGGTTGGTCGTTATAATCACCCCTGCTGTATGCAACGAAATACTCTTGCCCCTCAAACCCATAGACGCGCGCTAGGGCATTAGCAACATCGCACCAAGTTGTTTCATCTTGGTTGTCTATATAGGTAAGTACATTTTCGAGTGATGCCTTTACTAATCTGCTATAAGTATTACTACTTGATAGCGTGACAACATTGCGCATACTGGCTTTCAATGTGGTGCCCTTACCACCACTGTCTACTGCCCAGTTGTTTAGATTATCAAGCAGTTGATCAATATCGGCCTCACTTAGGATTGCCAGTTCCAGCATTTCATCGTTATACCGATTGCCTGTCATAGCTAGAAATAGCCCCCTACTAAAAATCTCCACAGCCCGATCCTGGTACTTCTTGATGCTGGGGTAGTCTTTAGCAAAGTCAGAAGATGAGAACTCTACTTTATGTTTTACTTGAGGCTTTTTATTTGACAGTATGAATTGCTTGAAGCCAGTTCCACTGGGCGATATTTCAGTATAACTAGGCCACTTTTTGAAGTACTTCGTTACACCGCTATCGACGTTTGTTGTTCCAATCTCTGCAAAGCCATCAAAGTCTATACACCATAGGTATAGCTCATCGTTACCCTGTAGCATAAGGCCTTCAGAGCCAAGACTGAGGCCCAACTGTACATTGCCCCTGTCAACTTCGTTAACTATCTCGTCAAATGATAAAAGTGAACCCTTATCATTAAATGCGCAACGTTTTAATTGGCTATTAACTGGTGATTTATACTGCTTGTTAGAGTCATTACCATCATTGAAGTAGCGCCATCTAATAAAGCAATTAAGTTTTTTTAATTGGCTAGGAATGTTGTCCGGTGTAATCGGAACCTGGCATTGATCAATAGTTTTAGCGTCCATCTTTACCTCCCAATTCTCTGAAGGCCTTTTTCAACAGACGCTCATGCTCAGTACTTGTTTTACTAAACAGTTTTTTTATCTTTTTGTCGCTGAGAGCACTCGAACCTTTTCCAATTTTTGAAGCCTCAACACCAGAAAAAACAACCATCTTCATATTTATGTCATCGAGTACGGATTCAGGTAGTTGTGCCATGATCTTATCTAGGTCTAGTTTAGGTCGCATCATTTCTCACCCCCTGACCAAGACGTCCGGCGCTTTCGGCGCCTTTTTCTAGATACGAACCAAAAGAGTTTTCACAGATATAAATTCTTCTCCCGATTTTGGTATGAACAGTATCAAAACCATTATGTTTGCTGTTGCGGATCATCCAGCGAAGCTGGTTCGCAGTAAATTGTGGATGCTTCTCAATGAACGTATCGAGAGGTAGCCAATTATTTATGTTGAGTATATTAGTGTTCATCATAGTTTCTTCCCAATTAAAGGTGTAAGTCTGCGTCGACCAGACAACCATGACAGATGGTGGGGGGCTTTAAAGCACGATACTCCAGAAAATTAGGCTAGTTTCGTGCTTGTGATTTGCTTTTCCACACCATTAGGTAGTCTTTCTTTACCCAACAATGCGGCGCCGATAGTGGTGATGAGCGCGCCTCGTGTATATTTTGTGGAAAGTTTTGGGAAATATTCTTGGTAGATTTTTTTCAAATAGCTAAGTGCTATGCGGTCGAATACCGATAGGGTTCCTGGCTTGCCAGAACCCGAATGCAATGAAGCATTAAGGTCTAGCATGTCACCTAACATAGCACTAGTTACTTGTAGCAGGTTGTAGTCGCAAGAGCGAGTGTGAAGTAATTTCTGCATATCGAAGATGGCTATTTTATCGAATTTATCGAGTAGTGATTTTGCCTTCTTTATGTCGCTAATGAGACTGTCGTCTGTCTTGCTCCTATATTTGCTACTGCCAAAGGTTTCATAGGTGTCGTCGAGATATTCGGTTTGAATTTTATATATAAAATTGCTCATCGCTTCTGGATCCTGACCGTCGAGAGTGGTCATGACTGTTGTGACGAACATCGATGAGTGCCATGGCCGAGTGTTTTTTGTCATGATAAGTCTCCCATTACTGAATCTACCATTAACCTAGTATCGTGAATTGCTAAATGACTATAGCGCTGTGTCATTTGAATATTACTATGCCCAAGGAGAACGCTAACCTCAAAGAGTGTGCGGCCCGCTTTGACTAGATTGGATGCAGCGGAATGACGCAAGTCATGGAACCTACAATAGTCTATGCTAGCCTCACGCAGAGCTGTGTTCCATGCTTTTTTTGAGTCAAATGCACGGGTTATTAATTGATGTTGTGAGGATTTTTGTCGAGTTTCAGTGTTTTTAGTATATAGGGCAGGGAATACTAACTCTGCGGGGTTGCCACGAAAACGGACTAACTCAATAATCACTGGCTGTGTAAGGGGTAGCTGACGCGCTTTGCCATTTTTTGTTGCATATAAAATTGCTGAGCGTTGGCTAAGGTCACAGTCCCCCCACTTTAGACTAAGTAGCTCGCCTTTACGGGCGCCAGTTGTCAGTGCCATGAGGACAAGAAGGTACAGTTTTGGCCAGTGTGATTGTCTACAAGCGGCGAGTAGTAATTTTTGCTCTTGAGCTGATAGGAATCTATCTTTGCCGGGATTTTCTGAGAATCGAGTGACGGACTCTTTTCTTACTGGGTTAGTAAACCCGGCACGTTTGTAAAGTGGATGCCGGATGAAGAAAATAAGCGTTGCTGAAAGTGTTGATTTGTAGCGATTGATGGTGCTGCCGGTCAGCTGTTTAGCAGCTAATTTATTAAGTGCTTCATCTACGTGGAACTCATCAATTTTCGTAACAGGCATTTCACCAAATTGTTTAACCCACCAGTTTAACCTCCCCAGTGTGCTGGGATCTTTGCCCTTATATTGGGCCATATAAAGGTCGCATAGTTGTTGAAAATTTGGAATGTCAGAACAAGCTTTCCCAAGCTTTTGCAATAGTTCACTGTTGCCTTCGACTTGGCGAACGAACTCAGTAGCATCACGTTTACGTGAAAACGTTTGGTTAACATTGGGGAAGTTGGTGCGACGAATTTGTACTTGGAAGTTGCCACTTTGGAGCTTTCGAATTGAAGCCATTTCTCACCTCATAAAAGAGCGCAATCAACAAAACTGTGATGGTTTTGTGATGGCAGGTTATTTGACATTAGCGTCAACACAGACAAACAACCGTAAGACTTGGAAATTGCTACTTAAATTTGGTAGCGGGGGCTGGATTCGAACCAACGACCTTCGGGTTATGAGCCCGACGAGCTACCAGACTGCTCCACCCCGCATCAATATCGTATCAATCACTTTACTATCTCTGATAATAATAAAGCGTAAAATCTCTCGTCAGGAAGCACTGAGTTCAGGGCTCCGTTAAGAGGGCGTGCATCATATGGATTCCTGATGCTAACGTCAAGTGTAATGACAAGCGGTGTTGGGATTATTCTCCTTTTATTTACGCTTGATCAGTTTAGCCACAGCATTTTTTGAATTTTTTACCGCTGCCGCAACTGCAAGGGTCGTTTCTACCTACTTTCTCAGGGACAATCGTTTGTCCATCGCAAAAATACCAAGCATCATCGACTTTTTTGAACTGTGATCGTTCACAATGACGGTGCTCAACTTCATCTTCGTCGGTATAGGCCGCTATAAAGTCTACACTGCCAACTTTGTCTTCTTTTTGACCGGCTTTTGAAGTGATTATGCTGAGCTGGTGCCAGGTAGAACTCTCAGCCCAGTGCTGCGTGGCTTCAAAGTCGAAGTCTTCACGGCTATCAGGATGAAGTGAGTCATGCAAAAAATCGACAGAGGCTGTTGCATAGGCACTATAGCGAGCACGCATTAGTTGTTCAGCTGAAGAGGCTTTCGTTGTATTATTTATCACAGGGGCGCAACAATCTTCAAAGCTTATCTTTTTTCCGCAGTGACATTCGCTCATAATGCTCTTCTCTTTAAATATTGGGTCGTGGTTAAGTATTGGCGATCGGTTTTTAGTTTTTGAATAATAATGACTACATGCATTCTAACAGCAGTTAAAGGCGTAAACCATAAATGACCGATTTTGATGATATTCGTCCTTATAATGATGAGGAGGCTGTTGAAGCCATTCAAAGAATCATTAGTGATGATGAATGCTTGAACCTCATTGCTATGCTTAAGTTTCCGCGATTATTCGCTTTGTGTTCTTGGCTTTTAAAGCCGCTGTTACGTTTGAGCTTACAGAATAAGGCCAAGGTGATTCACTCGGTGGATGATTTTCAAGATATCGTGGCTGGTTATTTAAATAAAATGCTAGCTAAAACGACCGATGGGCTGATAATTCGTGGCTTCGAAAATGTTGTTTCCAATCAACCTTGCCTATTCTTAAGTAATCATCGAGATATTGCGTTAGATCCTGCAGTTACTAATTATGCGCTTTATAATAATGGCCTAAAAACGGTTCGTATTGCTATTGGTGATAACCTATTAAGTAAGCCGTTTGCATCCGATTTAATGCGGGCTAACAAAAGCTTTATTGTTAAGCGTTCATTGAGTGGTCCGCGAGAATTATTAAAGTCATTAAAAAATCTTTCGGCTTATATATGGCATTCACTTAAAGAAGACGGTGAAAACATTTGGATTGCTCATCGTGAAGGGCGAGCAAAAGATGGCTTAGATAAAACGGAACCAGCTGTTATAAAAATGCTAACTATTTCTAAGCCAAAAGATATGACTTTTTCAGACTATATAAATCAATTAAATATAGTGCCAGTCAGTATTTCCTATGAGTATGATCCCTGCGATGCGATGAAAGCGGCTGAGTTGCGTAAAATAGAACTGACGGGCAGTTATACTAAGTCTGAGCATGAAGATATGGAGAGCATTGGCAAGGGTGTTATGGGCTCTAAGGGGCACATTTATGTCCACTTTGGTGAATGTCTAAAAGGCGATTATGAAAACGCCGATGCGGTAGCGGTTGCGGTTGATAAAGCGATGACTAAAAATTATCAAATACAGCCTACCAATGTGCTTGCCTATGAGTTGTTATATGGCAAAGATAAGTTAGCTGCAGCGCTTGCTATGTCAGATTTGTTTTCTGATGAAGAGTCGCAATACACAGCAGAAGACAGTGAGAAATTCCATCAACGTATTGCTGATATGCCTGATGATGATACCGTTTGCGCCTTGAATATCTATGCTAACCCCATTGTTAATCGAATCAATGTTCACGGGCAAGATTAAGCCTGATTTAAACTCTTTTTATTGATACCCCTATATGAAACTTTCGGATAATACGAAAAAAGATATTCAAAAGGCTTATTCTGATTGGCTTGGTAGTAACGAATACAAGCCACGGCGTGCGCAACGAACAATGATTGCAGTTATCGCAAAAGCCTTAGGTACTATCGAGTTTGATGCCGAAGGTGTTCGCGATGAAAAGTTTAATAAGCATGTCTGTCTAGTAGAGGCTGGCACAGGTACAGGCAAAACGGTCTCTTATTCTATAGCTTCTATAATCTTAGCTAAGTCGTTAGATAAAAAGTTAGTTATTTCGACAGCCACTGTCACTCTGCAAGAGCAGCTCGTGTTACGTGACCTACCTAACCTTCAAGAAACCAGTGGTATAGATTTTTCTTTTGCTATTGCTAAAGGGCGAGGGCGCTACTTATGCCTGAGTAAGGCATCTATGCGGCTAAAAGATGCTGATCGTTCAGGTAAAGACTTACCCATTTTTCCTGATGAGGAACGGCGTCTTCCTGAGAAAGCCGTTGCTCAGGTAAAGGAATTAACGCAAGCCTTTGAAGTAGGTGAGTGGGATGGCGATCGTGACAGTTGGGAAGAAAATATCAGTCATGAAGATTGGTCGTTAGTTGGCGCGGATAGAGCCAGCTGCAGTGGCAAAAAATGTCCCAGCTACCATCAGTGCGCACTCTTTAAAGCGCGTGACAATATAAGGAATGTTGATGTAGTTGTGGCAAACCATGATTTAGTTCTAGCCGACTTGGCAACGGGTGGGGGTAATGTTTTACCCGAACCTGAACAAACGATTTATGTTTTTGACGAAGCTCATCATCTGCCCTCAAAGTCGCAAAATCACCTTAGCCGTCAAATGTCACTTTCTGCCGAGCGTCGGCGGGTAACGACTACCCAAAAAACCATTGCTCGGGCTATTAAAATATTAGATCAAAAAGAAGAGATTAAACGTTTAGCTAAAACGGCAGCGCAAATCGACGAGGCTTTAGATGCCTGTCTTATTAACTTACAGCCGTTATTAGAAATGACTTTTCAAAATCATACAGAGTTAACCAATAGCTCAGATGAGTTGCGCTTTCAGGGTGGTGTGGTTCCCAATGAGTTACAGACTGTTTTTCAGGAACTGTCTGACTGTTATGTACTTAAATGTAATTGTCTTCAAAAAATATCGGATTTAACGCTCGCATCCTTTACAGAAACTCAAAGTCAAGATCAGGTGGCTAGAGAGTCGCTGTATGCGGCGCTAGGTGAGCTTTCTATGATGTGCGAGTCAGCACGTTCGGTATGTGTTGATTATGCGCGAGATGACGCTCCAGGCGTTATGCCTACTGTACGATGGCTAAAGTTGCAGCCATCAGAGGGTATTGATGGGATATCAATGTATGCAGCACCATTGTCGACAGCAAAAACGCTAACAGACCTTATTTGGAATCGTTGCTTTGCCTCTATTCTAACCTCGGCAACTTTGGCAGCCTTGGGTAGATTCGAGCACTTTATTGAACAGATAGGTATAGGTGGTCTTGATCAAGCTCATAAAATTCTGGGCGAGCTCAATTTTGCGGATTCCGTATTTCATGTTCCATTAATGAAAAGTGACCCCACGCGAGCTGAAGAGCATACTCAAGAGATTATTGAGATGTTGCCGGAGTTGGTTTCACAGAAGCATGGCTCATTGGTACTGTTTTCTTCTCGCCGGCAATTGGATGCGGTGTTTGAAGGATTGGATGTGTCTCTCAAGGAGCGAGTGTTAGTTCAAGGAGACAGATCAAAGCAGGCGCTCATAAATAAGCATAAAGAGCGGGTTGATGAGGGCATTCCTAGTGTTTTATTAGGTTTAGCGAGTTTTGCTGAAGGATTAGATCTTCCTGGAGACTACTGTACTCAGGTTGTTATTGCCAAATTGCCTTTTGCCGTGCCAGATAGTCCAATAGACGAGGCTTTGGGTGAGTGGATTGAAAAGAGTGGCGGTAATTCATTTTGGGATATTGCGGTTCCTAGTGTATCGATTAAGTTATTGCAGGCCTGTGGTAGGTTGTTAAGAAGTGAGTCTGATGTCGGCCGAGTCTCTTTATTGGATAATCGGATTCTTAGAAAGAGTTATGGGCAGCAGTTATTGGCCTGCCTACCGCCTTTTCAGCAATCTCTAGGAAAATAAATAAATAAATTAATTAATTTGAAGTATTCTGTAAATATAATGAGTCACAATAGTGTGATGCCAAAAACGTATGAGTTTTTAGTGATGATTATCACATTTTGATTGATTTTGCTTGAATAATAGACAATAATGCTTTTTTTGAGACTGAATCGATTTTTATGGTTTTTTCTCCGTTATATTTCAGATTGATTGGTTGAGCGGCTATATGGTCGATTAATTAGTGGGTTTGCAAATAACAATAAAATTACAAGTTCGTATTTAATATACGAGCTGATATTGGGGTCTTCCTGGTAGGTCTCTCCCCGTATTCGTTTTTTCGCCTATGCCTTAGGTGACAGCGCGTGCGTGTTCCTACCTAAAACACCTCATATTGATATTTTGAAACTGTATGCCCTTTGGGCTGCTTGTTGAATTTTAATAATCATTGGTCATTAAGTGATAAGAAATCGCTGATGATAAGAGGGTTCGTTACTTAAAATAATTTTATATATAAAAGAGCCTGCTAGTAACAGGTTTTAAATTGTATGTGGGTCGTCCTGGTAGACCTTGTCCACGTAGCGTTTTAGTCAATTTGTGACTAAACGTCCTGCTGTATCAAAATCTACCTAGACATATTTATCGATGCCCTTTGGCTTTTCATGTCTGCACGAAAAGCCAAGGCGATACTCGTTTCGCTCGCATTAAATATAGTAAGTTTTTAGAGGGCTCTTTGCCGTCTATTTGTCTGCCATGTCAGTTATGACTATTGGCAAAGGCAGCCGGGGCGTAATTTAAAAAAACAAAATGTTGGGGTTATTTGTGAATTATAAGAAAAAAGGCGCTTTAGTTGCCGCGATAATTTTTACAGCTTCTGTGCATGCGTCATTTGATGAGCTTGGAGTGTCTACTTTTGGTGATGATGCTCCGTTTGTAAGTGTTGAGTTACCTGGGCTGCATTTTGTTTCTTTGCCCGCATTAAAGTTTGAGGCTGAATCTTCGACACTTTTATTGTCTGGTCAAAATATTCGAGTGAAGGGGGTTAGTGCTTCAGCGGTTCCGGTTCCTTCGGCTTTATGGTTTTTTGGCTCTGCGCTAGTTGCCTTAATGGTTATCCAGCGAAGGGTTTGATTAAGTTTTTATAACTTATTAGTTAAAGAGGTATTGCTTATCGATTGTCGATAATTTAAAAAATAATAAAAAACTATAGTAATTTCATATAGTTGCGCTTAATAGTGCTGGATCGGGCTTGTTTGTTTTATAAAACATTGGCCTGCAGTTCCTGCTACCTATAAAGCCTTGACAGTGTATGTTAAAATAACAACATGCTGTTACTGCTAGCAATTAAAAATTATTTCTATATTTTTTTAATTATCGATTAAGAGAAGCGATAACATTTCGTTGCAAAATATTTTTTTTGCAATACAAATCAGGTGCATAGAATATATATGCCCCTTATGTATTGCTATGCGCATATATAAGTGATATAATTATTAACTGGTTATTTATTTAAAAATAACATTTGACAAGTGGTTTTTTGGAGTCTAAGATGCCTTCCAAATGATGAAGCAAATGGAAAGTAGTTGGCGCGGCAGCAAGATTTAATAGTTTATTGGCTTGAAAGGGATGATTAGTTTGTTGTTATGACAAAAAGCCAGATTTAAGAGTTTCAAAGTTTACTAACGCCGGTTGAGCCTTGCTGGGCTCTCCAGGGGCCAAGGGGCAGCAAAGCTCAGCCGGTGATAGTG
>ENA-OQVM01006253-OQVM01006253.1-marine-metagenome-genome-assembly--contig:-NODE-6253-length-10944-cov-7.384559_pt1 | contig 10944 bp, 6 predicted proteins | sample MGYA00237776_ERZ505498 | MGnify/ENA primary metagenome ERZ505498 (study PRJEB26159, sample SAMN06265151) | marine metagenome | isolation source: Helgoland LTER site | place: Germany:Helgoland, sampling... | reverse complement strand
AAGGAAGCTCTTGAGAGAAATCTTGTTGTTAACCTGACAGACATTGATATTCCGGATTATAGCATTGCGGTCCTTTCGTATGGTCCTGGATGGATACCCTGCCCGGATTTTGATGAGATGCAGTTCAAAGTAGATGGGTACAATGCTGCCAACAAACAAGCATGGAAAGCTGTTTTTAAGAACTCAGCACGGGTTAACGAAGTTCCTATGGAGCTACTGAAGAAACCAGTAACAGCTCCTTGTACTTCTTTTGAAGACCCAGCCATCAAGTCTGCAAAAGACAAAATTGTCAATTTTGTAGACAACTTCAAGCCCAGAAAACTTGAATCTAATATGAACCGCTATGAGAGAGAAGGGTATATGTGGTTGAAGAAGGCTGTCAAGGATGGCTTAATAGCCATAACATCGGCTGATAAGGGCGGCGCGATAATCATTGTCACCCCTCAGATAATCAAGGATATCACTTCTGCCAAAGTTGAGGACCCTTTGAGATACAGACCTTTGCAAACTGATCCTACTGGATCTTTGAGAGGGAGGTTGTTAGAGTTGTGGTCATCTGGTTTGGAGCGGAAGTATGTTAGTGGTGAACAGTCTAAGTGTGTGGTTGGTTTGATTCAGAAGGCTGATCAGGACACTCTTTCACAGAGCACTTCAGATCTAGTCAAGCTCGATATTCCGTATGGTTACCCATTACTGAAAATTCACAAGCTGACTGAGACTGAAATTAGAGAGAAAAAGATTCCACCCAGTCGATTCGTGACTGATCTCTCTAGAGGAGTAACTGCAAGATCAGATAAGTTTGTTGTTTGGAAGTGGTTGGGACCTCTTGCCAGGGATTACTGTATAGATCTTGTTAAAGATTCAACTGCAGCTCTCATAAAACTCGAGGAATTGGCAGCTTCCGGGCAAGTAGTCGATACTTGGTTCAGCTTCAGTATTGATATTGTTTCTCTGTACGATTCTCTGCAACATAGCTTGGTGATGTCAGCCTTAGTTGATGCTATGGAGTCGTGTAGACCAGATTGGTCTGAGGAGTTCAGGACTTGGCTGAAGGGGCTGATACAGCTAAGTTTTGATTCGGCAGTCTTGAAAAATGCAGACAACTGGTATGAGGTCGTAAACGGTGTACCCACTGGAGGTATCAATTCAGTGGATTGCGGTAACATTGCTTTGTTCTTTGTCCTAAAGAGTCTGGTTTACAACCCGGTTGTTAGACCAGAGGAGCTCAAGAACCTTGATCGATTTGTGGATGATATTTCGGGCCAAGGTATGTGGAGAGGTTCTATGATTGATTTTGAAGAATGGGTAGGGTCATTACGCAGTAAGATGGTTGATAACTATGGCTTAGATATTACATACGAAGTGAAACCAATCACGGAGTTCACTCAGTTCCTGGACATTCAGTACAAGTTTGTTGGAGGGAGACTCACAACAGATCTGTTTAGGAAACCTACTGACGCCAACAGGTATCTCGAATTCTCAAGTTTCCATCCACGACATACCTTCCGGAGTATAGTCTTCTCACAGGCACTTCGATACAGAAGGATAATCAATGATGACGTCTTGCTGGATGAGAGATTGGCAGAGCTTCAGTTGTTTTTTGAGCGGTCTTCATATCCTACTGATATGGTGAGAGAGGTCATCAGTGATGTCAAGTCGAGACCAAGAACTTTGCAGTACAAGGAAAAGGATCAGGGTCCCCCTTCTTTCACACCATGGATTGTTACATTCGGTGCGGGCTATGAGGAAACCAAGGAAAAGGCTAAAGAGGCCAGTAACATCATCTCAAATAGCCGTACGTGGAGCAGTGAGAACCCTGAGAGGATCCCTAAACTCCAAGTGGTCACCAGGCGAGCCCCTAACTTAAAGGACACTTTATTCAAGAGAAAGAAGCTTGCCTTAGGTTCAGAGTCAAGAACAACTGACCCATGCACCAAACCTGGTGAGAAGAAGAAAGGCAGACCCTGCCAAACTTGTCACCTTGTTAGTGGCAATTCCATGGTCTCCAATAATGGACACTCAGTCAGAACTCAAGGTGGTAACTGTAAGACACGCAACATTGTGTACGGCGCGACGTGCAAACTTTGTACTGTTAATAACGTATACGTGGGAAAAACAGTCACCAGCCTCAGCCAACGTGTGAATGGTCATCGCAGTAAATATTATGAGATTTTAGAGGCGAGTAGTAAGGGGAATGTTGAGAGCCACAGAGATTTTGATGACGAGAATGTTTTAGGGGCACATCTGTTTTCAGTTCATAATTTGAGGGAGAGATCTGATTTCAATGAAAGTTTCCATTTTGATATTTTGTGTTCTACATCCCCAGATAATATTAGAAAGTCAGAACAGTTTTATATTAACAAATTGAAGACACTTTATCCGTTTGGCCTGAACAATGTGAATTCCGTTTCTGGAAGCTAATTTTTCATGGTGTCCCGAATTTTATTTTTGAATCGTTCATTTTTTGTTTATATATTCAGTCTATCAATTTTTGATTTGCGTCTTTTTGATTTAATGAACTACTGCAGACTCCACATTATTATAGTATATGCCATTAATTTTGTTCCGATTTTAAACTATTCCATTTTGACGAGATTCTAAGTAAAACAAAATTTTTAGTAAAACAAAATTTTAATTTACCACAAAACAATCAATTCATATTATTATACATCTATAAATAAATTCAAATTCAGCAATATACACAATACACGGCCCGCCGCGCAGACAACTACACATTACTCAGAAATTCTCAGGCAGGGTGCAGATGTAGCGCCGCGCGCAGTTTTTATTATCTTACAATTACATGTCACAATATATTGTTCTATTATTAGTTATTGAAGAATTTGAGGGGCAAAATAATTAAGATAATTTTGGTCGTTAGCGGAGCATCGCGAGTCTCCCGCTACCAGCACCGCGGCAGTGCCCACGCACTGCACTAACCCCAGTACAGCGAGCGAGCACCGCTATGCCAACAACGGGAAACCCGCGCGGCTCCGCAAACATCTGTGGCACAGGTTTTATTCAACTACCCAGTTTATATGTGACATGTAAAAGGTGATTGTATTAAATTCAGGTAAATTTTAGTAACTAACGTCAACATTTTTCAATTCGCAATTGAACTTAAATCACATCTAGCAAGTTACTAATTTGTTATATTATATCTGTTACGTCACTATACTACTATAGCATATGTCATATATTGTATGTTATATTATTATACAAACATTTTATAATTGTTTCAATGTTCAACACTGCTAAAAAACAAATACCTACTTGCCCATCGATTAAGCAGTCGCCAAAACAAAGCTCTAAGTTAATTGACCTTCGTTCTTCGTTTTGGAGACTGATTGATAATCAGTAATAATAGTAAAATCTGCAATCATGAGTGATGTTCTCGATGGGCAAGCACTCGCAACTTGATGCTGAAACAAACAGCGCAAGTCGTACACCGTTCATATCATACAGCATACGGTGCGAGATATAATGAGCTCCGCTTGCTCTGCGATTATGACGGATGAATAAGGCTCCCCCCGACAGGAACACAGATAATAGGAGATGTGGAAGGACACGAACACTGTTCGTTAACTCGTGCCCTGGGTACTCCCTAGATCCACGTCCCGCCGAGTAGAGCCCACCACCAGTCACATCGAAAGCAGCGTTTAATTCCGCACTATAAATATTGCGTCGTCATAATAAATATATATTTCCAATTTCATATAACCACTACACATTTTATACACTATACAAACTAAAATATAAACAAGAGACAGAAGAGTTTTACATCGGCTCAGCACCGCAAGGACGTTGGCTATACACGTGGTTCATAAATTAGTTTGAATTGGGTACGGTCCGACCGGAAAAGTGGTCGGGATTAGTTTGATAAATCACTGTCGTCAGAATATATTAGAGCGGGAACTTCCCCAGGTTCCGGGTGAAACGCGCACAGTATAAAGAGTGTCAGCGCGCAGTTCTGTGCGCGTTCCCATATAGTTTTGTCATTCGGCGATCGCGTTTAACGTGACTGGCGAGAAGGTGTTATGTTGTTTACTTAAATTCAAGCGTGGTATTCATAGATAAGATAATCAGTCAGTAAGTGGAAATAACAAGCACCTTAAACTCAGAATTCAGTGAAGTTTTTCTCACACCAATTAGATCCATACCTGTTTTGAGCTCTTAGAAGTGCCTGTTTAAGCCAATTCTTGACAGAGCTGCAAGAGGAGGTGAAATTCATCGGCCCAACTTTACGAAATTCGTTCCACAGCCATGCAGATTTGTATATAAATTGATTAGTTGGAGAGGGCGTGATTAACAGATTATCTTTCCTATTTGATAAGCCGAAAAGATCGTATAACGAAATTGGTACTCTTAACTTAATGATCTTAAATAATTCCATTAAACAACGGTATCTGTACAGGTTCTCTATAGCAAGTAGTTCGTATTTTGTGAATAGAGGTTTAGTGGACTCTTTAACATAGAATTCAGTTCCTAGACGTTGAGAATTAATTGGTCTTGCTCTAGCACATGTCTTGAACTTGTCTACATAGGCTTCGAAGTCTCCAAAGAGAATCCTGATACATTTCTTTTGAGTAATAAATAGCGGTTTCAACTGATTATTTGGAATACCTCCCCAGACAGAAATAGCATAACCTAGGTGTGATTCAAACAGAGAATGATATATTTGCTTATATAGTGATTCTGGCAAGAATTTCTTAATACGGTAGATACGTCCACAAGCACTACTTAGTTTCTTATTGAGAGATAATATGTGTGGTTTCCAGCTCAATTTATCATCAATGATTACTCCAAGAAATTTTGTCTGACTTACACGTTTAATTATTTTATTATTAATGGACAAGTTTTGGCTATCTATATCTGCATTTAATTCGCCGTTATCACGTTTAGAGGGAGAAAAGTACATATAACAACACTTCTTTACATTAATGTGCAGTAGGTTAACTCCCATGTACTTGTTTACGGCATGTAGTACTTCATTAGCCAATTTGTATACTTTATTTTTCGAATCAGCAGCCACAAATATATTAGTATCGTCTGCAAATAAGACAAATTTACCCTTATTAGTTATATTGCAAATATCGTTGATATACAGTAGGAAAAGTAGAGGACCTAATACACTACCCTGAGGGACTCCGAATTCGACGGATAATTCATCAGATTTGGTATCTAGAACATTTACAAATTGCTTCCTGTTAGACAAGTAACTAGAGATAAGATTCAAAGCATTCCCTCTTATACCGTAGTTTTCTAATTTTGTAGTAAGTTTACAGTGATCTAGTGTGTCAAAGGCTTTTGACAGGTCGATAAAGACCCCTAGGACATGTTGTTTTTTACTAATTAACGATTCTATATGTTCTGCAGAGTAGTTCAGTGCATGGCTGGTAGAGTGTCCTTTCCTAAAGCCGAACTGGTTCTCATGTATTATCCCCTTGGAAGAAAGGAAACTATAGAGCCTCTTATAAATTAACTTTTCTAGAATTTTCCCGAATACAGGCAGAGTTGATACAGGTCTATAGTTTTCTAATAGCTGTTCATCTTCTTTTTTGTAAATGGGGCTGATTCTCCCAGTCTTCAATTCATCGGGGAAGTAGCCTTCTTGCATGCATTTGTTAAAGTATCTAGCTAAGTACGGTGCAGTAATTTGACATGACTTCTTGATCACATGAATAGGTATGTCACTGGATTTTCCGTTTTTTAATTCGCCTATGGTCTCTTTAATCTCAGTACAGTCACAGTCCCAAAGATAGATACTGGACGTAATTGATGTTGGCAGATAATCAGTAAATAAAGGCAGGGAGTTTATTCTCAAATAGTCATCAGAGTATGCTTCGTTCAGGTTAGCTGCAATAGAGGCAAAGTATTTATTGAACTCATTTGCAATTATACGACGATTAATCACACGCTCATTATTTATCACAAAGTTCGGCTTGATTTCACGTCTTTTCTTACCACGTAGTTCGTTAATTATCTGCCAGGTTTTCTTACTATCTCCAGCACATTCTGCAATCTTAACACCATGATACTTACGTTTTGCAGAGTTAATAAGGTGGTTTAATAACTTCCGGTGTGCCTTAAATTCTTCATGACGTGTTACCTTGTTTGTACAATTATAACAAAGAGTAAGACAGTCTGCATGGTTAGGTGAAGATTTGCTGAGGCATTTCTTCTTAGCTGCTTTTTTCCATAGGTCATAAAGCTCATGTTTTCTATTTATAGAGGCAATTAAGCCAGATGTAATCCATGGGTTGTTTTTAGCAGTACGTTTAGAACACTTAGGCCGGTCTAGTTTACATGCGTTGTCTAGTTGATGATTAAATAGAGTGAGAAAAGTACTGAAATCTTCTGGTGGATCACTTGTTAATTCATTGTCTAGTACTTCGATAAATTTGTTCACATTAGTTGCACAGTAGTCATAGTACTGGAAGTACTTTTGTTCATGATCCTCAATACTGTCTAAGGGTGAGTTGAATATGTTAAATACAGCATGATGGTGACTGATGCAGGTAGTAATCGTTCCAGAGCAGATAGAGTTTTCGATGTTGGTGGTGAGTATGTTGTCAATGCATGATTGCTTACATCCTGGTTTGTGATGTGTAGACGTAGAAATAAGTGGTGATAAACCTAGGCCTAGAATAAGGCTTTCAAAGTCTTGAACGAGTTTATTGTTTTCATCATGGAGATTAATGTTGAAGTCTCCTAGTATGTAAACATTCTTTTTTGGGCATGATTCAATAATTTTTCTAAGTTCAATTAGTGCTTCTGAGGCGTTCCCACTTGGGGGACGGTACAGAACTCCTACATGTAGAGGTTCATCATGTTGAATGGTAATAAAAAGTGTTTCAAGATTTTTGGTTACACATGATAATTCTTCATTTACAACACCATTAAGTTCGTCCTTCAAGTACAATGCTACTCCACTTCCCTTCGCTTTATTGATATGTTTATCTTGGTAGAAACAATTGTATCCCTCTAGATGGTAAACAGTGCTTTCCTCTATTCCAATATTGGTTTCAGCAAGTCCAATTATTTTAAATTTTTCGGCTATTTGGTCTAGTTCCATGCTAAAGGCATCAAAATTTGTTTTATTGCCATCTATGTTTTGGAAAATCATTGAGCTGTTGCTTGCAAAACACGGTTTAATTTGTGTGTTAAAGTCCTTAATTGCATAGGATCTACAGTTTTCCAAAACATCAGACATCTTTTGAAGACATGGGTCACAGTCATTAACTTCAGGATCGGTCATTTCTTTAAAAGGATTATATTTTTTAGATATAGAATGTTTACATTTGATGCAGTAAAAGTTGTCATTAATAACTTGTGCTTTGGAGGGATTAAAGCATTTGGCATGGAGAATACTGTTGCAGTTAAAGCATTCAAAGTGGGGAAGCCCTAGACCAATATTCTTCAGACAGTGATAACAAATTTCCTTTTGAACACGATTAACCATACCTGTTAACCGTTTCTCTCCCTCCGCTGCGGTGCAGGCGAGTCACTAGCCACGCTGCTGTATAGCCGTCCATTAACTTTGCCGATGTGATGTCTTCTGTCTACTCCACCATTTAACCTAGTAAATACAGTTTGTTTAATAAGTCCAGCAAGGACTCTTGCCCCTGACTTGTTAAGATGAAGTGTATCAGGTCGACCATTTTTGTCGAATTGTTTTGAAAGTTCGTCTGCAAGAACCTGGTTGCAGGCGAACTTCATAAAACCCTTAACACGCACAACATCCTTACATTTAGGGAGCAGGTCAAAATGAATAAGTCTATTAAATGAATCAACTTTAAAATTCAGCTGTAAGTCCCTAGTGGGAAGCAGCTGACATACAAACACAGTTCTAGTGCTAGGGCTAAGCTTCTTAATTTGTTTTATTTTCAGCTTTAGTTTATTGTAACAATCAGCAATATCATTCTCAGATCTAACATCAGGCTGTCTCACGTCATTGATCCCACAATGAAGCACTACATTGGCGTAACCCATGCAGGACACAGGGTTGATATCATCAATTCTGGGAGCCCAGAATTTTTGACCTGGCATGAGCTCGCCAAAGGTACCCCTCTTGTCAGAGCCAAAACGCAAGAGGCCCGTGTTAGAATCCCCATGCAAACTTGTGGAATTTTTATTTGTCCAGCGAACAGCACGAAAAGTGAGCGAGTATCTGATGCCATCTGACATAGAGCCACGCTCAATCATATGGCTGTACACTTCCTGCGATCTGCGGCTCATGATGTACAGGGATCGGTCTGGACATTCGATAGAAGACTCAGTTCCAGAGTCACATTCAGTGAACTTGATGTTGCAGCTCTGACCGAGAGACAAAGTCAAAATTGAGGATTCTGGATGGATGGTCACTTCACGGTCTGAGTGATTAGGCAGGTGACTTTCAGGGCCATCATATCTGTTGATGAGACATGAGTTAATGACTGGGGCCGTCAGGTGGGGCTGCTCCGGGTAGCACTTATTGTACAGTTCAGTCTGTACTTTGTTCATTTCCTCAAATAATGGTTTGAGATCTTCAGGAATCGGAGGAACATTTTGTGAAGATTTAGAACCAGTGTAGTGGTAGGGTTCGCCAAATGAAACGACAGAGTGACCGTTCTCTGATTTGAAGGAACATGACTGAAGGAAGGCAGTAAGTTTATCAGATTCAGTTGACTGTATGAAATCTGGCTTGATATCCGTTACTGGCACCTGATCATGTGGTAAATGAGGAGTAGGCTGGTCAGGTAGGGTGGTCAAGAGAGTCTCGTGTGGTGGAGCCAATGATGGGGTAGTGGTGATGGAGGGGCCAGGATGCTGCGAGGATTGAATGGAGCTAATCGACTGTTTGAGTTCATTAATGCCTGCAGTCACATGAGGTTCATTTTCACGGAGGGCTGTTAGTTGTGCAGAGATGCTGGCTAGAAGATTCTCAGATGATTCAGATGCATGCACTGGCTCTGGAGTTGGACGTGACGTAAGGAGTTTCAGATCATGCTGGAGTTCACCAATCTTTACATTAAGTGCATCTAATGATTTGTCACATGAGATAATGTCAGTATTATGGCCTTTTAGGGAGTTCTCATGGAGCAGAAGGTGCTGAAGACGTGTATCAAACTGAGAAAGTGTCTCGATGTGGTTACTGAACTGTTCAAAATTAATTTTCTCAAGTTGAGCACAGCATTTTGACATGTCTTGGAGTTTAGATTGTGCCAAGTTTGATTCAAACTCTATATTCGTCTGTTGAAGGGAAAGAGTGTTTCGACAGATGTGACAGACATCGACAGCTGTTGAAATTGTGGGGATCGGTGAGACGTAACAGAACGGACAACGGTATTCTGTCAGTTTTTTGATTGCCTTCTCATCCAGACCCTTCAACCCCACACACTCTAAATGCCACCATTGACCGCATTGACTACAGTCCAACTTCCAGGATCCAAGAGATGTATTACAGGGACAGGAGTCCTTGTTTCTATGTAAATCCTTAAGTTCGGGGAGTTGCTGACTGTTGGAGACGTCGATGGTACAAGAATCATCAGCAGGAAGGGATGCAGAGGCATCAGGTTTTCCAGATACTGGTTTCGATCCCTTATTCGCTTTCTTAGATCGGAGGCTGTCGGAAGCATTTGATTCTCTTCTAAGTGCTGAGGAAGATTTCAACTTCTTTGCAGCTGCGGCAGCAGTTGTTCCAGACATATTCAGGTATCAGCGAATTTTACACGTAAAACTTCAACTCGAATCCAAAAACGAACTAAATAACCAACCGGAAAGGTTCAGACTTATGGGTCTGACTCCCTTTGTAGATTTATATCCTAAGAGGAAGGAGAAGCAGGACTTCTCGGGTCTGTATTCAAAGCTCTTAGGACTCCCCTTGGAGGGCGCTATTGCATTCTATCCTAAAACTCAAATTATTTGTTATATAGCAGCGCTGAAAGTATTAAAACAGGATAGTGATAACAGCAGCCTTTTAGATGCGGATCTTGGTAGGTGTTTTATAGTTCTACTGTTCCATATCTTCCAGAGCTGATGGAACGCGCCATTGGCACGCTGGATCCTGATGTCAAGAACTCGGTCGATAGTTCAATTCCCACTAATGTTGGCACCCAGATAGACAAAGTTACTGACATTTTCTACAGGTTCCCCCTCCACTGTTAGCTCAATAGTGTCTCTTTTGGTGTAGGGTCGCTGGGACGCACATTTACTGACAACCATACACTGTGTCTTTTTGGCGTTGATCTTCAACCCAGCATAAGAGCTGTAGTGAGCAATGAGGTCAGTAGATTCTTGCAACCTGCCTTCAGTATTATCCATCACTGCCATATCATCGGCATAGTCAGTGTCCATAACAACTTTCGCCTCTACACCCTTTAATTCCTTTTGCAAGATAGCCTCGTGACTAATTGCCTAGTTAACTTCAGCTAACAAGGTTCCGAAGTTTAGACAGAAATCAAATATAGGAGGACCCTGGATGTCTCCCTGGCCAGTACCCGAGTTGACATTGAACTAATCAGACACTTCACCATTAACCCTAACAGCACTCGTGGTTCCGTTGAAAAATGCCTGGAAGATGTGACATACTTCTCAGGAAGCCCATAGTGTCTCATGCTCGACCACATAAACTCTCTTCTGATGGAATCAAATGCAGCCTTAAAATCAATAAAGTTAACATAATATAATGGAATGTTAAACTCGATACAGTTAATAACAATGGTTCGGATTGAATAAATTTGATCAATACAAGAGCGGTTCCGTCTGAACCCACACTGAAGAAGACGCTCCATTCCAACATCCAATCTCTTTAGAATAATCATTTGGAGAATCTTTCAAACAGACCTTTATTTATTTCAGCCTGGTCGAAGAGGAAATGCTACATAGCCAGACGCAGACGCAACAAACGCATGAAAGCCAGACGCAGAAGCAGACGCTACAGAACCAGACGCTACAGACGCAGAC
>ENA-OQVM01006249-OQVM01006249.1-marine-metagenome-genome-assembly--contig:-NODE-6249-length-10953-cov-7.445292_pt1 | contig 10953 bp, 11 predicted proteins | sample MGYA00237776_ERZ505498 | MGnify/ENA primary metagenome ERZ505498 (study PRJEB26159, sample SAMN06265151) | marine metagenome | isolation source: Helgoland LTER site | place: Germany:Helgoland, sampling... | reverse complement strand
TTCCACATCGTCATAAACCAGAGCTTTCATTTGGCTGTAAAACCTCCATCAACCATCAAGACTTGCCCGGTCACATAAGCCGACGCATTTGAGCAAAGAAAAAGAAGCGGGCCATCAATGTCGGACAAATCGCCATTGCGTCCGATGCAAGTGTTCTCTGCGTTGCGGGCGGCACGTTCGGGGTCGGCAAAAACTGGCCCCGTGAGTTCCGTTGGAAAGAAGCCCGGGCCAATTGCGTTGGCCGTGATGCCGTCTTTGGACCACGCCTCAGCCATTGCGCGGGTCAGCTGGCCGATGCCTGCCTTGGACGCGCCGTAACTAATGCCACCGGGAAATGCGCGTGTGGTTTGCAAGGACGCAAAATTCACAATCCGGCCCCAGCCTTTTGCCTTCATCGCAGGCGCGAAAGCTTGGCTCAGAAAAAAGGGTGCGGCCAAGTTGAGGTTCATCGTGACGTCCCAGCCCTCGGCTGTCACCTCATCCGCAGTTTCGCGCGTGTTGATCCCTGCGGCATGCACCAGAATGTCCGGTACACCAAATGGTTCGGCGATCTTCTTGGCAATCTCTGTGATCTGATCACGCTGGGACAGGTCGGCGGCAACGATTGCTGCCTGAGGACCTGTGGCAGCGGCCCATGCATCCAAGGCCTCAGCCCTGCGCGCAACGCCAACCACTTTGGCACCGGCCGCAGCCAATGCCATCGCAGAACGCTGCCCAAGCCCGGCGCTTGCGCCGGTGACGCAAGCAACACGACCTGTCAGGTCCAAGAGATCACGTGGATCATCCATGTGGTGTCAGATCAAAGTTTTCACCGGGGAAGTATTTGGCCAAGCGTACATCAGCTGCACGCGCATGGCCCTCCATACCCTCAAGCCGCGAAATACGCGCCGTCGCTTCGGCAACACGTTTTGATCCGTCACGGGTGGCTTGCTGCCATGTGACGATCTTCATGTATTTGTGGACAGACAGACCGCCTGTGTAAGACGCAGCACCTGATGTCGGCAGAACGTGGTTTGTTCCTGACGCTTTGTCGCCATAAGATACTGTGGTTTCTTCGCCAAGGAAGAGCGAGCCGTAGCAGCTCAGACGATCCAACCACCACGGCAGGTCTTCTGCCTGAACGGTCAGGTGCTCGGGTGCGTATTCGTCGGAACATGCGGCCATGTCTTCGCGGTCCGCACATACAATGACCTCTGCGTAGTCGCGCCAAGCGGCGCGGGCATTGTCGCGGTTCACTTCTGGCAGGTCTTCGATCAGGGCAGGGACGCGGTTCATCACGTCTTCGGCCATCTCACGGCTGTCTGTGACCAACCAAACAGGAGAGTTGTAGCCATGCTCAGCTTGGCTGACGAGGTCTGTTGCGACGATATGTGCATCAGCTGTCTTGTCAGCAAGAACAAGGCTGTCTGTTGGGCCAGCGATCATGTCGATACCAACACGGCCAAAGAGAATGCGCTTGGCTTCCGCGACAAACTGGTTGCCGGGACCAACAAGGATATTGGCTTTTGGCAGACCAAACAGACCGAATGTCATTGCGGCAACACCCTGCACACCACCCATCGCCATGATGGTGTCAGCGCCACAGATATGGGCCGCATAGATAATCGCAGGTGCAACGCCGACTTCGGGGCGGGGCGGGGATGCGACCGAGATGTGTTTGCATCCGGCAACTTTTGCTGTTGTGACTGTCATGATCGCAGAGGCGATGTGGCTGTAACGGCCACCGGGCACATAGCAACCGGCAGTATCAACAGGGATCGCCTTTTGGCCTGCAATCAGGCCGGGGACGATTTCGTATTCAACGTCTTTGACGGTCGCCTTTTGCGCCTCGGCAAAGCGTTTGACGTTGTCATGTGCAAACTGAATGTCTTCTTTCAGTTTTTGCGGCACCAGCGCGGAAGCCGCCGCAATGTCCTCAGCGTTCAAAATCACGGCGCCGTCGTATTTGTCGAACTTGGCCGCATATTCCAATGCCTTGGCGTCACCGCCTTCTTCGATGTCAGAGAGGATGCCCTGAACGAGGTCATGAACATCCGATGCGCCGGACTGCGCGGTGAGCGTCGCTTTTTTGAGGTATTCGCGTGCCATTGTTGGTCTGCCTTACTGTAGGGAAAACGGTTGGGTCTGCGGGGGCGTGATGATTGCGCCTGTGGCATTCGACAAGAAAGCCAGACCGACGAAAGACGCGATTTCTAAGTTAACTTTCAAAAACACGCCTCCCCGCCTGATTCTGGCCCTATGTAAGCCTTTACATTTCTTGAATGCAAGCGTTTACATTGACGGCGGGTAAATTTACTAAGGCAGTGAGTTCTGCGACAAGGCTTGTACGCCTCAACAACAGCGATTGGGAACTAATGACGGAAACACGGCTAACACCTACGCTTTATGATGTGGCTGCCGCTGCGGAGGTTTCCACGGCAACGGTTTCGCGATGCATCAATTTCCCGGACCAGGTGGCGCCAAAGACCCGCGAAAAAGTGCAGGGTGCAATTGCTGACCTTGGTTACTCGCCAAACTTCGGCGCCAAAGTAATGGCCGCCAAACGTACCAATACGATCGGCGCGATCATCCCCACGATGGAAAACGCAATCTTTGCACGTGGTTTGCAGGCGTTTCAGGAAGAGCTGCGCTTGCATGGGTTTACCATGCTGGTGGCCAGCACCGGATACCAACCGGAAACCGAAGAAGAGCAAATTAGGGCGCTTGTAGCACGTGGCGCTGACGCATTGCTTTTGATTGGACATCAGCGTGACCCTGAAATTTACCGCTTTCTTGATGCGCAGGCTGTACCCTGCCTTGTGACCTGGGCATTCGACGGGTCGGCATCACAGCCTTCAATCGGTTTTGATAATGCCGCGGCGATGCAGGAAATGGCGGCAGAAGTCATCTCTTTGGGGCATCGTCACCTTGCCTTCATCTCGGCGACTACTGCGCAAAACGACCGTGCATCTGAGCGTCACCGCGGGATCTTACAAGCAATGTCCGATGCAGGTCTTGATCCGGCAGAGCTCGTTTTTGCAGAGACAACATATGACATCGAGGAGGGTGGGCAGGCCTTCGAACGGGTCATGGCGACGCAACCACGACCAACTGCCATTCTTTGCGGAAATGATGTGCTTGCTGCGGGTGCTCTGATCCGCGCACGTGAGATGGGAATCGATGTTCCGGCCGATGTCTCGATTACGGGGTTCGATGACATTGATCTGGCGCGGATCGTTTATCCTGCACTTACAACTGTTCACGTGCCACATCGGGAAATGGGACGCAAAGCAGCGCGGGCATTGGTGGGTGTCCTGCGGGATGGAGAGCCGCTGGAATCCGAGAGCCTGGTCACCCGTCCGGTGTTGCGGGACACATTGATGCCACATTGAAAAAAATCGTTTATAATTAATGCCTTGCTATCTGAATTGGGCAGATAATATGTTTCCAATATGTATACAATAATTGAATTTGTAGCATTATTTATGTATTATTTGGATACAGCCGCCTCATTTCGGACAAAATCTTTGCTTATTTCGCTCGCATTCGCTATTTAACTCACATTGTCGTTACGATTCTGGTGTCTTTGTGTTGCGTTATGATTTTGAAATGTTTCCAGCGAATAGATTAGCTGGCACCGCCGCGTTCCGCGCAGAAAGCGCGGTAACTAGCCAAGGACCGGCTAGAGCGAAAGCAGTCGTGGCGCTTTTCCGAGATAAACAAACGACCGAAGCGGTAACTTCCGCTCCTCCAATCGTTCGCCTTTTCCTTGAAGAGGCCGGTTTCGAGTTGAGCGATACTGACATTGATGAAGCCGATGAAAGAACCAACAAGACGGATGCCGAAATGCGGCGCGCGTTGGTCGAGCAACTGAGTGCCGCGCTATCCAACCGTGCGTTGAAGAAGGCGCTGGCGCGGGCCGCTGACGAAAGTGAATTTGATGTCGCTGCGTTTATCGCAGCGGTCGTATCGAAAGAGCCGCTAACCTACGATGGCGCAGCGCCGTCTGCGCCGGTCACTCCACGGAGGCCTTGCCAGCTACGCGGAAATGGTATCAAAAGCAGGGCCCGCCCGCAGTAACTGATGTTGCCCGCGAAAATTGGACGGATCCAAAGTTGTTGGACCAGATATTCGTATCCCCAATTCCAGATCTAAGCGCACCAATAGCTGCCACCAGCGCCCCAGAGCAGTCAAATCCACACGCCCATCGCCCCAAATCCGGTAATCGCCCCGAACAACCCGAAGGGCGGAAATGTGATTACCCGCAACCCACCCTGTGCAGCCATAATGGCGCTTAGTCCTGTTAGGACGCCACAATGCACTGTTGTGACCAAGACCAAAGACCTGCCAGAGCCAGTGATTGCTGAGAAAAGGTAGATGGCCGTCACCGCAATCAGGAAGACGCTCGCGGCGTGCCAAGCAAAGGCAACGGTGGTTCTTGGCGCTTGCAGAGAACTGGCTGCGTTCAAGACAGGTCCTGCGCTATTTTTCCCACCGACAAAGACATGCCCTGCAGTAGTGATGATCCCTGCGGCCGCTGCGAAAAAAAGAAAAAATGTGTTCATGGGAAATCTCCTTGAGAAAGTGATCCGCGATGAAGGTCAATCGTTCCGGATAGGTCCATTGCGTATTGATCTGTGTTCGCATTTGGCCGCATTGATACAGGTTGCATAAAGGCAAGAGAACGTTCAATTTTGTGACAATGAATCGCGAAAACGGGAACTCTCAGGTGAATTGGGATGATTACGAAACAGTGCTGGCTGTTGCTAGATCTGAACGAATACCCGCCGCTGCAGCCACTTTGAATGTGACTGTATCGACCTTGTTTCGTAGGCTTGAAAGGATCGAAACGGCGCTTGCTGGGCCGATTTTCACGCGCGTCAACGGTGTCTACAGTCCAAACGAAATTGGCGGCGAAATTGTCCGAGCCGCTGAGAGGATCGAACAGGAAGTCGCGCAGGTCGAACGCAACTTGCTTGGGTATGATCAGCAGTTAAGCGGAAAGGTGACGATCGCTGCGAGCGAAGTCTTGGCCACGTTATTTCTTGCCAAGCACGTGCAGACGATCGCCGCCGCACATCCGAAGCTTAGAATGCAGGTGAAGTCCGGTAACCACGTTGTAAGCCTTGCGAACGGTGACGCAGATTTGGCAATTCGTCCGCTTCGTCCTGTCGATGAGCAGCTTTATGGCCGAAAGCTTACAGATATCCGATGGGCAATCTATGGCGGCTCTCAGACTAACGACCCGAACGAAGGCCAAGCCGTTGGCTTTGCGGGCGATGCTCTTTCAGAAAAAACTATGGCGCTTCAGCTGAAGCGCCTGCAGACCGACAATATGCAGTTGTTTTCCAACAGCTTGATATTGACGGCTAGCATGACTGCCAACAGCGCTGCACGATGCGTCATTCCCTTGTTACTTGGCGAACAATGGCCCGGTTTGACACGCCTATCTGATCCGTTCGAACATGAATTTGGGGAACTCTGGATTGTCTGCCACAAAGATCTTCGGCGTAACGCGCGTGTGCGTGTCGTGTTTGACCATCTAATTGCGGCTGCAAAAAGTGACCGCAAGCTGTTCCAAGGCGAATAGCGCGCACATCTTCAGCCCTTAACGTGGATCGTCTTGGACAGTTCGCGCGCCATCAGATCGAAGACAACCCTTATGCGACGACTGGTTTTTAGTTCGCGGTGCGTGACCAACCACACAGGAAACTCAAGTCCCGGCAGATCAGGCAGCACCTTCTCAACCCCTTGCGTCGCTTCCCCCAAGAGTTCGGGCATAAAGGTAACCCCATAGCCTGACTTCACCAGCTCCCATTGAACAATTCCGCTTTCGCTGGATATCGCAAAATTCTGTCGGCGTACTGGAATACCATAGCTACGCAGGGTCATCGCGATGGGTCCGGAATCAGGGCTACCGATAAAGTCATGGTTTGCTAACATTTCCGCAGATCGAGGCCGCCCAGCTTTGTCCAGATAGGCGGTGGCGGCATACAAGTTAGCGTGAAAATCACCAATGTGCTGGGCGATTAAGTCAGGCTCTGTTGGCCGAACATGGCGGATGGCGATGTCGGCCTCGCGGCGCATCAGGTTTGAGTTGTCATTAGATGAAACAATGCGAAGGTGGATACCGGGTGCCGTATCGCGAAGCTCGCCAAGCAGCCCGGGCAAGATGGCCGCAGACACAAGATCTGTCGCCGAAATGGCAACATCTCCGACCACATCCTGCGACTGACCCGTCGCAATCGTGGAAATTAACGTTGCGGTTTCACCCATAGTGCGTACGTGATCCAGCAAATCGCGCCCGGTCTCAGTCACCGTAGGGCCCCTGACGGTTCGCTCGAACAATGTGACACCTAGTGCTTCTTCAAGTCCGGAAATCTGCCGTGAAATTGTCGGTTGGGTTGTTCTAAGCGCGCGGGCGGCACCACTAAATGAACCTTCCTCGGCTGTCGCAAGGAAGGCACGTACTTGGTTCCAGTCAAATGCCATCGCCTGCCAGTTCATGCCTTTTCGTATAACCGAACTACAAAATTCCGCAATATACCCCTGCTCGATGTATGGCTAGTTCTCTGAGAGCAAGGAGAAACGCAATGACAATCGACACGCTTCAACCAGGTGCCAGAACCTCTCCAAACCAATGGGGAACGGGATGCGCGCGGGTTTATGGCCGGTCAGTAGCCAGCAGCGTCTCAAAAACTTGTGCCTTTTTCTGCCTCCTTCCTCTCTTACCGACCGAAAGTCTTTTCAATGGAACCGATCCATCCAAAAACCAAACTTGCGGCACTTTGGCTTTTCATCCTGCTCAACATGATTTTCCGTGACCTCCACCAGATCATTCTGAAGTCCGAACTCGAAATGTTTTTGACCGGAACCTACAATGGTGTCGTGATCTCAGAAGAGATGTTGCTTCTTGGTGGGCTCATCATCCAAGTCCCGATTGGCATGACCCTTTTCTCGCACTTGCTGACACGCCGGATCAGCCGTCCTGTAACGGTTGTTGCGGTTCTTATCACCGCGGCTGGGCTCCTTTCGAATGCGCCATCCGACATGGATGACGTCTTACATCTCACCGTCGAGCTCGCGGCATTTGTGGCCATCTTGTGGACGGTTTGGACTTGGCCTGCGTCTGCACGTGCAACCGCATAGATCCATCATTTCCGCAACCGCAACTTCGTCTTCGGCATGGCCCATGTGGCCTGCCATAGCACCCACGTTAGCCAACATTCAGGACATAGAAATGTTTGCACAAACGCCGCTTCGAGATCTTGTCAGGTATTACGACAGATTGGCGCCCGACTATGACAAATTGCACGGCCGGTGGCTGCGTTACGCAGGCGGCGAAGCACAAGCCGCGCTTGAAGGCGTGGTGCGTGCGATTGCCCTGCCGCACACTGACTTGCTTGATGCCGGATGCGGGACCGGTGCTTTGGCACGCGCCCTGATCGCAGAGGGCATATCGCCATCTAAAGTAACGCTACTTGATCCCTCGAGTGAGATGTTGGCGCGCTGCGCTGATATTCACGCAACAAAGGTAAAGGGGCGACTAGAGGCGCTACCGTTTCAAGATGGACAGTTTGATATTGTGACCTGCGCTTGGGCGCTGGAAACAACGCCGAAATTTGGTGTGGCATTGACCGAACTTTGCCGGGTCATTCGGCCGGGTGGTGCACTATGCTTGGCGTTCTGCGCAGACATGCCAACACGCGGGATAGCCGATAATTTGATGCGCCACACCTTGTCATGGCGTGGAAGTGGCCAATTCCTGTCGCGCGAAAAGGTTGTCGAAGCGCTAGTGGCATCACAAGAATTCGACGTACGGATTATTCCAAGCAAAGGACCAGCCGCGACTTTGCTTGCGCGGCGAAAGGTAAAAGCGGATGCTGTACCAGTCTCGCTGTAGTCCGGTATCACGGCCAATCGGCTGATCAATAAGGCAAGGCGAAGTCTCGGCCAAGCGATAGCAGTGTGCAGCGCGTTTCACGGCCCAGCCCGATAACTTGAGCCGCCGCCGCAGTGGGGCTTTAGGCCGTTTCGCTTTGGAGCAAGGGGATAACGCTTGTTTGTGGAACACTGCGCGACCAGCGGACAAAGAGCATCGCTTCGCCGATGATATCGTGGGCGATCAATGTCTTGGTAAGCTCGGTGAGAGGGCAGTGGACGGCGATCTGTCCTTTGCGCTGTGCTTTTGCGACAATTTGGACGTCAAACGGGACGCCGGGATGCCGTGTTTCAAGTTGCTCTACGAACTGTGGCGCCGCACCAACAGCCATATAGAGGGCGACGCATGTGCCGGGCCTGATATCCTTAATGGGATCAGGCACGGCATAGCCATCGTGACGGTGACCTGTGGTCAGCACCAGCGTGTCGATGTTGCCTCTGTCTGTCAGGCTTTGGCCAATGCTGGCTGCTGCGGCACATGCAGCGGTAACACCGGGGACAATTTCGAAAGGAATGCCGCTAGCGTTGAGCGCATCGGTTTCCTCGGTGCTGCGTCCGAACACTCCGGGGTCACCGCATTTGAGCCGGACCACACGTTGCCCGCGCTTGGCGGCGGCCACCAACGTTTGCGTTATCTTTTCTTGCGGCCAGCTGTGACAGCCTGGAGCCTTGCCTACATAGACGCGTTCGGCGTCGCGCCTTGCCAGTTCAAGGATTTCAGGATCAAGCAGCCGATCGTAATAGATCACATCCGCCTCCTGCAGGCGCTGAACCCCGCGCAGGGTGATCAGGTCTTTGGCACCGGGGCCAGCACCAACAAGGCTGACACTACCGCCCTTTGCGGCCCTGAACTCGCCTGTCTCAATCGCGGATTTGATCAGCTTGGCTGCCTCGCGCTCGGCACCGCTGGTGAATAGTTGGCGCGGGCTGTCGTTAAAGACCCAGCGCCACAGATCGCGTCGTGCGCGTGGGTTAAGGCGTACGGACGCCGCGTGGCGCATCCGTCCGGCCAGTGCTGCAAGATCGCCCAAACGGGGTTCCAGCACCTCTTCCAGTTTGGTTTTGATTTGGCGGGCCAACACGGGTGCTGTGCCTTCGGTACCGATGGCCACCACCACTGGATCGCGGTCTACGATGGACGGGGTGATCGCATCACAAAGTTGGGGTTGGTCCACAACATTCACAGTAGCACCGCTCTCTTTTGCCAGCGCGTGCAGCGCCATGTCGATGCCGGGACACCCCGAGGCGATAAAGGTGAGCGCAGAGCCTGCAAAACTGGCGGGAGTGATGGCCCCGGTCCGGTGGGTTACACGGCCTGCATTGGCCAGGTCCGACAATTCGGGGTCCAGCATAGGCGCCCATATTTCGACATTTGCCTCGGTTTTCAGGATCAGGCGCGCCTTTTGCGCGGCCTGTTCACCACCCCCGACAATCACAACACGGCGACCTGCCATTTGCAGGAACATAGGAAAGGTTTTCATGCGGAAAGGCTTTCTGTGTGATGGCGCAGCGCCCAAAGGTTGCGTGCCATGGTGTCTGCTTCATCCAATGTCGGGGCGGCTTTGAGTGTCCAAAGCGCCAGTGCAGCTGTGCCGGTGATCGTCGCGACCGCAAACGGATCATGTGCCCGTCCATTCCAAAGGCCAGACTGGTCGATCTGTTCGCCAGCCTCGTGTAAACGGCGGATGCCTTGGAGGATGGGGGCAGCGGTTTCTTGGATATGCGCACCATCGCGTAGGCCGAAAACGATGGTTTCCTTCGAGGGGTGGCGTTCAAATTCGCCACCACCGCCTTTAATAATGCTCAGGTCCTGCTGGCCTAACATCTGCGCGGCCTCGGCCTGTAGGCTGCGGTAGGAGGGGTGAAACACGCCTTGCACAGTGGCAGGTGCCCCGGATGGGTTCCACATGCGCAGCACTGTGTTGAAACAGGAACGCAGGCCGAAAGTGTCGCGCAGGTTCAACAAGGCGAAAGCAGCAGGGCTGAGATTTTCGAGTGCCGTGTAGGTGACATGCGGCCCGGCAAGATCAATCGCTTCACGCACCGAAGCTGTGGCCGATTGGTGCGAATTCCAGCCGTGCATCGACACTCGGTAGCCTGCCTGACCGACCAAACGTGCGGCCAGCAGGAACAGTGGTGCGCCCCTGCTGCGTCCGGCCGCGTAGGATGGCCAGTCGAGGTCGGCTTTAGGGAGTTTCCCGTCCACATGCGCACGCAAGGCGGCTGTGAAGCCCGCAATCTCGGCAGGTGTTTCGCCGCGCAGGCGCATCACCATTAACAGTGCACCTACGGCCTCGGGGGCGGCATCACCTTGCAAGATCAGGGTCATCGCCTCTTGCGCCTCGGCCAATGTCATAGGCCTTGCCCGCCCCTTGCCGCGTGCCACGATCTGAACAAAGGGTGCAAGGCTCATTCTGCCGCCATCGGAAGCGATGCCTCTGCCAAAAGGACTGTGAGTTCGGGTTTGCAAGACCCGCAATTGGTGCCCGCACATGTCGCCTCACCCAAAGCCGCCACACTGCGTGCTCCGTTTGCGGCAGCGGCCAGCAGGGTGTTGCGGCCGACGTTAAAGCAGGCGCAAACGGTAGCCCCTGCGTCAGGCTGGTCTGCCGCGCCACGTCCGGCGAGTGCCGTCAGCGGCGGGGTGTGGGTACCGATCAAGCCTACGATGGCCGTGCGCGACACAACGACCGGGTCTGCTGATGTAAAAAACAACGCAGTGATCAGCCCGTTTTGCGTAAAGGCGATACGAATGGTGCCCGTCGCCAGGTCTGACTGCATCGAGATATCGCCCTCTGACTGATGGCACAGACGGCGCGCTTCGGCCTCCCAATCGCTGGGCATTCTACTGCCCGCCAATTCGACTTGCCAGCCGGTCTGGGTGCGCGCAACGGCGGCATAGGGCGTTTGCGGGGTGGGCGCGGTGTTGTTTGCCAGAAACCCGTGCCATTTGGGTTTGTAGACACTGGCGCTCACCGCGCCCGATTTTAGCGCGGGCTGGCCTGAAAACGGGTCGGTGACGGGTGCGGTGAC
>ENA-OQVM01006246-OQVM01006246.1-marine-metagenome-genome-assembly--contig:-NODE-6246-length-10956-cov-4.713852_pt1 | contig 10956 bp, 12 predicted proteins | sample MGYA00237776_ERZ505498 | MGnify/ENA primary metagenome ERZ505498 (study PRJEB26159, sample SAMN06265151) | marine metagenome | isolation source: Helgoland LTER site | place: Germany:Helgoland, sampling... | reverse complement strand
CCAAGGTTGGCCGCCATATGGGCAAATTGAAGCTTGGGTAGAAATAACTTAATGGCCTCTAGACCACCTTTTACTGAGAAACTAAGCATGCCCCCAAAACCAGACATTTGCTGGCGATCTTTAACTAATAAAACAGAACCCTACCTGGGCTATATGTTGAAAAGGGCCCAGCGAAGGGCTACCATCCAATGACGTTTGACTACCAAGGCCCGTGCAAGATAGGTTACGTCTAAATAGTATATTATTCTCCAACCCTCCACTGCCCATGTAAGATAATGACCTCACGTCTTCCACATTAACCTTTCCCTCTAAATGCTAGAGGTAGTAGGTTTAGATTTTGTGAGAGTGTCATAATTTTTTATCACGTGCTCCCAATCGCCAATTTCAACCTGCCTATGCAGCTGCATCGAATCATACCAGTAACTGTCCTGAGAACCTTGACCCCAACGCCATTCGCAGGCAAAAGGTAACAGTACATTTGTTTCTTTGCCAAGGGCACCGGCAAGATGCACAGTTGTGTTGTCAATAGAAACAATTCGATCGCACGCACTAATCAGCGCTGCTAAACCGTCTATATCATTCATGTTGTCAATTTCGGTCACTTGAGCGACTTTGATTCCATAATCAGTTAATAGTTTTTTTATCTCATTAACAAAATCACCATACTGCAAGCTCACTAATCTTACTTTTGGTGCCTGCAACATTTGTGCAATTTGATTGAGTGTAATTAACCTATTTTGAGCCCCATTTCGATGAGCAGTGGTATTCCAGCTAATCCCTATGAGCACTTCACTGTCGTCACTAAGGAGTTCTGATCTCAAGGTTTTAGCTCTTGTGCTACAGGCAGATAACCAGCCTTCAGATCTACCTTTAAAGCTTTCTATAGTCTGTCGAAAATGGAGCGGTGTTGATCCTATAGGAATATGAGCATCATATTCTGTTTCTAAGACAATCTCATCACGTGGACGAAAGTCAATATTATTAGGAAATGAACGTTTAAACAAATTTACAAGACGTTGATCTGTCTGAACTATTAGCTTAGAAGATAGAGAGTGCATGTCTAGAATAAGTGAGGCAAACATAATTTCGTCACCAAGACCTTGCTCACCCCATAATAAAACTCTTTGCTTCATCAAAGGCTTCCAGAGTGGTTTAGAGGTTTTCAAGAACTGAGGCCTATCTTTTGATACTTTCCAACGCCACTCATATGATAACCAGCCAGCTTCAAAATCCAGTAGGCGCAAATGCAAAAATGCCTTGTTTATATGAGCATCGGCATGTTTGGGTTCGATATTGATGGCACGTTTATAGCTCTCCATAGCTGTTTCTAAATCACCCTTCTCCGTTAGGGCAATACCCATATTATGATAGGCCTCAGCATAGTTAGGCCTAATCTTTAAAACCCTCTGGTAGCAGTCTATGGCAGCTTCTAATAGACCACTATCTTTTAGAACTACGCCCATATTACTGTAGGCCTCAAAATAATTAGGCAAAATCTTTAGTGCCTGTTTGTAACTATCTATAGCAGCTTCTAATTCGCCCTTATCCTTTAGAGCATTTCCCATATTATAATGAGCATTAGCATAATCAGGTTTAATCTTAAGAGCCTGCTTATAGTAACCTGTAGCAGCTTCTAATTCGCCCTTATCCTTTAGAGCATTCCCTATATGATTATAGGCCTCAGCATACTCAGGCTTAATCTTTAGAGCGTGGTTGTAACTATCTATGGCAGCCTTCAGATCACCCTTATCATGCTGGGCAAGACCCAGGTTGTAATAGGCCTCAGCATAGTCAGGCTTTATCGACACCGCCCAGCTATAGCTGTTTATAGCTGCCTCAAAGTCACCCATACCCTTCTGGATATTGCCTATATTATTGTAGGCACCCGCATAATTAGGAATGATCTTTAAAACCCGCTTGTAACTGTCTATAGCCGCATCTGGATTGCCATTATTTTCTAGTAAAATCGCTATATTATAATAAGCCTCAGCATAATCAGGTTCAATGCTTATAGCCTGCTTGTAGCTGTCTATAGCTGCTTCAGAATCACCCTTTTGCATCTGGGCATTTGCTATACTGTTGTATGCCTCCGCTAATATTTGGATGACGGTCAGCGCTTGTTTATTCTTCGGAAACTTTTGTAGGATGTCTGTACAAATATTTTTTGCTTCTTGGAGTTGACCATCTTTGGATTTCTGCTTCGCAAGCCTGAAAGCCTTATCAAGTTTGATCGTATCTAATATATTAGACTTGGCGGCGCTTGAAGCTTCCACTTTTCTTGAATTAGTATTCTGCATATGATTTTTCTTCTACGAGTTCTGATCCAAACATATCATTTATTTTTCTTTTGATACGAGAACGTTCATCATTCGTAATATATACACTGCGAGCGAGTTGGATAAACTCATCATCAAAAGCATTGTGCCTTTCTTTATCTCTGATTCTGTCTTCAATATCCCAAAGTTGCTGATTGATTTGCCGCAACTCACCCTCAAGCTGGATGGTTTCTAGAGTTTTGGGGCAGTATTGTGTGGATATTGATCGGAGTTTTTTTAACTCCCGCTCAACATTTTTGAGCGCGTTTTTTGACGTAAGATTCTCCAACTTAATTTGAAGAATCGTGATCTTGTCAAACAGTTCGCCCCAAGAGGTAGGGACTTGTGGGCTATTCATTTAGATTCCTTTATTTGTTGTAGCAGGTTGCGTAAGTCCCGTTCGATGGTATCAAAAACATCAACCCAATCTCCTCGGGATTTTTGCCGGTACAAAGTTATCGTTGGATACCATGGGCTGTCAGGCCGATCTAACATCCAACGCCAATCAGGGGTCTGTTTTAGTGCAACCCATGTTGGTCGCCCAATTGCACCGGCCAGATGAGCAATTGATGTGCAAGCCGTAATGATTAAATTACAGTTCATCATAACCGCAGCTGTATCGAGAAATGCATTCTGGCCAGCATCAAAGTCATGTCCCAATGTGGTCACATGAAAGTCAATACCAGCCATTTGGGCTTCACCCTCACCCTTATGAAGACTGATTAACTCTACATTTGGGATTTTAGAAATACCCGCAAAAAGTGACAGTGGAAAAGATCGGCCAACGTCCATCGTATTGCTTTTACTACCCTGCCAGCAGATACCAACCTTAAACTTATCGGTGCTAACTCTCTCACCCCAAGTTTGAGTTTTCCCCTGATCTGCAAATAAGTAAGGGTTTAAGGCCGGTATGGTATCTAAACTGGTGTTCAAGAGGTGAGGAATACTCATCAATGGTGCTTCAAAGTCAATTTTATTTTCATTTTCTTCAGAAATGCTCGATACAAGCCTGCTGTTGCTGTCCATGGTTTGCAAAAGGGCATGTAAGTTTGACTTTACTTTAAAAGTAATATTCGCTCCTTTTTGTTCAAGAAATGGCAAATATCTACAGAATTGGATGATATCCCCCAACCCTTGCTCTTCGTAGATGACGAAATGTTTGCCACTTAAGCTCTTTTCACCATCCCAGATAAGGTGAGCTCTTGCAGGAGCAAGCGTCGGTTTTGTTTTTCTCAAGCGCGACTCATAAAAATTGAATCCTTTTTCCAAACTACCTAGTAAGAGATAGGGATAGGCCAAATTGTAAGAGGCATCAGCAAAATCAGGCTTGATCTTGATAGCTTGCTTTAAGTTATCTATCGCTGAGTCTAACTTACCCTCTTCATTTAGGGTATCACCCAGATTATTATAGGCCTCCACATAGTCAGGCCTGATTTTAAGAGCCTTTTGGTAGCTGTCTATGGCGCCATCTGGATCATCATTAGCTTTTAGGGCAATACCCATATTGTAATAGGCAACAGCGAAGTCAGGCTTGATTTGTAGCGCCCTTTTGTAGCTGTCTATAGCAGCCCCTAGATCACCTTTATCCGTAAGAGCATTACCCATATTGTTATGGGCATCAGCAGAATCAGGCTGCAAAGCTATTACTTGTCCCAAAGTAGCTTCAGCCTCTTCTATTTTTCCAAGACTATTAAGCGTGGTACCCAGGTTGTTTAGAGCGTCGGCGTCTTTAGGCATTAAATGCACAGCTTTTTTACCAGCAACTAGCGCCTCAGAAAACCTACCTGTTTGCGCATATATAGCTCCAAGTATTTTCCAGCTAAATTGGTGTTCAGGAAATTGCTTAGTAATAAATTTAGCCAGCATTTCAGCCTCACTATACTGCCCTTGTTGATAGTGCTTTAAAAGATTATTTTCTGCCTCAGACGCATTGAAGTCTTTTAAATATTGTTTTTTTGCCTTCTTGTTTTTTTTGTCTTCAGCTAATTTTTTGCGTTTCTCTGAAAATGTTAAATTTTTCTTCTGTAAAACTAATTTAGACTCGTTTACTTGAGTATTTGGTGCACGCTGCGGTTCGACTACATCAACTTTAAGTTTAGCCAATCCTGTTTCTTTCCCTTGTTCAACCTTCAGTTCCATTGAATTTTCCCTAACAATTCACAATGTAGTTTTACTAAAGTCAAAACTCTTCACCGTCGGCCATCGGATGTTGAGATTCTCCAACTGCTGCTGATCTTCTTTTGTGAGTTCAAAGCGAAAAGGATTAGCTTTATCTATTATCTATTGGCTTTTGCAGTGACTTTCGAAAGTCAACACTTGGCTTCTTTTGACTGTTGTACCATTCACTCATCAAGACTTACTCACTCACTGACTCATTGCACAATACAAGAGTATGAATGCAACAGCAGCTATAGAACTTCTCGAAAAATATCCACACAATGTTGCTCGCTGAAACTTGACACAAAAAAATCTTTAATAAGTGAGCTTGGTATTTCGGAAGCTGTTTTAATCGTATCTAGGTTCCAGCTCGTAATGTCGTCAACCACAGTAACAACGTCCTCAATATTTTGTGGAAAGCCATCTATTGAATGTTGTGTAGCTAAAACTGGCTTACCAAATGAAAGTGCTTCAAATACCTTTATCTTGAGTCCACCTCCGAATCTTACTGGGCTTAAAGCAACCCCAACAACGCTATAGAATAACGATGGGCTTTCAGCTATACCAAGTTTGTTTGCTGACCCTCCCACATTAGAAACTACATTTTTGTTAATTGAAATTGGACCCGCTAAAACGAATTTATCCGATCGTGTCAGTGCAATATTCAAACTCTGAAACCCATCTAAATTTGGCTTTGCCATAGAGCCAATCAATCCAAATGAATCATAATCAGAGCTTGTGTATTCATTGTTAAAGGGAAGGTTTGGTGGTAGATACCTTGCATTTGTTATCCCGTTTTTTCTGAGATATTCCACTTCGTTAAGATTCAATGAAAGAACATAGTCATATCTTTGCAAGCTTTTTATTTCGTCAGCTTTGTTTGCTTTAGATGGCGCGTCGTAACCAAACTTATTGAACTGAGCTTCTCTGAGATGCATAACATCATGTATTTCTACGACGTTTTTGCATTCAGTAAATTCAGTTAAAAAGCCATAATGATCATAAGAGAAGTAACAAGTAAAAATATTGTAATTTTTTAAAAATTCTTTTATAGCCGATATATGCTCTGCTTTGAAGGCGCCACTTACGTTAAGGGACCCCCCTGGCATGGGGCGTGGGGCATGAGGCATGGGCGCATTGGCAGAGGCAATATATAAAACGTAAACATTCTGGCAAAATTTCTTAAGCAAGTCATAACGAGCGCTAATAAGAGTTCCACAGCCTAGGGGTTCTGCCCAAAACGGATGATGCGTTATCAGGCAAACATTTTCTTTTATGCAGCTATCCAAACTTAATTTCGCCTTCATTATATGAATTCATCAAACATCTCGTTTGAATAAGAACTTTAAAATAAATTAAGGAGATAAAATTAACCACGGGATATACACCGTGGAAGTTAATTAAGTGGGGAAGCACGTTTTTTCTAAGTGTAGTGTTGTGTGTTGTAATTAGACAAAACTTACTCATTCAGTGCTCGCACAATAAAAGAGTATGAATTTAACAGCAGCTATAGAACTTCTCGAAAAATATCCACACAATGTTGCTCGCTGAAACTTGACAAAAAAAATCTTTAATAAGTGAGTTTGGTATTTCGAAAGCTGTTTTAATCGTATCTAGGTTCCAGCTCGTAATGTCGTCAACCACAGTAACAACGTCCTCAATATTTTGTGGGAAGCCATCTATTGAATGTTGTGTAGCTAAAACTGGCTTACCAAATGAAAGTGCTTCAAATACCTTTATCTTGAGTCCACCTCCGAATCTTACTGGGCTTAAAGCAACCCCAACAACGCTATAGAATAACGATGGGCTTTCAGCTATACCAAGTTTGTTTGCTGACCCTCCCACATTAGAAACTACATTTTTGTTAATTGAAATTGGACCCGCTAAAACGAATTTATCCGATCGTGTCAGTGCAATATTCAAACTCTGAAACCCATCTAAATTTGGCTTTGCCATAGAGCCAATCAATCCAAATGAATCATAATCAGGGCTTGTGTATCCATTGTTAAAGGGAAGGTTCTGACAAAGCTTCTTAAACAAGTCATAACGAGCTCTAATTAGAGTTCCAAAACCTAGGGTTCACCCCAAAAAGAATGATGAGTTATGAGGCAAACGTTACCAAGCATGAGAAAGAGCCTTAGACTTAAAACTATCTTTCTTTGATGGATCCAAAAATGGGCAAGAATCAATTAGGGGTAATGCATTGAAGTTGTTTATGCTCATAAGGTGTTTATTATTTTTTTGAAAGCTCAGCATTTCTCTATAGCTCTCAAATGGATTTACAACTGGCGGTGTATATAACTCGATGCTGCATGAAAGGAAGTAATCATGGAATTTGAAAGGGCTTGAACTGCCTATACGATCGTCTTCGCTAAACTTCATCCAAAGTGCAGGAATTCCGTAAGCTTGGCTAATTATAACGCCATGTAATGAAGATGAGATTATAAACTCACATTGAGAAATTTTTTCAATGAAACTTTTCACATCATCTGTTTCACAACTGATAACTGTAACTTCTTTCAAGCCGGATTTTTCAAACTCTCTTCGTATGAAATGTTCATCGAAATAGTGTGGAATGATTCCAATATTGTAATTGGCTATTATCTTCGGCTTTTCCAAAATAAATGGTAAAAGAAGAGCTGGATCACCAAAAATTTTAGAGCAATGAATACCATTGTTGTTAAGCAATCTATAAGTAAGAGGCCCCCTAACAGCTAAGTATGATGAATAACTTGGCGGCATCCATTTTTCTGATTTAATGCCGCTTCCCCAAAAAACAGTATTTTTTCCTGCAGCTTGATTTATGATTGAACCTATTGTGGCGTATTTCTGAACATCGGTAGCAATATCAGTGTAGGTGATTTGTTTTGACGACATATTTTCAACTATAATCTTACCCAAATAATCACCAATATTTGGTACTCCATTTGGGTAGCTTTAGTAAAACAAAGGTATATCTTGCATATTAGTCTTCATTTTAATTTTTTTCGTCCTTCAGCAATTGATCCTTTAAGCATCCCAGCTGTAAACCCAAACTCCTTAAAAAGCCCTTTAGCTTTCTTCAGTGCGACAGCACGTTCGCTCTTCTTTACTTCAGCCATCTGCTGTTGGATGGTTTTCATTTCAGCTTTAAGTTCGTCATATGATTTCATCAAACATCTCGTTTGGTTAAGAGTTTTAAAATAAATGAGAGAGATAAAATTAACCACGAGATGAATACCGTGGAAGTTAATAAAGTGGGGAAGCACGTTTTTTCCTAAGTGTAGTGTTGTGTGTTGTAATTAGACAAAAGTATTTACACAGCGCACCACTATGCCAGTCCGTCTACTTGTCAATCACATAGCCATACAGCTAAGACTGGCAAGGCCCAAGTGTGAGGGGGCTGACTTACACTCAATTGAATTATTTAACATCATCAAACAATTCCTTCACATTTATTCCAAGCGCAGCTGCAATTTGATGAATCTTTTTTAAGGTCGGACTGGCTGACCCACGCTCTATATGTCCCATATGGGCTCTATCTATACCTGCAAGCCCTGCCAGTTTTTCTTGAGACATATTGAGTTCTTTTCTAATTCTTCTAACTTGATTTCCAAAGTTTATATTTTCTAAAATCATTCCCTGCTCCAACTGGCACTCTCACTGCTTTAGTATGCGAGAGTGCAATGGGCCGTCTTGGCTTAAACAAATCTATAAGGTGGCGTTTAACGCATAAAAGAAATATTGAAGATTTGGAAGGTGGCCCCTGAGCGAGATCAGCGGCGGAGCAACCAAACATCTTGTCGCAGACTTTGCATAGAAAAATGAGAACGGGAATCAACACTGCAAAAGCATCGGTAAACACAATATGCCAGCACCACTGTGATTCTCTCATCCAGCCCATAGTTCTGACTCTAAGGCGATTATTAAAATATAAGATGGTGTTTATCCTTTTAGCTTCCAAACACGATATACCAAAACTACACTTTTTCCACGGCATATACCCCGTGGAATTTAAAAAATCATAAAATTCAGAATTATTCTTAGACATTAAGCACTCACAATAATTTTCTACTTCGTAAACCTCAGACTGCAGAGTTTTTCAGCCACCAGTCACCTTAGGTACTGACATAAACCGTAACAGCTCATACGCCTTATCCATAATTTCCTCCAATTTATATATATGTTGCTTTTTAACGATAAAAGAATCATGGATTGGCAACACAGCAATGCCTTGCTCATTGCAAAGTTCAATAACCTCGAGGCATATGCGGCTTTCTTGGTAGGTGATGGTCTTATGGGCTTCTGCGTGACGGTGGTTGGCTATTAGTGAGGGCATTTGCCAGATTTCTTCAAGCATGTCAGTCAAACTTATGTCAGAGATATTGATTTGGTCATCCTTCCAAACCGTGCAAATAGGGTTGGTAGATGTAAAAGACCGTAAAAGCAACGCCTTGTATATGGGTCTAGGTACTGGCCTCGCCAATGTTGGTAAATAAGGATAACCATCCCCTAAATTAAACTGTTGATGCTCTAGGCCACATGTACTTGCGAAGCTTGGTAGTCTAAGTCAATGGTGAGTTCACCATCGAAGTTAATTAACTTTCTGTGCCTACTAGGACAACCAAAGTAGCCATGATGGAAGCGACCATGATGCCCCAGTTGTTTTGAGTAAACCCTTCGTATTTTATCACCTGTCATGTGGGTATCTTCATAGCAGGTAATAAATTCGGTATGAGTGGTAATCGGTAGATCAATCACTGTGGCAGCCAGTAAGGCATTCTGGGTATTCAGAATTAACTCAGATTCATCATCAAGCACTGGCGTGTTGGGCTTTCCCTTATTCGTTATGTAAACGAGTGCCTTCTTATTGCTTGTGCTGATCAAGTCTCGTGCAATAATGCCGTCTTGAACTAACATATCACCTAACTTAGGCATTGGAGAATACACAGTAGGCTGCCCATAATCTGATACCTTAGATGAAGCTCCCAAGTGAATATAAATGTAGCCTTGTTTTTCTAGCTCGTTGAGTAATCTAACAGTGATTGGTTGAGACATTTTGCACCGATAGTAAGCATGGTAGTGCTTAAAGGTATTTGCATTACTACCAATGCAGAAACTCACAAACGCAGTGTTTTGTCTAACGCCTTTCCTATTTGCCAGCGGATGCTTTACGGCACTAAAGGCTAGGCTCATATGGTGAAGTAAGTAATCTAAGGCGTAGTTAACCTGTCGCTTAGGTGTTCCTTTAGATCGTAGGTTTCTTAGTACATCTTTGTTGTTTGATGTAACACTAAGTTTTTCAATGAGTCGCTTCCTTTCTTCCATTACTTTGTTTGTGGCTTCTATGTTCAATTCAGATGCATACCATCTGTTGTATTTGCTAGGTTTTGTGTAACCAGAGTTTGTTGCCTCGCATAGGTTCCAGTATTTTGTACCTGTAGTTGGTTCTTCTAGTTTCATGTTGTAATCCTTGTCTCTTAAGGCTCTGGCACTTTGAGTGCTTTGCCTTAATCGCCTTCACTTAAATGATATTCATTAAGATAACCATCAATAGATAGCCAATCTAATGATTACTTTAATGCTATTACTTACAGACCTTATTAGTTAGCTACCTTCTCTTTGAAAAGCTTCACTACCACTGTTTATAATAAGGAGAGTTATTACTATTTATGCAACAATAACATCAACTTATATTCACGATAGATACTGTAAAATGAACAGGTAATAATCACCTACACTCGCCTAGATGGACTTTTAGCTGACTTCTTTAGGTCTCGTTTCAAAGCACTCGGCAAGTCATCCCACAGTGCAATGTGGTCATTGGCAGCCTCATAAGCGAATCGCTCACCGTCACCTTTAAACAAGTTTTCAGGAGTTCCTTTCAAAACTTCCCTCATGTAGTAGCAGGTTGCTTCATCCCGAAGGTGGACGTTGCCGCCATCAATAGGACAATAATTTGCACTGCAACTATCCCATCGTGGGCATTGGTTCTTTTCTATTTGGTTCATTGCTTGATACCTTAGGTTGACCACCTAGGGTGAAAGCACAATGAGATTGGCAGGTATGGGGGTTATGCAAAGCAAACAGGCACAAGAAAAACTCCAGAGCATAGCTGGATAAAATATTATCTAATGATTCTGCACAGTGATGTGGCATAAGAGCATAGTCCATAAATGACAACCTCTAGCACTAGCAGCTAAATGGTAATCAATTAATATGAACCACCCCCATATGCCAAGACCAGCAATCACGATGAATGCTGGCGGAGTGGGTTTGAGATCGCCAAATTTTCGCTCAGTACAACGTACTAAACTAGATCCCGGCCCGGCAACTTATTAGTTAATTATAGCTCATGTATCGTTCTGGAAAAACAATTAAATAAAATAAATAAACAGGGGGTATAACAGCATTAGCACCAACCCATACCCTACTATAGGTAACCCATAAAAACCTGTTATACCCCCACCTATATTAGCTCTGAGGGGCATTCACTACATTCACC
>ENA-OQVM01006239-OQVM01006239.1-marine-metagenome-genome-assembly--contig:-NODE-6239-length-10974-cov-5.451776_pt1 | contig 10974 bp, 12 predicted proteins | sample MGYA00237776_ERZ505498 | MGnify/ENA primary metagenome ERZ505498 (study PRJEB26159, sample SAMN06265151) | marine metagenome | isolation source: Helgoland LTER site | place: Germany:Helgoland, sampling... | reverse complement strand
AAAGGGGCCTAAAACATGGATTTCATATCACGAAAGGACGTACTGGATATGTTTAGTATTAGCGTCTGGACACTTCGTAGATGGCAAAAAGGGCGTCAGTTCCCAAATCCTATTTGTGCATCAGGAAATGTCCGCATGTATCGAAAATCTGAAATAGAGAGCTGGTTGAAGGCACAAAACACTAACAGCTAAATCACACCGTCTGCTAAGAACAAAAGAAAGGAGCCTGGAATGGCACCTTACGATATAGCTTTGCCTTATGAACTAACTCCGCAGGAAATTGCGGAACAGCTAATATTAAATGGCTTTTCACCATGTCCAATAGAGCCAATGAGTAAGGTGATTAGAATTAAAAATTGGCCCAATAAAGAATTTAGTCCTGATCAATTCACGCAAACGAACGGCGTCGGGATCAAGACTGGAAATGGTCTCGTTGCTATTGATATTGATGTCTATGATCCAAAGATTTCGGCTGAAATAACACAGGCTGCTTTTCAAGAGTTAGGACCAACTTTTGCGAGGGTTGGTCAAGCTCCAAAAATTGCGCTCTTATATCGAAGCACAGCCATAAACTCAAAAATCACTTTGCCAGTACAGCCGACTGGTAAAGCGCCTACAAAGAAGACTGAGGCTATCGAAGTTTTAGCAAGTGGCCAACAACTGGTGGCGGCCGCCATCCATCCCGATACAAAGCGCCCTTACTCGTGGGATGGTACAACACCTTGGTCGCCCTTCACTGGGCATATAGAAAACTTACCACTCATTGATGCAGCCAATTGGCAAAATTTTCACAGCAGTATATCTCACCTTTTGGTTCAAGAAAGTTTTATGCAACATGCTGCGGTAAAGCAGTCAGGAACTCAAAACAGAAGTATTGGAAATGACAGTCCCTCGGTTGAGGAAGTGCAGGAAATATTGTCGTATATACCGAGCACGCTAGACTATAACACTTGGATTTTAGTAACAATGGGCCTCAAGTCTCTTGGTGAGCAATATCGCTCTTTATGGCTAAATTGGTCAGCTACTGGACAAAATCACGATCCAACTGATGATCCAGCTAAATGGGGTGACGTGTCTCCAACTGGTGGCGTTTCTTTCGCTACTGTTTGTCAAATGGCCGGTGAAGCCGGTGCCGATCTTTCAGCAATCGCAAAGAAACACAAAGGCAAAAGCGGCCCTGCAATGACGTTTGATACCAACGATGAAGAAGTGCCGGGCAGAACTTTCGAAGAATTACTGGCAGCTGCCCGCACAATTTCAAAAGGCGACGTCGAGGGTATAGAGCAATTAATCGCAGAAACTCTTAATATCAATTCCATCAGACGTGAGACGATCTATTCCGCTTTGAAAAACAGTACTGGCTACACATTAACAGCCATTCGCAAGCAGCGATCTGAATTTTCAGAAGCTATTCCATCCCTAGATCAACTTGATCTAGCGCACAAAACTCTATCCCGACTCGGGGCAGACAATATCCTGCATAGTTCGGGTCTGACGTGGCTTTGGGAAAACGTTGGTGTTTGGAAAACCATGGAAGATCGAACCATTAAGCAATTAGCTCAAAAGGTAATTGATGACGAAGAAATGGATGTAACTGCCCATTTAGTTGGTGGTGTCTGTGACGTGCTAAAGTCCGAAATCAATGACCCAAAGCAAGAGTTTAATCTGGGCAACCCGGAAACTGTAAATTGTCTAAACGGCCAACTCGAACTCGAAGAGGGTATCTGGCAATTAAAGCCCTTTAAAAAAGAAGAATACCGCACAACGCAAATACCTGTCGTTAATGACAACACGGCCGCTGCTCCCAAGTTTTTGCAGTTTATGTCCGAAATATTTTATTCTGACCCAGACAAAGATGACAAGGTCGAATGTATCCTACAAATGATGGGCTACACGTTGATGAGCCATTCCCAGCGAGAGAAATTTATCATGCTGATTGGTAATGGCGCCAACGGCAAAAGTGTGTTTCTAGCCGTTCTTGAAGCTGTGTGCGGAACAGACAATATTGCTGGTGTTCAACCATCCCAGTTTCACCGAACATTCCAGCGTGCTGAACTGCACAACAAGCTAGCCAACATAGTAACTGAGTTGTCAGAGGGAGAGAAACTAGCCGACGCTGAGCTAAAGTCTATTACGTCTGGCGAGCCGGTGACGGTCGAAAAAAAGTACAAAGACCCATTTATAATGCGCCCTTATTCCACTTGCTGGTTTGGGACAAACCACATGCCGAAAACTAGTGATTTCTCTGAGGCATTATTCAGGCGCGCAGTAATCATCACATTTAACAGGACCTTTCAGCCACACGAACAAAACACAAATTTAAAAAATGGTCTTATTCAAGAACTACCCGGCATTTTAAATCTTGCACTGAACGCATACGCCAGAGCCATCGCGCATGGCTTTACAATCCCAAGTTCAGCAACAGAAGCGTCCAAAGATTGGAAGACAGAGACGGATCAGGTTGCAGAATTTGTATCAGACGCCTGCACGACTGTTGCAGAGGGCGTGACGCCAACAGCCACTCTGTATGATCGCTATTTGAAATGGTGCAGCCTCAACCAAATGCGCAATGTTTTAATGATAAAGTCGTTTTCAATACGCATGAAAAAACTGGGATACCAGCCAAGCAAATCTGGCAGTGTTCGAACCTTCCGTGGATTAGTTTTAAAGCTGTAAGTTTGGGACGGGTGGGACGCATGGGACAGGTTTTGCTACCTAGCGCGTGTAGGAAATGAAGTGACAGGTTGGAAGGGGTGCTAAATCCAGCCAATAGATAACAATAGGAATAATCTGTCCCATCTGTCCCATGCGTCTGAGGTACCCTATGACTATTAGTAAAAAACTCATCGGTATCCTAAAATAGCCCCCGCCACCCTTTTGGGACCATACCCAAGGACGACCTTACCACTCAGTACGGCGCGTACGGTGACTGTCTAGAATGCGAGCCTTGTGTATTTCCAATCACTGTGGCCTTATCTGACATCGCTATATCACAAGCACCTTCAAGGGGACGTCTATGAAAATCATGGAAGCTGGATCACGACCAACTAAACTTGCCTCCTCCGACTGGTTTACAGGCACAGTATGGCAGGACCCTATCGTCGAGGCCCCAGAGCCAGCTCGGGTTCGGGCGTTGAAAGTGGCGTTTGAGCCGGGAGCACGCACTGCTTGGCATACGCACCCTCTAGGACAGACATTGCATGTGGTGAGCGGTATTGGCCTTGTTGGGCTTAGAAATGAGCAGCCAAAGGTCATTAAGGCTGGAGATACCGTTTGGATACCACCGGGAGAAGAACACTGGCATGGAGCGACAGCTGGCAACAGCATGGCCCATGTAGCCATTCAGGAAGCGTTGGGCGGACGAGTAGCCGAGTGGCTGGAGAAGGTGTCTGACGAGGATTACTCAGGCTTAGCAGAATGATGTTACTGCGATGACTTTAGCAAATCTAAGCGCGTTTTTTACCGAAGCAGAAAACTGCAAAACCAATCTGAAAACCTTAAAGCAAAAAGTTACAAAATGGTCTTAGCGGCAGCACGAGAGGACAGGCCAACAGTTGCGGTGATCTTAATGTTTTTAGCGGTTTTTCTTTTCACCTTAATAGATAGCTCTGCGAAATGGCTCATCCTATACGGGCTGCCTGCAGTGCAAGTCATCTTTGCTAGATACTGCGGTGCGTTCCTTGTTTCAATTTTATTTTTCATTCCTCGCGGTGGTTTGAACCAATTTGTGTCTAATAATCCGAAGCTGCAGTTCAGCCGCGCAATAGCTCTTTTAGGAGGTACAACATTCAATTTTTTGGCGCTGCAATTTCTTCCAATCACTACGACGATAGCGATCTTTTTTGCGATGCCACTGGTGATAACAGTACTTGGCTACTTTATACTTGGTGAAAAAGTTGGGTTTCGTAGGTTCGCGGCCATTTTCGTAGGTTTTTTGGGGGTTTTGATCATTATTCAGCCTTGGGGAGAGGAATTCCATTGGGCAATGATTTTGTCTGTTGCTGCATTGTTTTTTGCATCCAGCTACTTCATTTTAACACGCCTATTGGCTGGACAGGATAATAACGCAACTAGTCAATTATGGTCCAGTGGAGTTGCAACCTTTGCAATAGCCCCGTTTGCTTTACAAAATTGGTATTGGCCGCAAACAAATATGGGTTTTTGTGTGCTCGTCATTATTGGTGTATTTGGGGCCTTTAGCCATATTCTTGCTACCCGCGCTCATTTATTAGCAAACGCCTCAACGCTCGCCCCCACCATGTACGCCCAAGTTATCTATGCGACAGTCATTGGTTATTTTATTTTTGATACGCTTCCGTCTAGTTGGACAGGTTTGGGGACGGTTATCGTTATTGGGTCGGGTTTATTAATTTGGAAGCGCGAAAATACTCTACGGCAGACACTGTAGAACCACATTTTAGACGCCGCTACATTCAGCGTTTATCTGCTGAAGATTTAATAAACTTTTGGCGCCAAGGTACCCTATGGTCTTTTGTCGCAAAACAATCGGGATCATCGAACAGACCCCAACACCCCCTTTTTTGAGCTACAGTCCAAGAACGCCCTCCGCATTGGGTTCCGCTCAAACGGACACCTCAAAAAAATATTATAAAAAATTACATCAAGCGCCCTACCTCTAGCGGCCACAGCAAAAATGTGGTATCATAACACCCCATAAGAGGTGATATTATGAGATTAACAAAAGGTAACGTAACTATCGGAGTGAATACGCGTTTTGGCCCCAACTGGCCGGGCATCAGATGCCTCGCAAAGACACGTCGGGGCACCAAGTGCCAGAGAGCCGCTTACAAGCACAATGGCCGTTGTGCGCTGCACGGGGGGCTATCAACGGGCGCACGGACTCAGGAGGGCTTACAGCGTATCTCAGGGGCTAATATCAAGCACGGGCGACAGACGAAGGACAAGCTTGCAGCTCAGCGCCACGCGGCGAAAGTTGGGCGTCGGGTTATGGGGAAGCTGAAACAGCTTGAACGCCGGCTTGAGGATGCGGGACTTATGCCTGATGAATCATAGCTACGCTTTCAGTGAAAATGGGTTGGCTCAAACATTAGCCCGAAGCGGTTCCACCAAAACCGGATCGTTTCATGGCTTACATCTACACCCCGCTCATGAAGAAGGTCCTCCACATTACGGAGCGAAAGCGGAAATCGAACGTACATCATTACTGCAAGTCGGATGACTTCAGGGCTGGTTTTGAAGTAGCGAAATAGAGAATGTTTTGTCATTCGGCATGGTTACAAATTAGCTCTGCCCGCTTCAAGCAAGTTTAATTTGACAGGGCCCTTGCATAAAAGGAACCGTCCACACATTACAGTGCCATAAAATGAACCTTGCCATTTGGTGAAATGCTTGTCAGGTGGGCCTATGGAGTCACAAAACAAAAAATCGCGGCGTGTGACAATTCAGGAAGTTGCGCGCGAATCCGGGGTGGATCGTTCGACTGTTTCGCGTGTCTTCAATCAACCACATTTACTTCGCAAGGAAACTGTCTTTAACGTAAAATCGGTTGCTCGGCAGCTTGGGTATTCTCCAAACTCGGCTGCGCGGGCCTTGCGCACCGGAAGGAACGAGAACATTGCGCTTATTGTACCCGATCTGACCAATCCCTTTATGCCACCAATTGCGCTCGCGGTCCAGAAAGAAGCAGCCAAGCTTGGGTACTGCGTTTTCATTGGCAACGCCGACGAGGATCCGAGCCATGAGGAAGATCTATTACTGCGGTTTTCAGATCAAGTTTCTGGGGCCGTTCTGGTCTCGCCACGTTCTGATCAATCAACGATCGAGAGATTGGCAGAAATTATTCCCCTCGTGCTAATTAACCGAGATATCCTAGGAATTCCGCGTGTCCTGATTGACTCCGGCCAGGGCATGGCGGAGGCTGTTAAGCATTTGTCAACTCTTGGACATAAACATATTGTTTATGTTAGTGGACCGGTCCAATCTTGGTCCAATGAACAAAGACAGATGTCGGTTGAGGAGGCCACAAAGGCTCTAAAAATCGAACTTACCGTGGTGTCAGCTAAAACGGCGTCATTTTCATCAGGTGTCAACGTCGTTGATGAATTATTGGCAGTGGGTGCAAGCGCCTGTATAGCTTTTGACGACGTGCTGGCGCAGGGTATCTGCCAGGGGTTGGAGGGCAGGCACGTTACTGTTCCTCGCGATTTTAGCGTTATTGGTTGTGATGACATCTTAGGCTTTCCTCAGTTGACAACAGTGACGAGCCCCTCACTAAGCGCCGGGCGTAAATCGGTTGAAATGTTAGCCTGCTCAATTTTATCAGACCTTTCACCGAATACGCGCTTGGTTCTTGACACTAATCTGCTTCTTCGCAACTCGTCAGGGCCTCCAAAAATTAAATACTAACCAGCTTTCGTAAGGCAACTGATTAAGATGTAGTTGACATGCAATCGATTGCATGAGACCATTTTAGGGAACTTGGAAGGGTAGTTCGCCTATGAGTGAGTCTTTCAAAGCTATTGACCCGGAAAATGTGGTCCGACAGATAACGTTTGGGCAGGCCGAGGCCTTAGTTTTTCAAAATCGGGCTGCAATGGCAATCGCTGCTGCAAACGCCATTGCAGCAGCGATGCGTCGAGCCGCAGCTATGAAATCCTCATTTAGGATGGTTTTTGCCGCGGCGCCCAGTCAATCAGAGGTACTGAACGCTCTTACCACGATACCTAATCTGCCCTGGGACCAAGTCGTCGCCTTTCACATGGACGATTACCTTGACCTGCCCCCCGAGGCACCACAGCGTTTTGCAAACTGGTTGGAAGGCCACCTGTTCTCAAAAGTTCCACTGGCTGAGGTTCATCGAATTCCCACCCTTGGTTTACCAGAAGAAATTTGCCAAAACTATGCAGAAAAGCTCGTCGAAGCGCCAATCGATATTATGTGTCTCGGTATCGGCGTGAATGGGCATATCGCCTTCAACGATCCGCCGGTTGCTGATTTTGACGACCCCTTTTCGGTAAAAGTGGTTGAGCTGGATGATGCCTGCCGGCAACAGCAGGTTGACGACGGTTGCTTTACATCGATCAGCGCGGTTCCAGTAAGGGCGATCACTCTGACAATCCCACAGCTTCTTGACGCCGATAGGCTTTTCTGTTCCGTGCCTGGAACCCACAAGCGGGCAGCTGTAAAGGCCACAGTCACAGGCCCACTTTCGACCGATTGCCCTGCGAGAATCCTACGAACCCATAAGAATTGCACTCTATTTCTCGATCTGGAGGCATATCCAAATGGTTGAGGAGGTAACCCATGCCGACGAGTTTTGCGACGCCTATCTTGATACCGTCATAGATCATATTCGCCGCATTCAAAAGGAAGAGCGCGGCAATTTGGATACGGCTGCGCGCTTAATGGCAAAGCAAATCTCTGAGGATCGCTTAGTGCATGTTTTTGGCCCCGGCGGCCATTCTAATCTAGCCACTCAAGAACTATTTTTTCGTGCGGGTGGCCTGATGCACATGAACGCCATCCTGGACGAGGGTACACTACTATCGAACGGCGCACTCCGGTCGATGGCGATAGAGAGGACTCCTGGATATGGAAGGATTGTTATTGAAAATAATTGTCTTAAAGAAGGTGATTTACTGATACTTGTAAATGCCTATGGGATTAATTCGGCCTTGATTGACGCGGCTCTGACCGCACGAGAAAAAGGTGTGACCTTGATTGGGATTAGTTCACGGGACCATGCTCGGAATACGCATCCGGACCATCCAGCCCGCCATCCGACCAAGCAAAATCTACACGATCTGGTGGACGTGGCGATCGACACTAAGGTGCCGATTGGAGACGCGGTTTTGTCAATCCCAGGTGTATCCGAATACACTTCTGCTATTTCGACGTTTACCAACGCGACAGCACTGAATACCCTGGTCATTCGGACCATCGTTAAGTTGCGCGATATGGGAGTGGAGCCTCCGATCTGGCGCAGCGGAAACGCGCCGGGCGGCGATGAGGCAAATGGGCGGTTTATAGACCAATTTCGCGGAAGAGTCCGGTCCCTATGAGAGGGACAAAAGCATATTCAGGAGTCGATCCTTTTACTGGCGCGGGCCGGACCATTAATGTTGGCGCGGGAATGATCCTATCCGATGAACCCTGCGTCGCCGAAGGTTTGCCCGTACTGTCACCGGGTCTGATTGATCTGCAGGTGAACGGCTACGATGGTCATGACCTCAATGATGGTGAGCTGACAGCTGGCAAAGTCGAAGCTTTGAGCGAAGCACTTTGCCGGGTGGGTGTTGCTGCTTATCTTCCAACCCTTATCACTGCCGCCGAAACTGATATTTGTCTGCGTTTATACGCCATTCAGGAGGCTGTAAAAACATTTCCCTATTCGCGCCAGATGATTGCGGGCGTTCATATAGAAGGTCCCTCTATCTCGTCAAAAGATGGACCACGCGGCGCGCATCCAAAAAAACACATTCGCTCGCCGTCAATTGAGGAATTCGAGCGCTGGCAAGAAGCGGCGGGCGGTTTAGTTGCGATGATCACCATTGCGCCCGAGCTCCACGGCGCCATTGACTATCTGCGTGAGATTGCAACGCGGGGCGTGATTGTCGCACTTGGGCACTCCGATGCGAGCGAGGAAGATATTCATAAAGCTGCAGATGCGGGTGCCCAGCTGTCGACCCACCTAGGCAATGGCCTAGCGGGCACTTTGCCGCGCCACCCCAACGCTGTTTGGGCCCAGCTGGCGGAGGATCGATTGAGCGCAAGTTTAATCTTGGATGGGCATCATCTGCCAAAGTCAACCGCGCAAGTGATGATCCGAGCCAAGGGAATCGAGCGCGTGGTTCTAGTCTCTGACTCTGTTAAATTCGCAGGTATGGAACCCGGACGATATACCTCGTCCATTGGCGGCGACATCAAAGTTTCAGGCGACCAGCGCGTTTCGATTTCTGGAACACAATTTTTGGCGGGAAGCGGCGTCAGTCTTTTGGATGTTGTAGGCGATTTCAGTAGTTTCACTGGTCTGCCATTTTCTGACGGGATTACCATGGCAACTCGAAACCCAGCCCGTTTCCTAAACCGTTCGTCCGATTTGAAACCCGGAAACCGGGCTGATTTCATCCTTTTTGACGTGGATTATGATACGGGCACCGCCCGGCCTCGCGACATCATTTTTGGCGGCGAAAGCGTAATACGATGATCAAGGTCGGCGCAGCAACCATAGACATCACTCCGCCTGATGGCCAGGCAATGGCTGGCTATGCAGCACGCACCGGTGTGGCTGTGGGCGCCCATGATGCCTTGACGGTGCGGGCTCTAGTCGTGGATGACACCGCGGTTGTCACAATTGACGTCATCGGGATCGACGCAGATTTTTCCGCTCGTGCTAGGGCGCGCATTACTTTGCCGGATGAGGCCATAACTATCGCAGCGACGCATACTCACGGCGGACCAGTATCGATGCCCGGACGATTGTCTGCGGAGGCTGATCCAGCTTTCATACTCCAGATCGAGGATGCGGTGGTACAAGCGGTAGACCGGGCCATCACCAACCAAAAACCCGCCCGCCTGTTGGGTGGTGTGGGTGTGGAGCCGGGGTTTGCCAGTAACCGCCGCCGATCAGGAGGACCGGTGGATGCGGGCATTCCTGTGTTGAGGTTCGAGAGTGCGCAAGGTTCGACGATTGCCATACTGGTCTCCTACGCCTGTCATCCTGTCGTCCTTGGTGCTGACAATCTGAGCTGGACAAGCGACTATCCACATTTCGTGCGTGAAGAACTTGAGAATGCACTTCCTGGAGCAATTGCGATATTTGCAACCGGATGCGCCGGCGATGTGAATACCGGCCATTCAGCTGCCGCCTCGCTTACCCCTCTGGCGACGCCTGAGCGAAGTTTCATTAAGGCAAAACAGATTGGGGTCGGCATTGCAAAGTCAGCTCTCGAAGCACGGCTTACAAATGTGTCAGGCAATATAGTGCATGGTGAGGCGTTTGAAAATATATGTTTCGAACAGCGTGAACATGGCGCGCCTGAAATATTGGCTAAGACATGGCGCGCAGCTGCGAAGGTCCCTACCTCGATTGAGGCGATCTGGGCCTGTTGGGCCGAGACTCGTATGGGGCGCGACATAGGTCCTCGCAGGGCACGCGTTACCACGCTCAAATGGGGGGATGCAGTGATCGTTGCCTTGCCGGGCGAAATCTTTGCCGAAACCGCGTTGGAGATCCGCAAGAGTCTCGCCCCCGAAGATCCCTTATTCATTCTGGCTTATGCCGATGACAACCTAGGCTACGTCCCACCGGAAAGCGACTATTCGCGCGGTGGTTATGAGATCGACGAAGCACATCGTTTTTATGGATTGGGCGCTACTGTTGCGCCCAGAACAGCGGAGCATTTGGCCCAGGCCGGATGCAAATCGGCCAAAATGGCCCGAGTTTTAGCCGCACAAACTCAACCAACTAAAATATGTGTAACTCAAGGAGGTAAGTCATGACTAAATCCATCAAAAGTAGGGCCCTCAAGACGGCGGTGGGGTTGTTGCTGGCAGGGACAGTAACAGCCAACGCACAGGACGTTGTCATTTGGGGCGGTTTCCCGGAACTAGCAGGGTATTATGAGCGCGTGGCCGAAAGTCTGAGCGGCAAGTATCCTGATTTAAACGTGATCGTCGAACCCATCGGCCTGCGCGATCATGAAAAACGCGTCGCTTTGGGCTTATCATCTGGCCTTGATGAAGCGACAGTTCTAGAACTGATTGGATCTACGGCAAACCGTTATATTGTGAATGATCTTATCCAACCGGCACCTGAAGGTGTAAGTGGTTTTGTTAACGATAGCTCAAATTTTGAAACGTTTTTTCAGGAGACCGCTACAGTCAACGGGTCGGTGTATGGCGTGCCAGTTTTCCGAGGCCAGGGTGCATTGTTTTACAACACCGACATGCTTGCGGCAGCCGGACTGGAAGGCCCGCCAAAAACGATGGACG
>ENA-OQVM01006238-OQVM01006238.1-marine-metagenome-genome-assembly--contig:-NODE-6238-length-10975-cov-3.296660_pt1 | contig 10975 bp, 10 predicted proteins | sample MGYA00237776_ERZ505498 | MGnify/ENA primary metagenome ERZ505498 (study PRJEB26159, sample SAMN06265151) | marine metagenome | isolation source: Helgoland LTER site | place: Germany:Helgoland, sampling... | reverse complement strand
AAGTGTATTTCGCCATGTTTTGAAAAAGAGTATTACTGTTGGAGATGTATTTCTGTCCAATATCATCAAGCCAAAGTTCAGGTCCTGCTAAAATATAATATTTTGGCATTAATTTGACATAATATTCTGTACTTGGAAAATGATTCACGCATAGGGTCTCTTTTTCTTGAAAGAATTTCTCATGCTTTAAAAAGTCACTCTTAAAAGAAGGGCCATTTCCTAATAAAATAATTTCATCATTTGATGTTTTAGGAATTTCAACTGAGAATCGACTAAAAATCAATATTCGAACGATGGACAGTACTGTTTTGAGGAAATTATCAACAAAATTTTTAATGAGCATCTGCATTTAGCAATAATTAAAAACGGGTTTTTATAGTTTAAATGGACTTTTGTTGAAAATAAAAGGACTTACTTAATTGCAAAATTTAAATTGAAACATGAAATCAACATGGAAGCTATTACAAATGTTTATGGACGCAAATGTAATATATTTCAAAGAAGTTAAATCAATAATGATTTAGCTTTAGATATTCATATTTTTGAAGTCGCAATTGATTTATATCATTTAAAAAAAGATCAGTATTTCATAGATGCTTTAGATATAAAAAAATAAGTTGGCCAATGATGCGCGGTTGGTCGGTCATCGGTGAGTTGTAGGCGTAGCGAATTATTTGAAATATCCTGTTATTACCCAAAACCTAAATACGACGAGCATTTTGGCAGCTGGAACTTTGCCCTTAAAGAGGAAAGAAAAAAAGAGAATCGCTGTTCCTACTATTTTAATTAATTCAGACAAAATTTTGTTAGATTTTTGAAAGATGTCAGTGCTTTTTAATCTTTTTCGTTCACTGCTTCCCACTCCAATAGCAAGTCCTTTAATATAGGTCAATTGAAGCCTACTTTCTGGGATGATATGAGTGACTTTGATATCAGGGTCATACAATATTTTCACTCCGGACTTATGCAATTTTAAAAACACATCTTTTTCATCTCCACCCTCTAATCCTTTTGAACCTCTACGGCCAAGTTCAATATTGAACAGTCCTAAATCTTTAAACACATTCTTTCTAAAAGCCATATTGGCACCAATGGGAAATTTTCCTTTTCTGAAATACTGTTTATGTATCCCCATATCTAATGCTGCCACAAGAGGTAACAAATATTTCGACATCCATACTGGAGGATTTCCTGATTCATAATGAGGTGTTATTTTCCCTCCCAAGGCCGCTATTTCAAGGTTTGAAAATGCTTTGTTAATATTTTCAATATAATCAACTTCAACAAAAGCATCATCATCGATGAAAGCAAGGTATTCACCTTTTGATTCTGCAATTCCTCTATTTCTTGAATACGTATGCCCTTGCTTTAACTCCAGAAAGTAGTGCACATTGAGCGTTTTGTGCATATCTATAAATAATTCACATGCAGCGCCAGATTCATCTGTACTGTTATTATCTATGATGATAATTTCGTATTTCGAGGAACTGACCGTTTGATTTGCCAACTTTTCTAGGCAAATAGGCAAGTATTTTACCCTATTGAATGTACATACAATTACAGAAACCAAGGTGTTATTTCTTTGTGATGGTTTTGAATAAACCAAAACCTAAAATTAATAAAACAGTTACAGAAAAGGCAGCCGTTATTTTATTTCCAATGAAATATGCTGCTGGCTTGAATTCAAAAACAACTTCTTGTGAATTTGCTGGAATTTCTAGGCCTCTCAGCACATAGTTGACTTGCTTGATTTCGGCGGAAACCCCATCAACGGTAGCTTCCCAACCGAGAGGGTAATAAATTTCAGAAAAAACAGCAAAGCCCGCATTTTGGTTATTTACACTGTATTTCAAAAGGTTGGGGCGATAGGTTTCCAGAGTAATGGTGGCTGCAGCATCATAGACCGACTGTGAAGATTTAAATTTTTCAGCATTTATTACGGTCGTTTTTTGATTCACAAGACTACAGACGGTGGCCAACTCTTCATCAGGGATTTTTACAGAAACCATACTTTCAGTAAACCAGGCATTGCCAAAAGCATGGTCATTTTGGAGTACATTATTGGCTTGATCACCAAATTTTAAATACTGGGCATTGAGCATGTTGACGGCTGTAAATTTGGACAAATCTTTGGATCCATTTTGCAGCACACCAATCATCTCAGCAAGATTGCTTGAGAGACAATTTTCAATCAATTCCTGATATCGCTTCATTTTAGCGCCGTGATAGCCTCCTAAAGAGCTGTGATTAGCCGACGTTTTGGCTTCATTAAAGGGGTTGTTTAAATTCAGTACCCGGTAGTGCTGATCCGCGTTATTTTTAATGAATTGATCTGCTGTAGAGGGATCAAGAAAGCCTTGGATGGCCTGCCTTTGATAATTTTCATCATTAATATAACGCCGGTCTACGTTCCAGAAATCAAAGACAACCAACACAGAAATACCTAGCAATGCCATAGGTACTTTTATTTTCTCTTTGATCACACCATATATCAAGGTGAAGGCGAGTCCAATCAATATCAAGGTACGTAAGGCGTCTGCTTTTAATAAGGATTGTCTATCAGCTCTCAGCGCTTCTAAAAACCAAGTGGGAACATTGGCCAATTGTACATCTACCGCGCCCTTGTAGCTAAATAAACCACCCATCACGAGGAACGTTAGCGCCATACCGCCTGTGATAGCAGCACTGATGATCAGGGGTTTCACCATTTGATTTTTTGTCCCATTGAATAGGGTCTCTAGGGCCAGCATAGACATTAATGGTACACCAACGAGAAAAATAACAATGGCCATACTTACCGAACGAAATTTATCATAACCCGGGAAATAATCAAATAGGGCATAATTGAACCATTCGAGATTTTTACCCCAGGCGAGTAAAATTGAAAATGCACAAGCTACCAAAATCCAATTTCGGATCTTAGGATCTACGATAAGTATGCCTAGTATAAATAGGAAACACATGATGGCACCTGCGTAGGTAGGGCCAGCAGTAATGGGTTGATCGCCCCAATAGGTGGGTGCCGCTTTTAGTTGATTACTCACCTGATCCCCACTCATACCATTTTGACTCAATGCTTTGCCTAAATGGGAATCGATCGCTAGGGTTTGTTGACTTGCACCGCCAGAGAAATTAGGAATCAGAAACGTGAAGGATTCCATTATCCCATAGCTCCAATTGAAGACATAATCTCTATCTAATCCGGTATTTCCCTCATTTTTGGCATTACTGCTCAGTTCTGATGCACCTCTTGTAGAATATTTACTGTATTCCAAAGTGGTCCATAAGCGCCCCGTATTGGCACCTACACCCAGAATTCCTGCCAAAATTAAGAGGGCAACTTGGGTGCCTAGTTTTGAATAATGCTTTGATTTTATCATCTCAACTAAATGAAATAGTCCATAAATAATGAGCATCAACAATAAGTAATAGGTGATTTGCAAGTGATTGGCTTGAATTTCTAATGCAACCGCCAAACTCAGTAAGCCCAGGGGGAACAGCTTCTTTTTTTGGGTAACGACCATGTGTACGGCTCCCAGCACGAGGGGCATGTAGGCAATGGCACGTACCTTCCAGATGTGTCCTGCTTCGATACTGATCATACTGAAGGTATTGAAACTAAAAGCAATGGCGCCTATGAAGGCCAGCCAAGGTCTGACTTTAAAGACGAGGAGCATGAAATAGCAGGAAAGGAAAGCTAAAATACTTACTTGGGCAGCAGACGGAAATGCAAATGTAATGATGCGCTGAATATGTTTAATAAGGTCACCACTCCAAGAGATATTGATTAAATAGGCCGGCATACCACTGAACATACTGTTGGTCCATAAGGCTTCTTCTCCAGTCTCAAGTCTAAACTTAGAAGCTTCTTGTCCTGAACCAACTCCTTGGAAGACGTCATTTTGATTCATGCTTTTGTTCTCTATGAACAGCGGATTGAAAAAGGCCATCACCAACAAAAAACCTAGGGTTATGAAAATAGCATGGGATTGTACCACCTTCATTAATTCTTTAATTTTCATATTTTTATATTCAGTCTTTTGGCTAGATCACGCATTATTTGATTGATCTCAAAAGACAATTTTAACTGGTAGATTGAAAGCGAAAAAATCACAACAATCAACACCGATCGAATCATCATATCAATAAATGGATTGATCAATAGCGGTATAAAACAATTAATTAAAAGTAACCCTAAAATGGTTAGGGCTGCTAAAATAGTTTTGGTAGTGAAAGGAAAAAAATTATAAGTCATTTTAAGAAGTATTAATTTAGATAATCCATGCAGGGTAAAGACTACAAGCAGGGCGGCAGCAGCACCGATCAATCCATATTTGGGGATCAAGATGATGTCTGAACCTATCATGAGCAAACCTAAGAATAAAGTCAGCAACATATTAAAACGATAATACTTGGACATAGAAATGATCCCATCATTGAGACTGAAAAGCAAATTGATAAGCTTGGCCAAACCTACCAAAATAACAACATTTCTGCCGGCTTCATAGATTTGACCTTTGGGCATGATGGCGTAGATATTATCTAAATTAATGATGATTAAAACGTAAATGATACCGCCCAATAGAAAGAGATTGATAGAGGCTTTTTTGTAATGCTCATTGATGCTGGTCAAATTTCCCGTACCAAAAGCTTCAGCAATAATCGGTGCTGAAATTTCGCCGACGAATCTTCTTGGCATCTCAATCACCATGACCATAAAAATAGCCGTCATGTAGATGCCGCTGGCTTCAAGGCCCAAATACCGACTGACCAATTGTTGGTCTGCTAAGTTTAAAAAACTTAAACCCAGACCTGAAATGAATAGGGTTCCACAGTAGTAAATTAATTCACGAGCGATCTTTGGAGGTAAGGGTTTGAACGAAATCTTAATTTTATATTTATAAATAGATTCAAAAAAGAGAAGGGCAATCAAAACAATATAAAAGCAAACATGAAGGATGATAAAGGTGTGAAAGGAAATCACGGAGGTGGCAAATAATAAGATACCTCCCATATTCAAAGATTTATAAACCAAATCTTTGAGTAGGTTAGCTGCAAAAATATTTTTGTGAATACCGGCTAAAGTCTGTAAAAACTGAAAGACAATGAGCTCTAAGGTCAGTACGATAAGTAAAATAAAATAATCATTGACTTCAGGAGATTTCTCAGCATAAAAATCTGCCCATGAACTGCGAAAAATGATCAAGATGATTAAAAAAAAGAGGGTGGAAAAAAACACAATCAAAATGCCTAATCCATATAGAGATTTAAGGTCTGTTTGTGGATGTTTTAATAGAGATTTAAATCGAACTAACCCGGAAGTAATGCCGAATCTACCAAAGTTGGACAGTAGCAGCGCGGCACTCAATAAAGTCCTAAATAACCCAATTTGATCCGGAGTCATAAATTTAGGCATCAAGATGACCGCATTTACAAACCCTATGGCTACGCCGAGATAAGACGCAGAGCTACTCAGTAAACTTTGACGAATGACTATTCCCATAATTGAGTGGTGAAATTACATCATTTCTTGATTATAGTAAGATGATGTCTCATTTAAGGTTTCTGGTGATCGGTTGACATGAATCTCGTTATAGATTGGTTTGAAGGGTCATCATTTAATAATTGAGTCAATTTGAGGCGTTCATTTAGGTTATCCATAATTTTAAAGCAAGGGCAGATAGAGTCAAGATAAGAATAAGACGAATCCATTTCTCGTTGACCCCTACAGACCATCTACTGGCGATCCATCCTCCGATAGCATTCCCTATAGCTAAGATAAGGCCATAGGTCCAGAGGACTTTATCGTTGTACATAAACACCAATAAAGCTACTGAGGTGTAGCACAATACGACAAATACTTTAATACTATTGGTTTTAGCCAGATTTAAACCATGAATTCCAGAGAGGGCTGCCATGATGATAAAGCCCACACCTGCCTGAATGAAGCCGCCATAAATACCAATACCAAAAAAAAGAAGGATAGAAATTAGATTACGCTTTTTAGTGAAGCGCTCAAGGGCTTCTTTTTTATCTAAATAAGGTTTCAAAACCGTAATTACCAACACAAAAACCATGACAATAGATAGAATTTTGTTAAAGAAGGTATTGCTGATTTCTGTAGCAAGATAGGCACCTAACAGGGCACCTAAAGTAGCAGAAATACTTACCCAGTAGGCGAAGGGAAACACCGCAACACCCTTACTTTTAAAACCTTTAACCGCAAAAATGTTTTGAATGATAATAGCCACTCTGTTTGAGGCATTGGCTTCTGCGGCAGGAAGCCCCATAAAAATCAGCAACGGCAGGGTCAAAAGAGAACCCCCTCCAGCCACGGTATTGATGAATCCTGCAGCAATGCCCGTACTTATCAAGAATACATATTCAGAGAAGGCCATGATCTAGTTTTTTAGAAGTGAGATGACATGCTAAATTATCATCACAATGGGCCAATAGTTCTTTTTGGCTTTTAAATAATATGGGGTGGATTAAAAGCGGATTTAATACCACCAAAGGCAATAAGTTAAATCGACGATTTTGTATTTCAGGATGAGGTATTTTTAAGTATTTAGTTTCTATAACTAGATCACCAAAATACAATATATCAATATCAATGATGCGCTGATCCCATTTGATTTTTCTAATGCGACCTAATTTTTTCTCAATACCTAGACAAATCTCCAAAAGCTGCTCAGGTCCATAAGTGGATTCAATGTCTAATATGAGGTTATAAAACCAAGGTTGATCGGATTTGCCCCATGGAGCTGTTTCGTAGATAGGAGACGATGTTTTTATTTTTATAGCATAATTGGACAGCTCGATACATGCTGTTTGTAGGTTTTCTAATCTTGATCCTTGATTGGTGCCTAATGAAAGGTATATTTTTTTCATATTTGTGCTCAAACAAATGTAAAGATCAATACGTTGATAAGCTATTAACAACTATTTTTGCCTAAAATTAATAATAGAGATATGAATTTCTTTAAAAACGTGTTGGCCTCTCTGTTGGGCTTAATTATTTTTTCCTTTCTTTTTTTCTTTCTATTGATAGGTATTGCCGCTGCAGGAGAGGGAGAAGAAATGGTCAGTGTTGAACCGTCATCTATTCTTTATTTAAAATTGAGTGGTGTTCTTCAGGAGCGTACCGCTGAAAATCCTTTGAAAGACCTTTTTCCTGAAGTTGCGGTTTCGGAAATTGGGCTGCGCGATTTAGTCTCAACGATTCAGCATAGTAAAGAGGATGAGCGGATCAAAGGCATTTATCTAGATCATCAGCTGTTGAGTGGTGGTTTTGCTTCTTTAAAAGAAGTTAGAGATGCTTTGATTGATTTCAAAGCCTCGGGAAAAATTATATATGCTTATGGAGAATACTTAAGTGAAGGAGATTATTATCTAGCATCAGCTGCAGACGTCTTTTTTATGCATCCAGAAGGATCTTTAGAGTTCAATGGTTTGATGGCCAATATTACTTTTTTCAAGGGGTTGTTTGAAAAGTTAGAGGTAAAACCTGAAATATTCAGAGTGGGGGCATTTAAAAGTGCGGTCGAGCCCTTTTTAAGAAAAGATATGAGTTCCGAGAATCGGCTCCAATATACCTCACTACTTTCCACTATCTATGATATTTATCTTACGGATGTGGCCCAATCTCGAGACATTCAAAAGGAGGATCTCTCAAGATTTTCAAAAGATTTATTGGTTCAAGTTCCTGAAGATGCACACCAATTTGGATTGGTAGATTCTCTAGGATATAAAGATGAACTTAAATCCTTGATCGCATCAGATTTAGAATTAGAAGAGGTATCCGATGTATATTTTATTTCCTATCAGAATTACAAGAAATCATACAAAGACAAATATGCCAAGGATAAAATCGCAGTAATACATGCGAATGGATCTATTGTAATGGCGGGAGATGATACCCAAGTCGTGGGTTATAAATTGGCCAAAGAAATCAGAAAAGCTCGCGAAAACAAATCGGTGAAAGCCATTGTATTAAGAATTAATTCACCAGGAGGAAGCTTGGTAGCTTCAGATCTCATTTGGCATGAAGTGTCCTTAACCAAAGGCGTGAAACCCATCATCGCCTCAATGGCTGATGTAGCAGCCTCAGGAGGTTATTATATCGCCATGGCATGTGATACTATCATCGCACAGCCCAATACGATCACCGGATCGATAGGCATCTTCGGTATGTGGTTCAATTTTGAGCAATTGCTAGAAAATAAATTTGGCATCACCCATGATGTAGTCAAGACGGGAGATCATTCAGATTTGTATACGGTAACCCGTAATCTTACTGATTTTGAGCGCAGCGTCATTCAAAAAGGGGTCAATAAAGGATATCAAACCTTTATTACAAAAGCAGCTGTGGGCAGGGGAGTGACCCCGGAAGCGATTGATGCGGTTGGCAGTGGTCGTGTCTGGTCTGGGACCCAGGCTCTGGACAATGGCTTGGTCGATATAATAGGTAATTATGATGATGCCTTAGCCGTGGCCGTTGCCATGAGTGGTGTTGACGGAGCCTATCGAGTGGTTAACTATCCTGCACAGAAATCTATGTTTGAAAAAATATTGAGTTCTGTAACCAATGAAATAAGGGTTTCGAATCCAATAAACAATGAGGTAATGGCACCTTATCTCAAGCAAATTAAGGCATTACAAGAGATGAAAGGGATTCAAGCGCGAATGGCTGAAGAATTCACGATATATTAAAAACTAAGTTTCATTCTTTCCCGCCAATAACGCTAATCTTATTGATAATACTGATTCTGAGGCTTTTAGGTCTTGAAACTTTTCTGTAGAAAGGATATCTTTTTTTAATGACATCTCCGATCCTCTGTGTTCACTCATTTTTTTATTCAATAAACCTAGGCTTCTTATACGTTGATCTTGCTATATTTTTTTTGTAATTATCTCTCAACTTTATTAGTTTGAAGTATCAAACAATTAAATCTAAATTACATGAAACATTTTTTAATAATAACGTTTACTTTTTTTAGTCTCAATGCTTTTTCACAGCATCTTTTTCAAGATTCAGAATATTGGAATACTTGGGTTTACAAACCCAAGGCTGGAATGACAGAACAATTTGAAAAAGCAGCAGGAAAAAAGACTAAAAAATTCAACTCATCGAAAGACAACACAATCATAACATTTAAAGTGGTCACGGGTTCCAATAATGGCCAATATGTGAGGATGATGCCTTGGCAATCTTCAGCTGATTATGATAAAGATAAGTCTGAAGAATTAAAATATTGGCAAGAGAATGTTGCAGAATATGCCGATGCCATTGGAGGACCTCAGAGATGGGCAAGAATGAAATGGGGAGACATGAATGTCAAAGAAAGTGATGGACCTTCAAAATACCTTCATCAAGCAGATTTCCTCGTAAAATCAGATAAGTGGGATGATTTTAGAAGATGGCTTGAAAGAATTGGTAAAATATATGGAGAGCGGGTTCCTGAGCACAGAAGAATTATACTATCCATAGTATCTGGTGGCAATTGGAATTTAACTACCGTATTTATCGGCTTTGATCAATACGGTAGAACGCCTAATGAATTTGATACTACTTGGGAGAAGGATTACAATACAAAATTTGGTGCAAACGCTTGGAATTATGACCGAACGGCTTTCAGTGAATCAACTGAAATGATTGTTGGTCAACAAGTCCAAAGTCTTGAACTCGTTGAATCAATGCTTCCTAATATGGATTAATTCATTGTAGAAACAAATTAAAAAGCCCTTCGAAAGAATGGGCTTTTTTTATATCCTGATGCTGATCGTAAAGTCCTTGAGTCTTCAAAAAAGCGCCTTTTTCACCTCATTTGAGAGGGTTTTTGTCAAAAAATTCTAAAGCCTTAAAAATAATGGCTAAAATGAGAAGGGGGAAGGCGACTCCGTGTAATAAGGCATCAAACCAGTCCATGAGTTCCATTCCTATAGCACCTCCTTGAATCCATTTGATTTTACCCCAAATATGTGGTTCTGGGGAAAATGGGGCTAATCCTAAGGTTACGCAGACCAAGGCTATGAAGCCAATATTTTTAGTTAAGAATTTTATTAGGTCATTCATAGTCTAAAATAGATTCAACAATAGTAATCTTTTTTTATTAAAAAGAAACGCTTGGAATCGCCTTTAAAGATTTTAAGTTTACTTGAGCCTCCGAACTGCGTACCAATATTTGATTTCGAAACAAAAGCATTACCAATCATTTAATTCCACTCAAATCAGAGATATATTTTTTATTTTGGCTGGGAAAGGACATCTTTAGCTTGGACAAACTCAATTTTGATGAAATATCTGAACCCTTTTATTTTTCAAATGCTGTGGATTTCATTTGCCCAATGCGCAATTGGACAAGACTTGACTGAATCATCGGTCACTTTTAATCACCTAGCACTCTCGGTAATAGACGCAGACCAATCGGCTGCATTTTATAAAAAGACCATAAATCTTAAAGAGATCACTAATAAAACCGAAAATGACCAAATTAGATGGTTGTCATTGGGAGAAGGAAAAGAGCTACACCTTTTATCTTTTCCGAATGATGAAATTACAGTTAATCGAGGGGTTCATTTGGCGATAACCACATCTGATTTTGATGATTTTATTAACAGGCTGGATGCGATGAAAGTCAATTACTCTGATTGGATGGGAGAAATACCCAATAAAATAAACATTCGCGCCGATGGTATTAAACAGGTGTACTTTCAGGACCCAAATGGCTATTGGATTGAAGTAAATAGTGTTGGACAAAAAAAGACTGAATAAAAGTCGGTTATGGGTTGCGTCAGTCCAGAACTAATTAGACAATTATTTTAGAAGCTCTTGCTATCAAACACCTGTGATTAGGCCATAATTTTTTGAATGATTCTAAGATGCTCCTTAGAGAAGGAATGATTTATTGTGATTAAATTTCTGTGCAATTCAGATCTTATCAAAAGACAATAGACGTTACGATAAACTCAATCT
>ENA-OQVM01006235-OQVM01006235.1-marine-metagenome-genome-assembly--contig:-NODE-6235-length-10977-cov-25.624771_pt1 | contig 10977 bp, 8 predicted proteins | sample MGYA00237776_ERZ505498 | MGnify/ENA primary metagenome ERZ505498 (study PRJEB26159, sample SAMN06265151) | marine metagenome | isolation source: Helgoland LTER site | place: Germany:Helgoland, sampling... | reverse complement strand
CTTCTGTTAAATTTACAAAATTAGTTAATAAGGCTTTAATGTTAACATTCATCATTTTAATTAGTCAATTGGTTTTTAGCAAATGTAAGTCTAATGATTGAATTCTAAGACAAAAAGCAAGGGCTGTTTTTGGGTAAACCCATTACAGCATACCAATTATAAAGTCTTGGTTTTTTGGAGTCATTATTATAATAAGCCCAAGCACCTGTGATTAGGCTTTCCCGCTGAGTTGGATCAGTAACTTGTGGAATGGGGTTACCATCTTTGTATGAGACCATCTGGGCGTTTTCTATTTATTTTTTCCAAATCCTCACCAAAATAGTTCGATTTCAGTCCCTTTGGCTCCACGGCATTATTCCCTAAAATGAATTTTATTTTAGGGAATATTTTTTGTTTAGATTTATAATAAATAAAAAATATAATAAGTGATACGATATCTTAAAAATCTCATATTAAATAAAATTATACAAGTTCCTCTGACAACAGAAAAAAAGGAGAAAAAAAAGTATCTTATTTCGAAGAAAAATCCATGGCTCAATCCCAAAGATAATTTTGGAAAACTAGAAAGAGGTAAGGTTTAATAAATAATTAATTAGCTCGTAGCTCGAATGACTTTTAATTCGAATAAAATTCCACTAGATTTGTAATAACAAACATTTTGGATATAAAGACAATTGTCTTTATCCATACGTTGACGGTAATTAAATTAAACCTTAGATGATTGCAATAGTCTAAGAAGTAATTTTTAAAAAGGAATTTATGATGAGTAAGATTTTTGTAAGTGTGCTAATGGTGGTGTTTTTGTTTTCATGTGATAAAGATGATGATAACATAGTTACACCTGAAAGTTCTTCACCAACAGTGAAGTTGAATGCTACCTATGAAGTAAATATAAGAGAAGACATTATTTACGCTGAAGGTCTTAGTCATGATAGTTGGAATAGTGCCAATACCTCTGTAGTTCCATTATTAATGGATTCTTATGTTCCAGATAATGATTTGCAAAATCGCCCTTTATTAATGTTAATTCATGGTGGAGCATTTTATGGTGGTTCAAAACAACAGGAAGCATTAGTAAATATGGCAAATTATTACGCTTCTAGAGGCTTTGCTGTATTCTCAATTGACTACAGACTTAATGATCATAAGGGAACGATTCCTCAAGAATGGATTGACGCCTCTTCTGATATTCCCCCAGCAAATCATGACCAACTTTTTGCAATGTACCCTGCTCACAGAGATGCTAAAGCTGCTCTTAGATGGATTATAGCTAATGCCGAAAATTATCACATAAATAAAGATTATATCACTTTAGGTGGTGGTTCAGCAGGAGCAATTACATCTATTGGGCTTGGCGTATCAGAATTAGGCGACTATAAAGATGAAATAAGCTTAAGTGAAGATAATACCTTATCAACAACCAATCTTTCTCAAACCTATGAAGTACAAACAATTTTAGACTTTTGGGGATCTAATGTTTCTATAGAAATATTGGAATCAATTTATGGATACCAAAGGTTTGACTCAAATGATCCAGCATTGTTTATAGCTCATGGTACAGAAGACCCCACTGTACCATTTAGTAGTGCTGAAGATTTAAAAACTATATGTGAAACAAATGAAATTGATTTTGTTTATTATCCATTAGAGGGCAGAGGTCATGGTCCCTGGGGTGCAACTGTAAATGGTAAAAGCTTATCAGATTTATCTTTTGATTTTATAGTGGAGAACCAAAGTTTGAATATTGAATAAAAACTACCGCCAACAAGGTGTAAAATACATTAAAACGCATTTTACACAGAACGTTAAAGGGTTAATCTAAAAAAATAGATGATAAGTATTAAAAATTTAATAAGAATATTAGCTATGGCTTTGGACTTAAAATAATTCCAAATCCTCCCCAAAATAGTTCGATTTTACTCCTTTTGGCTTCACTATTTATTCCCAAGAATAATTTTTTATCCTCTGATGATGTGCCATATGAGGAATATTTAAATATCATGGGATAATTAATTACAATTATTTAATTAATTTTGATTTAATTTTTTAATAATCTTTTATGAAATCAGTTGTAAAATTAACTAAACAATTTTTGTTAGTCATTTCAATAATGAATTTTTCATTTATTTATGCACAGGAAATAAATAAAGAAGTATCTGTTGAAGAATATGTCTCCTCTTTGGATAAATACGACTATCAAAAATATATTGAAAGAAGTGATAAAAACTTCTTGATTAGGGATATTGGAAATACTGGGGCGTTTTTGTCCGAGATTGTTAACATGGGAAATAGAAAATATTCTTTCGCATATGTAGTTTATATCCTACCTGATCAAAAAAATGAAGTAATACGTGATTTAAGTAAAAGAACTGTTTATAGTTTTGAAAAATGGAAAATATGGGAGAAAGAAAATGAAATAAAAAGACGTGAAAAAGCTATTTTATCTAATAAAAAACTAGACAGTCTTAAGATTGTTTTGGATAGCAAAATCGAAATAAAAGATAAACTTCAACAAAGATTCACTTCTAAAGTCAATTCCAAAAATGGTGAATTAGTTTTTGGGTTAGCATTGGGTCTTTTACAAAATATGTTTTTTAAAATGGATAATAAAATCACGACAGGAAGCATTCATAATGGAATCAATTCTCGTAAATCAAAATTTAAAGGTTCCTTTACAAATAATTATTTTGATTGGACAAGTGGTGTTTATGATTCCATTATAAATTCCTTAGGAGAAAAAGATTATTACAGTTTCGTGGAGTCCGACAAAAATCTTTACCCATATCACAAAAAATATATTTTTGATAAAACAGATATACAAATAAACGATTTAGTTAAATTTAATTTATCGCCTCATGTAACAAATTCGATTGAATTTAGTGATTTATATGAAAGTGGTAAACCTATTTTTAATTATGTACTTGACGATAAAGCAAGCAAATATATTTCCGAATTAAACAATAAAGACAGTGGAAATAATAACAGTCTTCCTATTCCTGAAAGTTTTAAAATAGATTTATATTTTGGCAAGGATATACTTTTAAGTAATATCATGATTAATTTAAAAAACACAAACGGAGACTTGAGTGATATTAAATTATTAATCAATGAATGTTTACAAATAAATTTTACCCCAACAATTAGTAGTTTATTTATTACAAAAAAAATTAGGGATAAAAAGACTGAATTGGGAAAAGGAAGTATTTACCAATTAAAGTCACAAATCTCTAGGTATACTGAAGCTATAAATAAACAAGAGGAAGAATTAATAAAGTTGAACAGTTCATCATTTAACCTTGTTGCATTTGGATATAATTATGGTAAATTATATTATGATAATATTGAAGGTGGAGTTTTTAATTTATGTATAAATTTAGAAGAGGAAATTGAAAGAACGTTCCCTGATTCTAAAGTTGAAATTAAATTTGATAACGGAAAGATAGATGTAGAAAGATCTTTAAAAGTACATTATTACTATGAGTTTAAAAATAAATTATACACAGAAATAAGGGGTTTAGAACCAAAGTTTAATCTAAGCGAAACAATAACAAATCTTGTAATGAATAGAGTTGCTGTTAAATCTAGATTCGCATTAGGTGTAGATGATTGGATTGATTTAGCTCGAAGTGATATAGAATTAGAAGTTCTCAAACAAACCAAAAGTAAATTAGTATTTATAATAAATACGTCCTATGAAGAAAATACTCCTGAAATTTTTAAAGGTATTGGTAAGAATAGAGTATATTATAAAAACGCTCCTTATTTAAATTCTGTTTTTTTTGAAATAGATTTAAAAAAACTTGAAATTTTAACTACTTTATCCAAAAAAACAATACAAATGTCAAATTGAATTCTGTTGAATTATCTGGATATCAATTATCCTCATACCAGTTTCCTTAATTTAACAAATTAAAATAGGGGAAGCTCTAGTAAAGAAGCTTAGCATCGTATAATGGCGATTATAGTCGCTCTATGAGATGGTAGCGACACAATTAGGGATAGCAATAAAGTGTTTTAATTGCGAATCCTAGTTAGAAACTATAAATTAATTTCGAGCTGATTCTACTAAATCCTCCCTAAAATAGTTCGACTTCACTCCCTTCTGCTCCACGGCATTATTCCAAAGAATAATTTATTATTTTTGGGAATAATTTTTAATTTAAAAAAATAAAAATGAAGTTTTTATCTTTAAAAGTATTATTGATTTTATCAATTTGCAGCGGTGCTTTTGCACAAAATTTACAAAAAAAAACCAGACCTGCTGATTTTGAACACTTATCAGCACCCGATTCATTGGGTATCAGACACAAACTTGTAATGCCAAATACAACGAATCGGTTAAATTTAAATACCCATACCCTTCCATATCCTATTATTTTCATCCATGGCCTAAATTCAAGCTCAAATATTTGGGCTCCATTTGAAGATGATGAAAATGAATCTAATAATGGTGATTTAAATGAATCTGGTGATGCAGATAGTTCAGATTTAATTTATAATTTCCTCACCGAAATTGGTTTATCATATGGAGGAAGATTTGACTTTAATTTAAATGATGATAATGATAATACTACTTCAAATACGCTGATTTGGCCAACCCCAGATGCAGATATTGCAGAGTGGTACACAACGCTTATTGATGGTGATTTTTATTTTTTAAATTTTGCTGTAGGAAGTAATGGGATTTACAATCCGGAAGTTGGATCTATAACCACCGAACAATCCACTTATTATAATTTAAGTAATCAGGCTTCAATAGCAAAACAAGGAGTTGCCTTAGGTAGGACTATTGAGCAAGTGATGAATCTTACAAGTAAAGATAAAGTTATTTTATTTGGACATAGTATGGGAGGTTTGTGTGCAAGGGAGTATCTACAAAACTCTTCAAACTGGCAAACAGACGGAAATCATCATGTAGCTAAACTTATTACAACAGGGACACCACATGGAGGATTTGCCGGAAGTGATATAATTACAAATATTATAGGAGGATCTATAGAAGGAGTGGACATTAATTCAGAAGCCTACAGAGATTTGAAAAAAGAATATACAAATGACAATCAAGGTGCCTATTTGTTCGGTGGAGTTGAAAATACGTTTTACATTGGAGACGAAGGATATTACAACAACGACATTAATTGCAATGGTGTTAACAATGACAATGGTAATATCCAAGGATTAAATAACAAATATTTAGATGTTGAAAATGTTGACTTTGCCTATATTATTGGAGATTGTTTTTGGTGTCCAGGCTTTCAAAGGGGTGATGGTGTTGTAAGATTTGATAATGCAAATTTAGAGAACTTTTACTCTGAGTTACCAAAACCAAGGAACAAGTTCATTTATGATGGTAATTCCCCCACTGAAACTCATACACGTTTACCAAAAATAATTGATAAAAATATGCAGGGTTTGGACGAACCAAACGAATTTAATTTGAGCTATGAAATTAATATAAATAACAGCTACATGGGATTTTCATCTTTACAACCGGTGGATGGAAATACTTTTGACTATGATCATTACAAATTTACAATAACGGAAAATGGTACTTTCGAGTTTGAAATTTTCAACAATAGACCTGGAGTTTTATTTTGTAAAATTTATGACAATGATTATAATATTAGATTAAATTTGACGGTTGAAGAGTACAATTATGATTTAAGTCAAGTTTCATTTGAAAGTGGTCAATACTTCATTGAATTTTTAAGTGTACCATATGAGAACAGTTTTAATTATCCATACAATTTCGCAATTAATACGACTTTGTCTCTTGACAACTACTTCAATGAAACTGAGATATCAGTATTTCCAAACCCAACAAATTCAATGATAAATATAAATTCTAAAATTAAATTTAGACAAGCTGAGATATACAATGTGCTAGGTCAGAAAATATTTGTTACAGAATTAGACTTGGATCAAATAATAGATTTAAGTGAATTGAGTGCAGGCTTTTACCATTTAGTATTAAAAAATAGTAAAGAAATAAAAAGTTTAAAGATTTTAAAAGAATAAAAAACTATTACTATAAATATTAAATTCTACTAAATCCACATCAAAATAGTTCGATTTCAGTCTCTTTGGCTCCACGGCATTATTCCCTAAAATAAATTTTATTTTAGGGAATATTTTTTCATTAAATTAATTGAAAATTAGGTAAATGATACGATATCTTAAAAATCTAATATTAAATAAAATTATACAAGTCGTAGCTCGAATGACTTTTAATTCGAATAAAATTCCACTAGATTTGTAAGAATAAACATTATGGATATAAAGACAATTGTGTTTATCCATTCGTTCTCATCAATTAAAAAATGAAAATAAGTCATGTAATATACAAGGTTGATAATTTAAAAAATGGATTCAAACACTTTGAAAGCCAGGGATTTGAAATTGAATACGGTTCAAAAAGAAATGCACATAATGCCTTGATTTATTTTTCAGAAGGACCCTATATTGAAGTCTTAGAAAATGTAAATATTCCACCCTATGCAAAACTATTTTTAAAGCTAATCGGCAAGCATAAAGTTATTGATAGATTGGAACTATGGAATAAGGAGAAGGAGGGTTTTATTGAATTATGTTTGGAGAATTATGATACCGACTTTAAAAAAGAAGAGGAAGTTTTAAAAAAGTATAAGCAAGGTTACTTTATTACGAAGAGCAAAAGATTAGATCCATCAAATAGATTACTAAAATGGAAACTCCTTTTTCCAGAAGAACGGAGAATCCCATTTCTTATGACTTATTTTAATATTGACCCCAAACCAAAAAAAAATAATCATCCAAATGGCATAAAAAAAATTAAGAGCATTTCATATGGTACAAATGCAGGGTTCATTCCAATAGTTAACGAATTATGCGATGATAACATTCTTAATTTATTCATTGGAGATGGGGTTTCAAATTTAGAGTATGAAAAATAAAAACTGATGAGAACAAAACCTATACGCAATACCCTTCGGGATACTGCGCATAGCCAGACCGTTGGATTCAAAATAATTCGAAATCTTTCCAAAAATAGTTCGACTTCACTCCTCTCTGCTCCACTTTATATTCTCAAGGATAATTTTTTATCCTTGAGAATATTTTTTTGATAAGTTACTCACTTATTATATTATATTCAATAATTGATATAGTAATATTATACTGAGCTCCGTATGTTCCGATATATGAACCAATAATGTCCCCAGCCTTTAACCACATACCATCCTTTTGAGGGAAGTTGTTATTTGGGTAATGATTAGTACCATTAATTGTAAAAACTGAAGAGTATTGGCTAGAGTCTGATTTTTCAATAGCCTTTGCAATCTTAGCAACTTTACCTGCTGGAACAGTGTAAACATTAGCTTGAGTTCCATTGACAGTGTAAGTCAAAACTTGGTTAAATTGTAAATCTCCTTGTGCATTTCCTATAAAAGAAATTGCCATTACTAATATTAAAATTCTTGTTTTCATAATTTGTGTTTAAAAATAAATTTTTACTTGACCGCCGCCACCCGATGAGCCGGAATTCCCAGGAGAATATGCATATGCTCTTCCACCGCCACCGCCACCACCTGGAAATTCAGCCTGTAAAGGAGTGGAACCAGTAGATGCTAATGCGCCTTGACCTCCATTTGCGCCTTGACCTCCTTGTGTTGATGTCGCATCTTGGCCAGAAATGTTGTATGCTGCAGCAGAAGTTCCCCCAACGCCATCTGCTCCACCAAATGAAGCATTTTCTCCATCTTGTCCATTTAATGCAGATATTAAGTTATTTACAGAGGTTGCAGTATCATCTAATACAATATTAAGAACAGTTCCTGGGATTATTGAAAAACATTCGTAACCATAAGCTCCTCCTCCTCCAGAACCACCGTTAAGATTGGGACTAGTAGATCCTCTTCCACCATCTCCTCCTTTACCCCAAACTTCTATACAAACTCTGGTGACACTCGGCGGAACTGTCCATGTGGCAGATTCTGTAAAAGTTACTGGTGAGGTAAATATTGTTGGTGTTTCTGAAGTTGAAAAACCGTTGGTCGAAATAACGGAGTCAGTAGTAAACCCTATCCCTAATGCTTCTATTTTCCAAACCTTAGAACTCGGTACTGTACCACTTGAAGTTAGATGAATTACTTGATTAAATTGAAGCTCATTATCAACAACATTAAATTCAAGTATTGATAAAGAAATGACATGAACTCCAAATTCTACGGTCTTGCCATCACTTAACCAATACGGCAATGAGATGTCTGATTCAAAAGCTATTGGAGTTCCATCTACAAATAATGTTGGTGATTTTTCTTGTGCATTACCAAATAAACAAATTGACATTAGTAATGTTATAATTATTGTTCTCATATTTTTAAAAAATTTATTAAAATCCGTTTGTTGTATAAATAAGTGTTTTTGAATCACTACCACCAGAACTTGTTCCATTGGAAGTATCCAATGCAACCCAAGCAGTTCCGTCATAAAAATAAAACCCAGGAGAGTTGTCTATTTGAAAAATTAACAGCCCTGTTTGGGGTGTAGCGATTAAATCACGTTGTTCAGATGTCATTTTTGGAAATAAAACACCCTGAGTTGTCGATTCAATCTGTAACACAGAAGAGCTATCTATATCATCTGTCCCAATTGCAATTGAGGTTCCATCGTTATATAAATTACTTGTTGACACCCATTCTGTTCCGTTATTATATAATGTTTGTCCATTTGTTCCTGAAACTAATGGGCCTTCGGGACCTGTTAAGTCCGAAGTTGTAAAGGTTGTGTTATCATCAAAAGTTAAGGTAAATGTTCCATCGTTGTTATCTACTGTAGAGGCGATTCCGTTGCCGTCATTCCCATCTGCACCGTCAACCCCTGCTAAACCTTGTGGGCCTTGTATTCCCTGTATTCCTTGGTCACCTTGTGCGCCTGCTGGACCAGTATTTCCTTGTGGACCCTGAGCTCCATCTGCACCATCAGCACCTGCTAATCCTTGTGGGCCTTGTATTCCCTGTATTCCTTGGTCACCTTGTGCGCCTGCTGGACCAGTATTTCCTATTGGACCCTGAGCTCCATCTTCGCCATCAGCACCTGCTAAACCTTGTGGGCCAGTAGCACCCTGTATTCCTTGTAGTCCTTGGTCTCCCTGTGGACCGGCTGGACCAGTAGTTCCTATTGGACCCTGAGCTCCATCTGTACCTGCTAAACCTTGTGGACCTGTGGCACCTGTAGCACCAGTTTCACCTTGTATTCCTTGTGGACCTTGTGGACCTTGTGGTCCAGACATCCCAACACTTGTCCATTGTGTTCCATTATAAAAATAAAATCCAAAATCTTGATCCGTTTGATAAATCATTAACCCCGAAGCTGGTGATACAATTGCATCTCGCTGTGTTTCTGTCATCCTTGGAATTAGTATTCCTCCTGTGGTGGATTCGATCTCTAATGCCGAAGAAGCATCTGGCGTATTCGTATTGACACCAACTTGGGCATAGCTCAATGCAGTAAACAGCATTAGGATAATTAATGTGATTTTTTTCATCTTATTTTTTTATAATTTTGAATATTGAAATTTGGTTTTGTGTGTTTTGTAAATTCAGTAAATAAACACCTGTTGGTAAGTCTGTAACATCCAGTTCTAAGGCATTTGATTCTAATATTTTTTGACCTGCTGTATTGAACAATGTTGAGTGTTGTGGAGAATTAGAAACTATAATTATTTTATCGGTTGTTGGATTTGGGTAAACACGTACGATATCATTTAGTGTTTCTGTTTTTATGGTGAGTGTTGCTGATGAAGCACTTGCAGTAATTTTTTTAAATCCAACAAGTTCTGTGAAATCATAACTCAATATGTTGTTTGTATCATCAATGTTTGGAGCAACATTGTTCCAAACATCGTTGGCGTCCAATACTTCTAAAACTAAATCAGATTCAGAAATCCCATTGAGTTCAGAATCTAAATAACGAAAAGAAATTAGTCCTGAATAATCAGATAGTTCTTCAGACAACTCATAAACTCTTTCAATGCTGGAGTTATCTCCAACAACTATTGGTGTACTTGATCGTGCAATAGAGTTTGGTCCTGATATTGTGTGAGCAACACTAGGAGATAGCTCTAGACCATCTACTGAAACAGAACTATTGGAATTGATGCTTAGACTACTTCCAGATTCAATGCTGAGCGTTTGACTAAAACAAAAGGAAGTCGCTAGAAATAAAGCGAATTGTAATTTATGCATGATTTATTGTTAAATTGGTTTTCCGATTTAAGTGAAATGGATTTATCAGTAATTGAACTCATGTGTATTATTTATCTTTACGGACGCCTAAATTAGAAAATAAATATTTTATATTTGATTCATAATTGGTTCATTATAAAAATATTTTAATTTTGATTGATGTATTAAAAGAAGAAGTTGAAAAAAAAATTGGGAAAAAAGTAAAAAATAGAGGAGATTGTGAATTGGTCTCAAATGTTATTTTAGAAACCCTTGAATTAGAAATCAGTTACAGTACCATTAGAAGATTATATGGACTTATTAATGAGACAAAACCAAATATCAAAACACTAAATATATTAGCCAAATTTGTAGGCTATAAAAATTATGTTCATTTTTTACAAAGTCATAGTTTTAAACAAAAAATCGATTTAACAGAAATTATTTACAAAACTGTTTCAGAAAAAGATTCGGAGGAAATTATTAAACTTGTTGAAAACACAAAGAATAGTACAGAAGATTTTTTAAGTATGATAATAATTCTGATACGTGAATTATGGCATAACGAAAATTATGGCCTAATTAACAGAATATTTGAATTAAAGGCACTAAAATTTAACTCGTTTTCATATTATGAAATACTTAAACTTGGGAATTCAATTGGATTATTGATTCGAAAAAAATCAAAAATAGCCCCGATTCTTTTAAATAATATTAATTTTTTAGAATGTGTATTTTTAATTTTCGTAGACTATTCAAGCTTGAATACATATTA
>ENA-OQVM01006234-OQVM01006234.1-marine-metagenome-genome-assembly--contig:-NODE-6234-length-10977-cov-117.050367_pt1 | contig 10977 bp, 4 predicted proteins | sample MGYA00237776_ERZ505498 | MGnify/ENA primary metagenome ERZ505498 (study PRJEB26159, sample SAMN06265151) | marine metagenome | isolation source: Helgoland LTER site | place: Germany:Helgoland, sampling... | reverse complement strand
GGGCATCTCATTTTTAGAATACTAAAAAGTTTGGTTCCTTTCTTTAACATGTGATTTTATTTTACACAAAAGTAGTATTCTTTATACGCATATAACATAACAATTGTTACAAAAGGAAAATCTTATAAAGATGGGCTATTAAAAATCACACATGGAAATTTGTATATCGGGTTGGTGTGATTTATACCTACTAAAACCTATTACGAATCGGTAATTTCTTATGAGAATAGTCGAAGACTAGATAGCCCACACTATGTCGATTAAATGGAAATGTATGCCAATTTTAAAACAAAAACCATGTCGTTTGACCGCACATAAATTTTAAAAACTGCTGTAAAAACCTATGGTCAAAATAGTTAATTTCCCCAATACTTTTATTTTAACCATAGAAGATGGAGTAATAGACCAATATTTAGAATCTATATAAAAACTATAAAGCGCTCGCTTTTGATAGTTTTTTCTATGTTTATTCTAATCCTATCAAGTATGTTCAATTTTGAAAATTAATTTTATGTAAAGATAATTTTTCTTTTTTTACTTTTTTTATAGTTTTGTTATATTATAGTATTTTTATAGTATTTTTATAGTATTTTTATAGTATTCTATAGTGCTTTTAGTTAGTAAATTACTTTCAATAAAGTAATCAAAATAGATGTTGAGTTTTTTTAAAAAAAAATCTATAGAAAAGTACATCTGTTTTTTAAAAAAATCAATGAATCTCTGGTTATAAAGATACTGTGATAGGTTTATTTTAGTAAACAAAACATACATTATGAAATTTTCCCCAATTTCAATTGCAAAAAAAGCAATGCTTTTTATTTTTGTAATTAATATTTCTCTTTTAAGTTTTTCACAACAAACAACCTTGCGGAATTGTACCGATGTAGCTAAGTCAATCGAGATACTTAAGTTTCAAGATAATTTAACTTATGCGCCTGGTTCAAATATTACGGCATTCGTAAACCCAATAGGTGTTTATGAAATAGACAATCAATTCAAATTGTTTTTGGTAAACTCATCTACGAGTACCGAAACCCTCCTAAGTACTAAAGATGAGTTTTATATACCTATTCTAAATGGAATGATTCCTGCAGATACAAGTCCTGGAAATTATACCTTAAAAATTACAGCATTATCCCTTAATAATACCGGGGATACTCCTGTAGAGGTATCAACAAATGAATTTGCTGTTTCCGCAGACACGATCACAAATTCAATTTTGTCATTACCAACCGGTTCCAGTGGTGGGGTCTTGTCTTTACAAGATTTTTCAAAATGTCTCGATTATAATAGTAATAATTATCATATCGGATTCTTAAACTCAGCAAGTGACTATAAAACTGGAACCAATTTTACCATCATTTTTGACGATTATGTTCCAAATGCATATGAAGCCATACTCTATGCGTTAACAGATAATCCAGCAACCCCAGTAATAGATTATCAAATAGATGCAGGAACTGCCTTACCCATTGGTGCTCAAATTACGGTTCCCGAAGGAATAGGTGTTGGAACCTATTTGATCGAATTCACAAAGACTGTAAGTGGTGTATCTATGACTTATGGGGTCGTATTCATGGTAAATACAGGGAATACGTCTCTGGGGAATTTATCAAGTGACCGAGTTTGTTTAGACTCTGAAGTGGTCTTTGCAATAGATTCGAATGCAATTAAACACAATTATCCAGGTTCAAAATACAGTTTTAATTTTGGAGATGGATCTCCAGAATTTGACCTTTCACACAATCAGTTGTTGAATTGTAGTGAAGTCGTGCATATTTTTACTAAGGTTACTTGTTCTGCTGAAGAACAAGTAGTAAACCCAAGTTCTGTAGATGATGAGTATTTTTTTCAAGTAGATTTCAATCTTTTTAATAAGTATCTTTTAGGCAATGAGGCTTACAATTGTGATACTTTTCTATCGAATGGGAGTGGGACAACAAAATGGGTGAATGTAAACTTAGCCCCAATCTCAGATTTCACAAAACCCGATAAAGTTTGTGCTAATTCTGAAATTGTTGCGATCGAAACTTCAACATTACCACAATTTGGACTATCAGGAACTTGTAGTACTGATTATGTTGCTAAATGGGAATTTTTCCCTCCATATTATGAGAACTTTGAAGAAGTCTTGAGTGATACTCCTGGGAGTGCTTATGAAGGCTGGATTACTGTAAATCCAGATTCTGGACAATCAATACTAACCGTCCCTGGTAACTTCACCAGTGTTCCTGGATGTTACATCCTAAGATTAACAACCAATACAACTTCTGGTTGTAATGAATTTTCTACCATTGAAAAAACAATTATTGTAGAACCAACCCCAGTTCCTGACTATACGTATACCCCGTCAACAATACTTTGTGCTCCGGTAACGATTGCTTTTACCAATACGTCCAATACGGTGGATATTGAGCCATCCTCTTGTGGAGATCCTGCCTATACATGGAGTGTAGTCCCTTTAGTGGGTACTCCAGCAGCATCCGGTGGATTTACAATTTTAGATGCGAATACAAGTGATACTATTAATGCAGAAAACCAAACAGATGTAAGTATTGAATTTACCCAACCTGGAACCTACGACGTTTCCTTAATGCTTGAAAATATTTGTGGAACTGTTACGGAGACCAAACAAATTCTCATCATTGCAGATCCTACAGTTTTATTTTCTCCAAACGTACAACAGATTTGTCAGGAAGCACCAGCTGGGTATACCCTAGATTTCTCAAATATCTCTATCGCTCCAACCTATAGTGAATCGCCATATATAGCTGTAAATTATTTATGGGAAGTTTTTGAAAGTGATGGTGTTACATTAGCTAGTAATTATAGTTTTGTAAACGGAACATCAGCAACTACGGATTATCCTCAAATAAGTGTTACTGATTTCGGAGTTTATAAAATTAAAGTTTCTGTTTTTGGAAATTGTGGTGGAGGAGATTCCGATGAATTTGAATTTACCTTAAAACAATCCCCAACCGTTGCCAATACCAATACGAATCTTACACAACAAATTTGTTCTGGAGATGCTACTGAAGAAGTTGTACTCACTTCAGATATGGCGAATACGACCTATGTATGGGAGGCGGGCACTTCCGACCCGATTTCGGGATTTCCAACAGGACAACAAACAACGAATTCACTTCCAATTATGACCTTAGTGAATAGCTGTAATGTAACAGGTAGCATCACGATTCAGATAATTCCTACGGTCGATGGCTGCTCGGGGAATCCAGTTGATTTTGTATTTACTGTAGATCCTACTCCTCAAATAGAGGATAAGGCACCTGCAGTGATATGTTCTGGGGAATCATTTACGATTATCCCTCTAAATAGTTGTACAGTAGGAGGCGATATCGTTCCAGCAAGTACAAGCTATACTTGGGATGTTACTCAAATAACAGGAACCGTTAGTGGAGTAACTGCAACTGATACAGGGATAGGAAATGTTACCGGAACCATCACTAATACAGGTGCAATTACTGCAATCGTTGAGTATACGGTAACCCCTACTGCTCCGAATGGATGCTTTGGTGATTCATTTACAGTTACAGTAACAGTAGATCCTGAGCCAGTTGTTGTTGATCAAGCGCTTACAGAATGCAGTGACGTTGCTTTAGGGATAAACTTTAATGCGAGTTCATCTGTTGCAGCCGACATCTATAATGTCACAGATTTAAATCTAAATGGATTGATTGTTTCAGCTGGTAATGCGAGCGTTGCTGATGGTTTATTGGTGACTGATTTATCAGATGATGCTTTTACCAATATCACGAATGTGGCTGTTGATGTAATTTATACTGTAGTTCCTGTTTCATTAGCTGGTTGTGAGGGTGATTCCTTTACGGTTACTGTTACTGTGAATCCAGAACCTGTGGTTGCAGATCAAACGTTAGTTGTTTGTAGTGATGAACTTTTAAATTATACATTAGAGAATGATATTGATCTTCCAAGTGTTGCGACGTATGACTTAATTAATATTGTCGATAATGGTTTGACTCCAGGATCAGGAAATAGTACTATACAAAATGGATTATTAGCGACAGCAATCATTGTAGATTCGTGGAATAATATCACTACGAGCGCGGTTGATGTTGTTTATACCTTTGTGCCTGTAGGGGATAATGGTTGTCAGGGAGATGCTTTCACGGTTACCGTTACCGTAAACTCAGAGCCTTTAGGAATTGATTTAACAGAAACAGTTTCTTCAGATATTGCCTTTGATTTTGATCCACAAGACAATATCAATGCTGTTGGCGGGAATACTGTTGCAAGTACCTTTAGTTGGGAAGTAACCCAAATCACAGGAACTGTTATTGGAGTTGTATTAAATGAATCAGGAACAGGAAACGTATCGGGAACGATTACCAACAACAATGCAACACCTATAACTGTTGAATATACGGTGACCCCAACTTCTATGAATGGTTGCGAGGGAACCCCCTATAAAATAACTGTTTCGATAGACCCAGAGCCGGTGGTCGCTGATCAATTAATTACAGTATGTAGTGATGTCGCTTTAGGGATAAACTTTAATGCAAGTACAGCCACAACGGCTGCGACATACAATATCACTGCTTTAAATCTTAATGGACTGACCGTTTCAGTAGGAAATGCAGGGATTGCGACTGGTTTAGTTGCAAGTGACCTATCATATGATGCCTTTACCAATGCGACTGGTGTACCTGTCGAAGTCATTTATACGGTAGTTCCTGTTTCTGGAGATGGCTGTGAGGGCGATCCTTTTCCAATAACAGTTACAGTCAATCCATCAGGTCAAGTAGATACAATTTCTCCTCAAGTTGTCTGTGAGAATGAGACCACCCAAGAAGTAGTTTTTAGTACTGTGAATACAGGTGGGACTGCGATCTATAGTTGGTCTATGGATACAGCAATTGGTCTGAGTCCGCAAACAGGTACTGGTGATTTTCCTTTGTTTACCGCTGTGAATTCAACCAATGCACCGATAGTTTCTACCGTAACCGTTACGCCAACTTACAGCAGTGGCGGGGTATCATGTCAAGGAGCAGCAGAAACCTTTAGCATTACGGTAAATCCTTCGCCACAAATACAAGACAAGTCTGCAGATATTTGTTCTACGGATGCCTTTATTGTAGAACCAGTCAATAATGTTGATGGAGATATTGTTCCATTAGACACCTCATATACTTGGATTGTATTGGATTCAAATACAGAAATTCTAGATGCATCAAGTGGATCTGGAGCTGTGATTTCTCAGACATTAACCAATACCAGTAATACCGTTCAAACAGTAAATTATCAAGTGACCCCTATTTCAGGAACTGATGGAGGGTGTTTGGGAATTACTTTTGAAGTGCTTATTTATGTAGCACCATCACCTCAAGTACCAGACAAAAAAGTTGAAATATGTAGTAGTGAGTCCTTTTCTTTTTTACCTGTAAATGATTTACCAACGACAATTATTCCAGTAGGAATAACATATAGTTGGACTTTTGGAAATAATTCAACTATTTCAGGTGCATCCGATGGCGTCAGTCAATCTCAATTTGAACAAACCAACTTAATCAATAGTAGTAACACCAATCAGTCGGTAATATATATAGTAACAGCCGCTGCTGGAAATTGTTCAAGTACTTTTGAAATAGAAATTATTGTAAAGCCAACTCCTTATATTCCTTATGATTCTGGATTAACAGATACGAAGTGTAGTGATGATCCTTTTGTCATCGAACCCGTAAATGGAGTTCCAGATGCTACGGTTATTATCCCAGTAAATACAACCTATACATGGACGGTGGTTCCTAATAACAATTTAAGTGGATGGAGTGATACTAGCGTTTCAGTAAATTTAATTTCACAACAGTTAGTGAATTTAACCAATACTCCACAAAATATTGAATACTTGATCACTCCATCTAATGGGACTTGTGAAGGCCCTGTTTTTAGTGCGGTTGTTTGGATAGAGCCAACCCCTTCTATATCTGATTATTTTGAAACGGTGTGTGATGGAGATTCATTTTTGTTTGCTCCAGAAAATAGCGTTTTCCCAGATGCAAGTACTATTGTTCCCGATGTCACCTTATATTCTTGGGTGGTAACAGATGTTAGTGGTGGTCAAGTTTCAGGATACAGTAATGGCACCGATGAGCCATTTATAGACTCAGGGATTCTGTCCAATAACAGTGCGGCTATTCAGACACTTATTTATGACGTAACTCCTACTTATTATAAACCTTCCAATCCAGGAACGACCCAGTGTGTTGGAGATTCCTTTAGCATTACAGTTTTGCTGATCCCAGGGGTAGAGGATAATGCAACCATTGCGAATATCAGTTGTAGTTATAGTCCACAATGTGGAGGAAGTATCGTCTTAAATCCGATAGGTATTGGACCACTTACTTACAATTGGACTTATATAGGCGATGGAATTGGTTCACTTTCAGATCCAACACTACAAGATCAATACAATCTTTGTCCAGGAGATTACTCGGTTGCAATAACAGATTCTTTAGGATGTACTTATTCTTTTGATTATATGGTCGTGCCTCCGCTTCCGGTAACCTTTGATCTTATTTCTTTAGTTGATTTATCGTGTAATAATATTTCACCGAGTTGCGATGGCTCAATCGAAGTTACGCCTCAGGGAGGAACGCAGCCGTATACCTTATTAGAATGGTACACGGAGTCTGTAGTCGATTCTGGAAACTTTGATACCATTGTGGAAACAGGAGATAGCGAATTAAACAATGCCTGTGAGGGAAATTATGTGCTAAAGGTAATAGACACCAATGGTTGTGAATTTACTTCACCAATATATACAATCGAACAGAAAGCAAGCCCAATTTTGATTAGCGAGACCTTGTCAGATTACAATGGATATGAGGTAAGTTGTATGGGAGGTAATGATGGGTTTATTGAGGTTTCGGTTTCAGGAGGATCAGGAAGTTTTACCTATTCTCTTAGTCCAGGAGGAGTGTTGGATAGCGATACGAGCACTCCAAATCTTCTTGAATTTAAGAATCTTCAAGCGGGAGTATATACACTAAGTATGACAGACAATAATTGCCCAACTAGCATCACATTCGATTATACTTTGGAAGAACCTATACAACTCAGTTCATCACATTCATTAGTTTCTGGACCAGCACTTTGTTTTGGATATACCGTAACCTATAATGTTGCCGCTTCTGGAGGAACTCCACCCTATGCAGGCACTGGAAATTATACCTTACCAGCAGGAATTCATTCAATTATTATTACAGACGCCAACGGATGTCAAACAACCGAAACGATTACAATCGATGAACCTACCGAATTAACAGCTTCGGCTAGCATTACAAGTCCTATATTGTGTTATGGTGATGTTGGAGAAGTAACTGTTACCGCAAGCGGAGGAACACCTCCTTATGCTGGAACCGGAATTTTTAATCCAACTTCAGGAGATTTTATTTTCACGGTTACCGATGCCAATGGCTGTGTGTATTCTAATAATATATTTGTAGATGAACCTGGTGAACTACTATATACAATAGATGTTGTAGAAAATCCGACCTGTTCCCCAGATTGGAGCTATTCCAATGGGTCTATTTGTATTACAATTACAGGAGGAACAAATCCATTTCCTATTGGAGCAGGATGGACCTCTTTAGGTGGGGGTGTTTGGTGTTTGGAAAATATTTCAGCAGGAACCTATACAATTGATGTTGACGATGCAAACAATTGCTCTACCAATACTAATAGTAATGATGTTGTTCTTACCAGACCTCCTGTTATTGAAGCACAAATTACTTCTACTGTTATAGCAGATTGTGATAATAATACCATGATTCAAACCAATTATGTATTTGTTACTGGAGGAAGCCCTCCTTACGAGTTTTCTTGGTCAGGTGGAGACTTTTGTGATCCTATTAATCCACAATGTATGGAGACAACAGAGTCTGGAACTTATACTGCTTTTATACATGATCAAGAAAGTATAGCCAATGGATGTCCTCCGATTGAGGTTGATATTATTGTCGATTTACCAGAAATTGGAGATGCTCTTTTTAGCTACACCTCTCCAAATAATAGTTTTTGTGACCTAGCAAGTTATAATGAACTGATTACTTTTAGTAATGAATCTACAGGGGATGTTGTAAGTTTTTCTTGGGACTTTGGAGATGGTTCTCCAGTGGTTGTTGGAGAAATGAACCCAACACATTTGTTCGAAACAGCAGGGTCTTATGAAGTAGCACTTACTGTAGAATACCCCTCTGAATGTTGTACAGAAACCTATATAGAACGTATTGAAATAACCAAAGGGTATGAACTAGTACTTCCAAATGCATTTACACCCAACCAAGACGGAATTAACGATACCATAAGACCTCTTTTCGTCTGTATGAAAATAGTACAAATGTCGATATACGATACGTGGGGAGCTCTGGTGTATTTTGAAGAAGGAACAGATTTAGAAGGTTGGAATGGTTTTATTAGAAATCAACCTGCCGAAAACGGAAATTACATTATGAATGTAAAAGCTCTTACCTTCAATGGAAATGAAATTATAAAAAGTACACCAATAACTTTAATTAAATAAGATGAAAAAATATTTATTCCTTTTATTGTTTTTTATTTCTGCATTAAGTTATTCTCAAGATGTTATTTTTTCACAAAATTTCTTGGTACCAGAAACTTTGAATACTTCTTTTACAGGAGCAACTAGAGGAACGAAAGCAGGTGCTGTTTTTAGATCTCAATGGAGAACTAGTGCGTTAAAAGTATCCTCAAATTTTGCTTTTGCAGACACCTGGTTTGAAGGCTATAAATCGGGAATTGGAGTTAGTTTTTTAAATCAAAAAGAAAGTGGCTCTAGTTATACCTTTAATCAAGCAAATCTAAACTTTGCAATGGCTTTTCAAATTAGTGAAAATTGGTTTTTTAGACCAAGTATTTCAGCGGGTTTAGGAATGAAAAGTTATGGTTTTCAAAATTTGCTATTAGAAGATCAAATAAATCTAGGTAGCAATAATATGAATAGTGCTTCGATTGATCCAGCATTGTTAAAATCTCAAAGATCTTTTGTTGATATTAGTTCTTCAGTTATTTTCAATAGTGAAGAGTCGTGGTTTGGTCTTACTTTTAGACATATTAATAGACCCAATATTTCTCTCACCGAGTCTGGAAATATTCCTCTGGATATTTTCTTTTCAGCTCATGGGAAATATTACCTTCCTATACTCGATAGTTTCAGAACATGGTTGGCAGATAAGAGTAAAGTATATCTGCTTTCAAATTATATGATGCAGGGTGTCTATAGCCGCTTTGATGCTGGTTTGCAATATGTTTTTGACGACAAAATATCATTGGGTTTAACAATGGCTACTGTTCCTGCAAAAAATACGGATAAAAACACCCTTTTGAGTTCGTTAAGCACCTTTCTAGGGGTTCGATGGCAAGGGTATCGATTTGGATACTCCTACGATTTAAACACCTCAGATCTATTGAATTCAGGAGGCATACATGAACTTTCTATTTCGTATGATTTTAATATTAACATCAGAGAATTGAATCGGTATAAATGTGTTCCTTTCTTTTAGAGGATTAGGTCTACATTATACATGTATTGAGTGTATTGTGCATCCTGTTGTGCTTTTACCAAAGTAGTAAATAAGATAATTATAAGTAATATTATTTTTATTTTCATTATTTTTCTTATTTATGCTTTATCTATTTAAATATATCCAACCGGTAATTTTTTCTTTTACCTTATTGTTAAGATGAATAATATAATAATACGTTCCTTCGGTTAACGGTTTGCTGTTACTCTGCTAGAGTCCAACCATTGCATAACCGTCCCACCATGAGGGACTTCTACTACCGTTGTTATTATAATAGTAAACTTTAGTACTCCATCTATTAAAAACTGCTATCTCAAAGTCTAGATAATTAAACAGTATTGGTATTATAAATATATCATTCATACCGTCTCCATTTGGTGAGAATGCGTTGTTAATATTACTTACAACAATCTCTATATTAGATGTTACTGCACATTGTATAAGGGTTGGTGTAAAAGTATAGTTCGTAGTTGCTGCATTGTTCATTGCTGGCGCCCAAGTTCCTTTGATACCATTGTTAGAGGTGGAGGTAAATTGGACAAAGTATCTCCACTGCGAATCGGATTTACCGCACTAAAAGAAGGCGTTATAATCGGGTTCACCACAATGTCGATGCTCGATGTTACTGCACAATGGCCTGTATCTGGTGTAAAAGTATATGGCGTCGTTGCAGTGTTGTCCAATGCTGGTGCCTAGGTTTCTGTAATCCCGTTATTCGATGTAGTGGGTAATGGACCTAAAACATCTCCACTACAAATAGGGTTTACTTGAGTGAATGTTGGAGTAATTACTAGATTCACCGTGATGGTCATGGGTTGATTGATAGCACAAGCTTGACCCGGTTGTGTGATATCTGGTGTAAAAGTATAGGTGGTGGTTAGTGTATTGTCAATTGCTGGTGACCAGGTTCCTGTAATATTGTTATCCAATGTAGTGGGTAATGGACCTAAAACATCTCCATTACAAATAGGGTTTACTTGAGTGAATGTTGGAGTAATCAATGGGTGGTTTTGATACCCATGTAAGACAAGAAAAAAAACAAAATAAATTACTACAAAGATATAACTAGGCAATGGACGTTTTTGTGAAAGATTTAGAGTAAAAAGACACATTTAAAGATACACTTATTTTAACTTTTTCTGAGTTTAGAAGTCGGGTCCAACAAAATGCAGCTAGTGGAACAGATCATGGTGCAGCAAATAATGTGTTTATAATTGGTAAGAATTTAAAAAAACAAGGATTCTATAACGAAGCTCCTAATTTAATAGACTTAGATAAAAATGGGGATTTTAAATATACTGTAGATTTTAGATCTATATATGCCACCATTTTAAACAAATCATATAGTAAGTTGGGCTTTATTTAAGACTGCATACAATGGTCGTGAAGAAAAATG
>ENA-OQVM01006233-OQVM01006233.1-marine-metagenome-genome-assembly--contig:-NODE-6233-length-10978-cov-6.401615_pt1 | contig 10978 bp, 3 predicted proteins | sample MGYA00237776_ERZ505498 | MGnify/ENA primary metagenome ERZ505498 (study PRJEB26159, sample SAMN06265151) | marine metagenome | isolation source: Helgoland LTER site | place: Germany:Helgoland, sampling... | reverse complement strand
CCCTACAGCGGGAGCATCGCTAATCCTTGCCAGTGGTTTAATGAGATTCATTAAATGTCACCATGGTTACCTGTCCAGTGTTCACATTGTCCGATGCCCCAGCCTAGGGACACTAACCAGTGATCCCCGGTTTAAAGCCATGAAGGATGCTGTTCTCTCTAAAATGATGTTCGATCATTGGGTTACTGACAACATTAAGAAAGGTGGATGCTAATTGCTAAAGTTATGTTTAGTTTCTTTAGTTATGTTAAGCAGCCTCTTACATTGACAAAAATTTCAAACTATAGCTCTGTTTAATACAGAATCGATTAAATAACCACATATAAATACATTAGTGTTAAATTAAAAATTTGCTAATGAATTTTGTTTCTAGGAACGGGTTAAAGAGGTGTGGACAGTGGACACTAACAGGAATTGTCGTGACAGGTTAATTGATATTATTAAAACATGACTTAGTAAAACTCTATAATTTAGAATCTAGATTTCCGTATCATTTCATATCAAGTGAACCTTTTGACCTTATCTTGATATAGACAAGTTATGCCAGTCAATTCGTGTAATATATTGCTATGTTTCCTCTTCAGAGTAAATTTAGTTCCACTGCAGTACATCGTGAAGGAGTGTGTTGATGCCACGGACGCGGATACTGCTCAAAGTTTACACTCACTATCAGAGGAATTACCAGGTCAGTTAAAAAACAGTTACAAGCATGCCATTTATTTAGCAATAAATAAGCGCCCCTCGAACGCTACATTTCTAAATTTTAAAGATTTTGAAAATTAATAATTTTTACTGTATTGCGGCTTGTAAGAGTGCCTAAAGAGTGCTGTTACCTATAAGAGTGCCAATAAAGTGCCGTGACTTGTGACATTGCCAATACAATACCGTGACTGGTGACTCAAATTTTAGAAAATTCAGGAGCTTAGGCAGTTTCGTAGCAAACATCAGCCCAGATCTATCAGTAGACGAAAGCAGTCCTTTCTGCCGGACTACATGAATTCCGTCAAATCTCTAGCAAGATGTTATGCTGATCTCCACGGCGTTGTGTGTGCTTCGAGTTGTTAGGTCAAATATATAGAAAGCACTTGTTGCTGTGTCTCTCCACTCCACCCAGGAACCGCGAACTCTTCGTCCCCTCTGGTACTTCCGTTTACCAAACTTTGCTTCACTAACTTCGACGATTTTGCCCGGTCCTCCAATTTTAGGTGATGTTGTTATCTTAGCTGCCATCCTTTCTCTGATTTCGTTAAGGTGCTGGGAAGCCTTAATTCAGTTTTCTAAGATGGATATTGGATATAGCCGTGAGCTAGGCCTAGGAGCCGTTAAAAGTCGCTTAAAATGAACAATGGAATGAACGGAAATGAACATTCTCACAAACGAGTGATTGAGGGAGGCTTCTAGAAGCTACTTTTGTTCATGTTTCATGCTACCCCGATCAGTTTGAACCGAGAATTTTGTTTCGGTTTTCGAAGTCCGGACCTACCTTTCGATATACTATTTTGGATTCGAGAGTCGAGGATTCATATTTTTGATGCTATCTCGGAAGGTAGGCTTCTTCTTTGCAGTGTGAGCTCGTAAGCGGGAGCTCTGCCTTCAGAGGTACGTATGAGTTGAGACACAGTTAATAAACTGCGGAGTGACTAAAATGCTATACAGCAAAACAGAAGGCTCCAACCAAACACTCCACCTACTGATCCAAACCACCCTAACAACTCTCTACCTCTCTCTCTCTCTCTTCACCCTTCATTCCCTCACTTCTCTTGGTGCACAAAACCATTCCAACCTATGTATGTCCCCCTGACGGGTTCCACAAGCCCAACGGTACATAGTTAGACGAAAAACAGAGAAGCCTTGATTGCCAGATCAAGGACTGCATCAGTAGCAGCGAAATACGGATATACCTCCTCCCTTACAGTCAGCGAGCTGACAACAATCTGACTGTGTCTTTTAGGCTTCGTCACACCACCTTCACTATTGCATCCGCTCGCCCATATTCACTGACACATGCCATATTTGGGTTTAGTATGAAGATGTACGCATATTCACCCAAGATACGGAGATGTCTCAGTTTAGCGAGTTGAGATACAGCAGCAAACTCACAGGAGCATGGATCAGAATCATCAGTTACAAACCTGACACCGTTTCGGGGCTTTAATCGCAATACGGTTCCCTGTCAGGCGCCCCAGCAGTCCACCCTTGGACCACCATCTGATCCGAGAGTCACTTGAGGAGACCCGTTAGAGCTCGCAATTGGCGACGAGATAACGTTTATGGTACCTCTAGATGTTGAGTGAACTCTCAAGCTCCAACCTTCCTGAACTCCCACTCTCTCTTTCTCGATAACAAGTAAATCCATCTGGAACAGTGGGCTGCTTCTTTCCCACTGTCCCGTACCAGCTTCTTCAACTCTCTTCCTTTAAAACCAATCCTTCTCGCAGCTCTCTCCAAACTCTGCGCAACCACTCCTCTAGCTCCAACTTCGACTGCAACATTATAACAGCACCAACCTTCCGCCTGAATCTCAGTCTGCAGACTACTGTATCGGTCGAGTTTGTACTCATGCGATTCAGAGATCCGCTCTTCAGATGGTACTGTTAGCTCCCACCAAATAACTGTCTTTGCCGACCTTGAGAATATCACAAGGTCCGGCCTCAGCCGTGTTTCCACAATCTCACTGGGAAACTTAAGCTGTCCATCAATGTCTGACAGCACTATCCAATCCCGAGACCCACCTAGGATCCCAAAACCACGGCTCTCCTTCCGGTCGTCTGAACCTGCTTTTCTCCTCCCAGCAGGAACAAAATCAATAAACTGTCTTCCATCGCCGGCCTTGTTCTTATAAGTGTTCACTCGGCGATCACAATGAAAGACAACCTGTTCAGAGATCTGCTTCAGAACCTTGTCGTGCCGCCATCTATACCTTCCTTGACTAAGGGCCACCTTACACCCAGCCAAAATGTGCTGAATGGTGCCCATCCTCTCCTCACATAACTTACACTTCCCATCCTCATCTTCACTCCACTTGGAGACCATAGAAGGGGTTAAGAGGGTGCCGTACACAGCACTTAGCATGAACCCAATAAGTGAGTCACCATACTTAAAAAGTGTATGCCAGCTCAAATCCGTCTTCATTACAAGCTCTCTCCACTCACCCCACCTGCTCTGCATCTCCAGAGAACCTACTTGCACCTCCCTCTCTCTTTCAATGTTCTCCTTCACTCTCAGCATAACCTCCCTCTCTCTTTCCCGCTCATCCATCCTCTCCCAAGGTTTTTTCCAATCACCAAAACCGATGCCAACTCTTTTTTGCGGTTGCACCATCCCTCGCACCGATTCACAGACCAAATCTCTTCTGGCCTCTTCCAGTTCTGTCTCAGGCCTCCAAACTCTACCAGAACGAACTTGGGGCTGGACTGCTTTAATCAGGTCATCCTTAGATGTCTGATAGGACTGCAACAGTCGACACTTCTCTATCTTCCATGTGTCTGTCAAGCTGCTCACCGGTAAGGCCACACTGGATGATTGGCTGAACAGACAAAAACCACTAAGGGTGTGCCCCACCCCTAACCACTTTCTGAGGAAACTATTGGTATTCTGTTCCCATCTGGTAACTGTTGTGATCGGAATATCATAGATGGCAAGAGGCCACTTCAGCTTTGGAAGGACCATGTACTGATATCCCCAGCACTTCTGGAGTCCAGTGAGAGAACTTTCATCGAGTCTCCGAAGAAAAGTGTTCAAGTCGACCTTGGTTGAGTCGATGACTGATTTGTCATTTCCTTCCACTCTTATCCATCTCCCAAGGAACTTTATCGGCTTTTCTGACACATTCGGAATCACCTCACCACCCAACTGTAAACACATCTCTTCTCTCTCCACCTCCTCCTCTCCTACCGCTACCTCCTCAACCCACCTCACAGCCACTCCCTTCTTCAACACCAGTGCTCTGGACTTCGAGGACTTTAACTTAAATCTGGACCAGTCAACGTACTTCTGAAACACATTGAGTAACGTTTGCATGTCCTCTGCACGTGCAGTGGTCAGACAGCTATCGTCCATAAACAGCTTCAGAGTTGGTATCGGTATGTCATCCTTGATGTACTCAATGCTTCTCGGAACCTTAGACTTTAGGTGTTCATGTCCAAGGTTCATGCACAAGACAAACAAGATGACTGATATCACACACCCCATGAAGATTCCTATCTCAAACTGCTGCCAGTCTGATGTCACCGTTCTTGAGGAGAACCTTCCGAATACCCCGGAGAAGTACCGTAGGATAATGTTGATAACCTTCTCGGGGACGTTGTAGAAACGGAGGGCCCTGGCAATCAGAACATGGGGTACCGCTCCGTAAGCGTTAGCCAGGTCAAGCCATACTACACTCAAATCCTTCTTCTTGACCTTTGCCTCCTTCAATACCTCCCACATGGCACCAAAATGCTCCGTGCAACCACGGACGCCTGGTACACCACCCTTCTGTATAGAGAGGTCTACATATCCATTCGAGACAACAAAGCTGGTCAACCTCTTCGCCAGGATCGCCAGATAAATCTTCCCTTGAATGTTACCCAGGGAAATAGGCCGTCCCGAACTCGGTGAGAAGTCGCCATCCGCCTTTGGGATGTAGACACCCTCGAAGTACCTACAATTGTCAGGATATTCTTCTAGCTTATATCCAGATCTTAACAGGTCCCAGAGATTCTTGGAAATACCAGGACATCTCTTGTACACTGTGTACGGGATCCCGTTGTTACCCGGGGCACTCTTGCTCCTCGCCTTCTTTACGACCTCCTCAAACTCCTTCTTGGATACCGTTGTGAGGTCAAAGGCAACAGACGGTTCAGGAGCACACTCAGGCAGACCCTCAAGTATACCAAGGGGCTGCTGCCGGGCTGGATCTCCGTACGTTCTGGCCAAGTGATCATCTAGCTCCTCCTTTGAACACTTAAGCTCCCCCACTGGACTTGGATTTAGCACTCCCTTGATCGTTTTGAAAGGGTCGCGTCCAAAATCCCCTCTAACTCTCCTTATCTCTCTCTGCTTCTGTCTCCTTTTCTCAGCCCTCCTCAACTTCATCAACCGACCAGCCAACACTCTCAATAATGCCTCATAACCATTCTTCTCTATCTCACTCCTTGCCTTCCTTTTCTTCCTCCTCAACTGCTTCCTCTCTTCAATCAGGCTGTCAATCACCTCTTTTCGTCTGTTCTTAAAGCTCATGGACTTCTTTCCACTACCAGCACCTACTTCAACAATACCAAACAACTTGACACCCTCGTCGTACACTACATCACAATGACTCACCATCTTCTCCTGAAATGGTTTCCGCTTGAGAACCACTGCACACTTCTCTACCACACACTCATCAAACTTACTCCATCGACCATCATTGGACGCCGGCCACTTCACCTTGTCTCTTTTGCTAGCAGGTGGTTCGACTGAAATTCTCTTGTCAAGGAGAGCCTGGATATCTCTAGCACTGTGGTTGTTGTCCTGGCTAGATACCTCCGTCGAAGTTACAGGCATACTGCCAGCCGACGACTCCCCTTCCCAAATGCACTTCATTCGACCCCGATGGATATTCCTGCCTTTGACTGTGTCAAACCGACGTCCACATACACAGATACAACTCTGTCCCTCTCCTGCTTCAAGCGTCGAGGACTCTCGACTACCTAAATTTGTCCTTTTCCGGAGTACAGGAAAGTGGAGGGATGCCTACAAAGCCTTTATTGTTAACCCGGGCAACTCGTCTCTAAATAAAGACTCCCGGGGCCTTAGAGAAGCAGGAGGCGTGGTACCGATGTAGGCTGGGGTAGCCACTTTTATGACCCCGTCTGACTTCTCTATTGCAGATCCGCTGCAGGCTCCGACCAAAACCCAACCTAAAGACCAAAACCAGGCACACTATCTGTCTTATCATATGGGTCTTACCCCATGGTAGCTGGCCAATCCCAGCAGTATTCAACAAAGCAGAGTTGAGACACAGTTAATAAACTGCGGAGTGACTAAAATGCTATACAGCAAAACAGAAGGCTCCAACCAAACACTCCACCTACTGATCCAAACCACCCTAACAACTCTCTACCTCTCTCTCTCTCTCTTCACCCTTCATTCCCTCACTTCTCTTGGTGCACAAAACCATTCCAACCTATGTATGTCCCCCTGACGGGTTCCACAAGCCCAACGGTACATAGTTAGACGAAAAACAGAGAAGCCTTGATTGCCAGATCAAGGACTGCATCAGTAGCAGCGAAATACGGATATACCTCCTCCCTTACAGTCAGCGAGCTGACAACAATCTGACTGTGTCTTTTAGGCTTCGTCACACCACCTTCACTATTGCATCCGCTCGCCCATATTCACTGACACATGCCATATTTGGGTTTAGTATGAAGATGTACGCATATTCACCCAAGATACGGAGATGTCTCAGTTTAGCGAGTTGAGATACAGCAGCAAACTCACAGGAGCATGGATCAGAATCATCAGTTACAAACCTGACACCGTTTCGGGGCTTTAATCGCAATACGGTTCCCTGTCAGGCGCCCCAGCAGTCCACCCTTGGACCACCATCTGATCCGAGAGTCACTTGAGGAGACCCGTTAGAGCTCGCAATTGGCGACGAGATAACGTTTATGGTACCTCTAGATGTTGAGTGAACTCTCAAGCTCCAACCTTCCTGAACTCCCACTCTCTCTTTCTCGATAACAAGTAAATCCATCTGGAACAGTGGGCTGCTTCTTTCCCACTGTCCCGTACCAGCTTCTTCAACTCTCTTCCTTTAAAACCAATCCTTCTCGCAGCTCTCTCCAAACTCTGCGCAACCACTCCTCTAGCTCCAACTTCGACTGCAACATTATAACAGCACCAACCTTCCGCCTGAATCTCAGTCTGCAGACTACTGTATCGGTCGAGTTTGTACTCATGCGATTCAGAGATCCGCTCTTCAGATGGTACTGTTAGCTCCCACCAAATAACTGTCTTTGCCGACCTTGAGAATATCACAAGGTCCGGCCTCAGCCGTGTTTCCACAATCTCACTGGGAAACTTAAGCTGTCCATCAATGTCTGACAGCACTATCCAATCCCGAGACCCACCTAGGATCCCAAAACCACGGCTCTCCTTCCGGTCGTCTGAACCTGCTTTTCTCCTCCCAGCAGGAACAAAATCAATAAACTGTCTTCCATCGCCGGCCTTGTTCTTATAAGTGTTCACTCGGCGATCACAATGAAAGACAACCTGTTCAGAGATCTGCTTCAGAACCTTGTCGTGCCGCCATCTATACCTTCCTTGACTAAGGGCCACCTTACACCCAGCCAAAATGTGCTGAATGGTGCCCATCCTCTCCTCACATAACTTACACTTCCCATCCTCATCTTCACTCCACTTGGAGACCATAGAAGGGGTTAAGAGGGTGCCGTACACAGCACTTAGCATGAACCCAATAAGTGAGTCACCATACTTAAAAAGTGTATGCCAGCTCAAATCCGTCTTCATTACAAGCTCTCTCCACTCACCCCACCTGCTCTGCATCTCCAGAGAACCTACTTGCACCTCCCTCTCTCTTTCAATGTTCTCCTTCACTCTCAGCATAACCTCCCTCTCTCTTTCCCGCTCATCCATCCTCTCCCAAGGTTTTTTCCAACCACCAATCATCTTCTAATACTATACCGCGGGCGCATTTGTTCTGACTCTTCGAAATTACATCCGCTTAGGTAGTTTAGAGATATTTTAAGCGCGCGCGCCGCCGCGAGAAAGCGGGAAGATGTATGTGATAAAATATTTAGGGTCAAATGTGAACACCGGTGTTGAACACTAGTCTTTCCAACTTATTCTGACACCTTGAACTTGATTAGGTCTGCTCAATCATTCGAGTAGCCTGCACCTATGAACTCCCGTTTGTGACGTATCAACTCCCTCCAAAGTAATAACACTGTTGAAATAAGGCGACTTCTTTGTTCTCATCTGCACACTGGATTCCTTGCGGCTTTGCCCAGAGCACTTCATCTTGGCTTCAGCCCTTGAACTATCAAACAAAAATGTGTCTGTAAACTTTGGAGTTTTTAGCTGACAGCGTCCTCACTTTCTGACGACATAGATTAAAAGGAGAAAGTGGCGTGCCACACCCTCTGTTATCAATGAAATTTTGCGAAACTTTCAGATATACTAAGTTTGACCCAGATGTAAAGGTTGCTAGGCTAAATGTAATAATTCAGTTAAAATTTTCGGAACTAAATTAACGAACCCGCCTTTTTGCTCTGCAAATCAATTCCAGAAATGGCACAACTTGTAATTATGTAAGCTCTCGCGTAACTAACCAGACCGTTTTCAGATGTTATGTTGAGTTACGTGACCAAGATTGCTTCATGGATGATTGCACGATTGCATCATTGATGTTATAAGACAGAGCAGAAACTCCTATCTCATGCTTGATGATTAATTGCTAATATCGAGAACCCCATTTGAAGTTCGTGTCGTCTCATCAAGAAACTGTAAACAGGTGTGTACCTTATACTTTTCGAAATTAACCATTTCATCAGTGTAAGATTAGCTACAGGTTCTAATTGTCGTTAGTCTCTGCTCCTGTATATGTTCAATAATTCATAATTGACTATCACTTATTTTCCTCAGGGAATTTACACACGTGCGAAGGACAAAGTCTGTAAGAATTGAAGAATAGCAGAAGTAGACCCGCAGATAACTTCCCCTGCACTCTAGCATACCTATTACCTGCGACGGTCAACATTTTGAGACGACTGTCCAACCAGCAAAACAGGCTCTGAAGATACTTGCTGCTACTGCTGTTCTCTCAAACGGATGGCTTAACGAAGCAGACAGGCTGCCACCTTGTAATCCTCGAGACTTAAAGAAACTACAGCTACCCTCCCACTTCATTAGCTAACTTAGGCAAACCTCCTCTGGGACCCTCCTTCATTTTTGGAACCCCTCACGATACCTCTGCTCTCCTGGACGCTGAACACCTGATCCTGTATGGAATCGCCCAATATGTTCACTCAGCTCTTCATTGTACACGGCTGTTTGACGATATCTGATACATCCCCTTCGCTTATGGACTCCTACCACCACAAGCAGGCGATGGACAGGAAAATTAAACAACCAACCTGATGAAGGAGTACAGTGATCCAGATTCATAGGTAAGAGTTGGTTCCTGCAGACATGGGGGAGTTCAACAGTAACATACTAGTACTACAAGTCCACGTAGATCGAGACCTCTTCAACCAATCCTACCTTCGCTCAATACAAATGGACCTTAACTACTCTACCAAAATGCTCCTTAGCAGAAGGGTGGCTTTCACCGACCACTTCATGTTATCCTGGGTATCCTGCTCAAATTCATACTGCTTGATTTTCTTAAAGTTATCGGGTGTATGTTTTGAATTTGTAATATAAATTTATTAACATTACTATCAAACTGATTTTCTATCTTGTTGTCGTACATTAAGAAGAATCTGAGTCTCCTAGACTTAATGACGTGATACCAGTTACCACACTTAAAGTATTTATTCTTGATGTAAAGGAAAACATCCCAAACCGGTAATTCCACTTACAACTCTAAATTTAACATTAAATGGGGTAAATGTAAGAAAGTAAGACCACTGTTTTAACTCCTAATCTCTTGGGTATTTCCGTATTTATTGCAGGGCCATATATACATACGATCGAGGGTCGCCCCTAAAATCAGAGGAGTCAGGAGGGTGGTTGCATCTCGAGAAACAAGTTCACCTAAATCTTAAAGGTGTGAACTGTGAAGCTATGTTCAGCCAGTTATGATGATAATTAATCACTCCGGCGAAGCCAAATAATTAAGGGTCCTTAAATCGGTCGGTGGAGAGTGGTTGATTTGGGTCACATAACAAATGTGATACTCGCTCCTTCTCTTCTCATAACAGGCTTGCTTTGTAATTAGGTAATTTGACAGTTTACATCAAAATTGCCTATCAAATATTACCATTAGACACAAGGATTTTAGATTTTACGAGTAATGAACTTATTTCCGACTTTAATGCTAGAAATATGACGTAATTATTGCGGCTTTAATGTCACGGCTCACGGTCTTGTGTCACCGAGGGACAAGTAAAACAGAGTTTCCGGGTGAAGAAAGCATTAATAAATCCTATCCAGCATTCACCCTATTCAATTATTCAGATAAGGTTATGTTGTTACTGTAAGCTGTAAAGTGTAAAGCTCCAACGTCTAACTCCATTCAATTAAATTAGTTTAAGTAACCAATACCAGATCACAAAAAATCCCGGTACCGGTCGGTATGACGCTGGTCCCGGTACCGGCCGGGAAGTAATCTCGGCCGGTATTAAGGTATAACTGCAGAACATGGGCTTAGCTGCATCCAGATTTGAGGGTAGGTAAGCTGTTGGTGGACTGGGTTTTTTCCAGGCAAGTTATTGGTTATTTAACCCGAGTGGCCCCAGTGTACCATGAAAGTTAACTCTGAATCAGCGTCCGAAAATGCATCGATTCAAGTTGGTTTCAACTGTCGTGTGCTTTATATTACTGGGCGGCAATCAGCCTGTCATACTAACTAATCTATATTCGGTTTATGAAAATTACAGCCCTGTTTATAAACATTATAGCCTTGACATACATTGCATTTACGTGTGAATACAATCAATAATAGTTTATTTTTGTGACAATTGTGTAAACGAATTTACAACACGCCGGGTTCACATATAAGTAACAAATAAGCAAGCATCTTCGACCATCCACGCTGCGCGCTCTCGATCCACAATGCCCAAATTTGGTTGTCGTGACGTCACACGCTTAGTAACCATAGAAACGCGCTCGACTCGATTACAAAATGTCGCGACTAATGATTCCATCACTAAATTAGCTATAACTTTTAGTGATTATGGACGATCGTGCTAATTTTAAGGCGCTGAGGCTATAATCGTTCACCGAACCACCTGGTAAAATTTCAGGAAGATCGTCGCCAGCGCTCATT
>ENA-OQVM01006229-OQVM01006229.1-marine-metagenome-genome-assembly--contig:-NODE-6229-length-10982-cov-5.884273_pt1 | contig 10982 bp, 11 predicted proteins | sample MGYA00237776_ERZ505498 | MGnify/ENA primary metagenome ERZ505498 (study PRJEB26159, sample SAMN06265151) | marine metagenome | isolation source: Helgoland LTER site | place: Germany:Helgoland, sampling... | reverse complement strand
GCGTTTGCTTGACCCTAAATGGGACAAAGTACGGCACAAAAGAAAGGGGCCACACAGACATGTGACCCCTTGTTGCAAATCGCTTCCATCATCATCTTGCCCAAGAAACTCCCGCCGGAGGCTCCTGCCATCAAGACAGTCTTGGACGTTAGCGAGTTAAAATCCTAGTTCCCGCGCCAAATCCAGCCACCGCCCAAAACGCGCGAACTTTCGGGATCATAAAACACGCAAGCTTGACCTGGCGATACACCTTGTTCGGCCACTAGCAATTCGACTTCCGCCTCAGTATCTGAGATCGGACGTAGAATTGCATCAGTCGGCGGGCGGGTAGAGCGCACCCGCACTGCAATCTGACGCTCGCCCATATCGGTCAGCTTGCCGCCGCCAATCCAGTTGATCTCGCGCAGGGGCACACGGCGGGTGGCCAGTAATTCCTTGGGTCCAACGATCACTTGCTTTGTATTCACGTCCAGTTTCACAACATAAAGCGGATCAGCCAAACCGCCGATACCCAAACCACGGCGTTGCCCGATCGTATAGTGGATCACGCCTTTATGCGTGCCCAGCACATTGCCGTCGCTATCAACGATATCACCAGGTTCAGCCGCGCCGGGGCGTAGTTTTTCAATCACTGCTGCATAGTCACCGTTGGGCACAAAACAGATATCTTGGCTGTCAGGCTTGTCAGCGACGCTTAGACCGTACTTGCCTGCCAACGCACGGGTTTGCTCTTTGGAGGCGTGATGTCCCAATGGAAAACGCAAATAATCCAACTGGTCTTGGGTGGTTGAGAACAGGAAATAGCTTTGATCTTTGGTGGGATCAGCAGCTGCGTGCAACTCTGCGCCCTCAACACCCACTTTGCGTTGAATATAGTGGCCCGTAGCCATGCAATCCGCCTCAAGGTCTTTTGCTGTCTCCAACAGGTCTTTGAATTTCACGCGCTCATTGCAGCGAATGCATGGCACAGGGGTCGCACCACCCAAGTAACTATCTGCAAATTCGTCCATCACTGCTTCGCGGAATGTGTTTTCATAGTCCAAGACATAGTGGGGGAACCCCATGTCCTCGGCCACACGGCGGGCATCGTGAATGTCACGACCCGCACAACACGCCCCTTTTTTCGCCAAGGCAGCGCCGTGATCGTACAGTTGTAACGTCACGCCAACCACATCGTAACCTTCTTCCGCCAGCATCGCCGCCACAACAGAGCTGTCGACGCCGCCTGACATGGCAACAACAACACGGGTCTGCGCAGGCGACTTAGCAAAGCCGAGTGAATTTAGCGGCGAATCAAGGGGCATGGCATGTCCAAAAGTTAAGGTATCAGAATGAAATATAGGAAAATGCGACCTACTCTCAAGGGGGGGCTACACCACTCATTAATCCTGGCGCGCCATAACTACGAGCGGAGTGATCAAAAAGGGGTAAAACATGTATTTAAGAAAAGTTGAAGGACCGCGTTCTGTGACGCTCGCTGACGGCTCGATTATGACACGCGCAGACCTGCCTGGCGAAAAAACACGCCGCTGGGTGGCATCGCGCAAGGCGGCGGTCGTGCGCGCAGTGGAATATGGGCTTATTGCGCAGAAAGATGCGTTGGAACGATATCAGCTGTCCGAAGAGGAATTCACCGAGTGGCAGACAGCAGTTTTACAGCACGGAGAGGCCGCGCTGAAAGTAACTGCTCTGCAACGATATAGACAACCATAGGTAGAAATGTAATTCTCTGCCGAGGTAGTAACCTGTGGTTAACCATTACGCGGTTAGATGACTTCTATCGAACAATAGAGCGGAGAATTTTAATGCGTGTCTTGCTGGTTGAAGACGATCCAACGACTGCAGCGCGACAAACAAGCTGAGAATCCAGCGTCAATCAAGATGATAACGCGGGTGTGGTGTCTCGCAGGGAGGGCGTAGCCCGACTGGAGAGGTACCACACCCGCGTTTCGCCCCAATCGGGTGGGTCTGACGGTCGTGACCGGTTCGGATATGTGTCGACTTTCCAAGTAGGGGAGATCGTACATGCCGGGCCGCCATGTCACCGACCAACAAATGAGGCTCTTTTTGACGCATAGACAGACCCACACCGTTTCCGTTGCCGCCGCCAAGGCTGGTGTCAGCCAAGCGACAGGTTACCGGCTGCAAGCCAACCCAACTTTACCCTCACAGAAGAAGACGCCGCGCAGCCGGCGGCGGCCAGATCCGCTGGCTGATATATTCGAGACCGAGGTTGTGCCACTGTTGCGCTCTTCGCCGGGGGTCCGTGCTGTTGCAGTTTATGAAGAACTTCTCCGGCGCCATCCTGAGCTTGGCACCGGCATTCGCCGCACCCTTGAGCGACGGATACGGGCTTGGAACGCTGAACATGGTCCTGAGCAAGAAGTGATGTTTAGGCAAGCCCATGCACCGGGCAAGATGGGCCTGTCTGACTTCACCGCCATGGGCAAATTGAGGGTGACCATTGCCGGTGAGGCATTAGAGCATCGCCTGTATCACTTCCGACTTGCCTACAGCGGGTTCCAACATGCCCATGTCGTGCTGGGCGGCGAAAGCTATGTCGCACTGGCGGAAGGGTTGCAGAATGCCCTTTGGACACTCGGAGGCGCACCTTATGATCATCGCACTGACAGCTTGTCCGCGGCGTTCAAGAACCTGGACAAATCCGCCCAGGCCGACCTCACGGACCGCTTCGAAGCCCTGTGCAGCCATTACGGCATGACGCCAACGCGCAACAACAAGGGGGTTGCACATGAGAACGGTTCCATTGAAAGCCCTAATGGGCACCTGAAGCGGGCGATTGAGGACGCGCTGATCATGCGCGGTTCACGCGACTTCGAGGATTTATCTGCCTACCGGCTCTTCATTGATGAGATTGTCGGCCGGGTCAACGCACGCAATGCAAAACGCATCGATGTTGAGCGCGCGAGTTTGAAGCCTTTGCCTGCCGGTCGAACCACTGATTTTGAAGAAGTCACACTGCGCGTCACATCCTCGGGAGGCTTCACTTTGCGCAAAGTGTTTTACACTGTGCCCTCTCGGCTGATTGGCCATCACCTGCGGATCCGCCTCTACGATGATCGCCTGGAGTTGTTTCTGGGGGGAACTGCTTTGATGACAGTGCCGCGTGGTCGGCCATCCAGTACTGGCAGTCATGGCCACGTGGTCAACTACCATCATGTCATTCATTCCCTGCGTAAGAAGCCCATGGCGTTGATGGGGCTGGTCTATCGGGATCAGTTGTTCCCGCGCAGGGCGTTCCGCGACATGTTCACAAGCCTTTTGGAAGAAGGCGGTGAGAAGGCGGCTTGCCGCATGACCGTCGACCTTCTGGCGTTAGCCCACGACCGTGGATGCGAGGCGGAACTGGCTGCCCAGATTGAGGAAGATCTTCGCCAGAAGCGTCCGCCTGACATAACTGCCTTGCGGGCACTCTTCGGTCCATCAAAGGGAGCGCTTCCTCATATCGAGGTGAAGATGGCCGATCTAGCTTCTTATGATCAGTTGGTCCGCTGTGCAGCCTTTGCTGAGGGGGGCCTCGCATGATGCCGTCGTCCCAGACCGATACCGCCCGCCTCACCCTCGCGCTGAATGAATTGCGTCTGCCGGCCATCAAAGCACTCTGGCCGCAGTTTACGGAGCAAGCTGACAAGGAAGGGTGGCCCGCCTCTCGGTTACTTGCCGCTTTGGTGGAACACGAACTCGCCGAACGCGATCGTCGCCGTATCACACGACATCTTGCACAGGCGTGTCTGTTGCCTGGTAAGAAGCTAGAGGTCTTCGACTTTACCGCCGTGCCTATGCTGTCAAAAGCTCACGTCAGTGCGATCACCGCCGGCGACAGTTGGATCACAAAGGGCAGCAATATCCTGCTGTTTGGCCCGCCAGGTGTGGGCAAGTCGCATCTTGCCTCGGCCATCGGCCACTCACTTGTCGAGAAAGGCTATCGCGTTCTCTTTAGCCGGACCACAGATCTGGTCCAAAAGCTGCAGCAGGCCCGACGTGATCTCGTCCTCGAAAGTGCCATTGCGAAGCTCGACAAGTTCCATCTCGTGATCCTTGATGACATCACATACGTCACTAAAGATCAGGCCGAGACCAGCGTTCTCTTTGAACTTATCAGTGCCAGATACGAACGCCGCTCCATGCTGATCACGGCCAACCAGCCCTTTGGTGAATGGAATACCGTCTTCCCTGATCCTGCCATGACGTTAGCCGCCGTCGATCGGCTCGTTCACCATGCGACCATCTTTGAGATGAACGTCGAAAGTTACAGGCGTAGGGCCGCCGAGCAAGCTAAGGGCTATGGACGCCCGCCTCAAAGAGCGGCATCCCTCAACACGCAACCTGATTGACGCGCAGCGACAATCAAAAACCACAAAAACCTTGATCGCGGCGGAAAAACCCACCAACATCAAAAATGTCGCGACCACGGATTCTCATCCTGATTGACGCGCTCTTCTCATCTAGATTGTCGCGCTACACTTCGCATGCCTTTAATGCTGCTAACGGGTCTTAACATGCACGATGGTTGTCTTGACAACATTACTCATAGCATAACTATTTTGGCTGATCTTTCGCCTAGCGAGGTGTTCCACGAACCAATTTCTTGATTGCAGGCACTGGACATGTCCCGCTCTCTCGTCGGAATATAGTCCAGCCGGGTTCGAGTTAAGACTCAAAACTGTGTCTGACTATAGTACATGCCAATGCTTTAACCTCATCTCGCAAACTACAACGCGGTCATAATTCCTGACCCAATTGCCAACCAGAAGTTCCATTCCCTAGCTGAGGAAAAGTGGCTTCATCGTAGTTATGCGGTAAGTCTGTGGACAAAATATTTTCTTTTTGGTGGTCCTTGCGAAGTGACGCAATTTTGCCAAATTTGAATCTTATTTACAACCCGAACGCGTAGGTTGGATCTTCATACACGTTAATATGATTTAAAAAGTTAATATGATTTAAAACGGGAAATAACAGAACGTGAAAATTCTTGTAGTTGATGACGATGAAATTAGCCGTGATCTTCTTGAGCAGCTGCTTTTAGCAGTTGGGCATGTGGATATCACCAAGGTTAATTCTGCCGAATACGCACTTTGTGCGATCCGCGAAACGTCTCACTTGTTCGACTGTATTCTGCTGGATATCCAGATGCCAGTGACCGACGGAATAAGTCTATGCAGAACAATTCGTCAGATGCCAAACTATCGTGAAACACCAATATTAATGATGACGGTGATGTGTCCGTCGTCAGGGTTTTTGGAACCAAGAGCTGCTTAAACTAAGATAGAGTTCGGCTCATCTGGTTGGTTTCATTATGCGGCGCGTTGTCTGTGATGCAAGCGTCGCGCTTCGAGCGTCTTTCGTTTGATCCTTTCCCTTTGTTTTAAGATGGCTTTGTTGCGTCCGAAGTAGACGTCGGATGGCGTGACGTTGTTCAGGCTCTCATGGTAGCGCTGATGGTTGTAATGATCGACAAAGGCTTCAATCTGCGCTTCGAGGTCACCCGGCAGAAAGTAATGTTCCAGCAGAATGCGGTTCTTCAGGGTTTGATGCCAACGTTCGATCTTGCCCTGTGTTTGCGGATGATACGGCGCCCCGCGCGAGTGCTTCATGCCTTTGCCGTGCAACCATTCGGCAAGTTCGCCAGAGACGTAGCTGGATCCGTTGTCGCTGAGCAGACGCGGCTTGTGAACAACGTGGACCTGATCGCAGCCTGACGCCTGTAGGGCGAGGTCAAGCGTGTCGGTTACATCCTTAGTCCGCATGTTCGTGCAGAGTTTCCACGAGATGATGTATCGGCTATAATCGTCCAAGATCGTGCTGAGATAGAACCAACCCCAGCCAATGATCTTGAGATAGGTGAAGTCGGTCTGCCACAGCTGATTGATGGCCGTGGTTTTGTCTTTGAACTCGTTCGCGGCCTTGATGACGATGAACGCAGGACTTGTGATTAAGTCATGTGCCTTGAGGACGCGGTAGACCGAAGCCTCTGATACAAAGTAGCTTTCCCTGTCTGTGAAGGTCACGGCCAGTTCGCGTGGCGACAGCTCTGTCTCCTTCAGCGCCAGCTTGACGACCTTGCGCCGTACCTCATCAGGAATGCGGTTCCAGACGTGTTTGGGCTTGGGAGACCGGTCTCGCAGACCGGCCTCGCCACGCGATAGATACCGGTCGTACCAACGGTAGAATGTGGTGCGGGGAATACCGAGTTTGGCCAATGTCAGGCGGGCCGACAGATGCGACCCTTCGACCAGTCGGATGATCTCCAGCTTCTCAGATGCGGGGTATCTCATTCGTGGCCGCCCCCATCGCCTGTCATGCTTTTTTTGAGCAAGCGGAGTTCGAGCGTTTGTTCCGCCACGACCTCTTTCAGGTCATGTGCTTCACGGCGTAGATCCTTAACCTCGTCAGTTGTCGCTGCACGCGCTGTGTCCCCCGCCAACCGGCGTTTGCCAGCCTCCATGAAGTCCTTGGACCATTTGTAATAGATGCCCTGCGATATGCCCTCACGACGGCACAGTTCCGCGATGCTGTCTTCCCCGCGCAGGCCGTCCAAGACGATCCTGATCTTCTCTTCAGATGAATAATGTTTGCGGGTCGCCCGTTTGATATCTTTGACGATCTTCTCGCCAGGGCTTTTGCGTATTCCAGTTGTCTGTCTCATCTTCCACTCCTCAGTGGTTACGATGAGCCAACAACACTCTCTTATCAAATAACGCTATTTGGACCCATAAGCGCTGACGTCAGACAGGGAATGACGTGTCGTTTGCAAATGTGATCCGCACCGTTTCGCCATATTGGAATGATCCGAATGGGTCGGCTTGTAGGTCCGAGACGTTGTTGAAGGCCCAGATGTTATCACCGCCGTGTCGTCCACCCATTGCACCGCCCATCATTGTTAGCGTCAGATGTTGGCTAGGTTCGGCAGGTGTTGGTAGATTAGGTGCCGCCAGAGCCATGATCGGTCCAGCTTGCCTATCCGTATTGGTCCCACTCACAGCCAAGTCAGCCAAACGATACGGTCCCTGACGGGTCAACATATCAAATCCAACGGGGCCAGTGATATCTACGATAAGGTCTGCCCGTTGCGCAGGTGCAAGAGTAAGTTCCGTCATCGGGCGTGGCTTGGACAGGGCCATGCCATCCAAGGCTACGACCGACCCGGCGATACCACTGATCGCAACAGAAAAGATGCGGTTCGTTGCCGCGTTGATCAGTCGAAATCGAACACGATCCCCCGCCTTCACCTGATCTTGGGACAAGAACGCGCGGGCGAAATTCCCCATATAACCGCCATGGGCGACACTGTGCATGTCGGTGAACTGCTCTGACAAACTGCCATCTTCCCGCAACTGCCAATCCGCCATCAAAACGGTGATATCATGGTCCACATCGGGTGGTGTTTCATCCTCAACAATCAACGGGCCCATCATGCCACGAGCGACCTGTTCGTGAGAAATGTAATGCGAATGATACCAATACGTGCCTTCGTCTGGCGGGATAAAGCTGTAGGTTTTGGTGTCGGAAGGTTCGATCAGCTCTTGCGTCAACATCGGCACCCCATCCATCCGGTTTTCCAACCTGATGCCGTGCCAATGCACCGCTGTGCCTTCCTCAAGACCGTTCTCGACCTCTATGTTTACCCGTTCACCGCGACGCACCCGCAGTTCTGGACCTGGCATCGACCCGTTGAAGCCAAGCATGGACGTTGCAGCATCCCCATCCGGCAGGATTTGCTGCGCCACCGCTTCGGCCTTCAATCGCAGTGTGTCTTGGGCTGCAAACGTCGGCATCGGCAAGATCGCGGTGGCCGAAACGGTCGCCAAGAAGTGTCGTCTGTTCATGCGGTACCTCATGTTGGCAAAGTCAGATTTGTAGTCAAAACGGCGGTCACGCCCAATACAGCAAGGATGACCAGCCATTCGACTGATATGGATTTCGAAAGATGATGTGCCGCTGCTGGATCACCCAAGCGAAGAGCAGGCATGAACCGAAGCTTATTGGCAGCGGCCAATCCCAGAAGGCCCCCGACCAGAAGCACTTTGATGATCAATGCCTGCCCGTATCCAGTTCCTGTTAGCGCGGAGAACGACCCGACAAGTTGGTAACCCATGTAGCCACCCGCAATGATCAGTGCAGGTACTGTAGCCATAGCAACAACACCGAACCGATGCCCCACGTCCGCAGCCCTTTCATGGGAACCGGACGACAACGCCAAGCGTTTCAATGGCGTCAGAACACCGATCCACAGGGCAACGGCCAGCAAATGCACCGTCAAAGCGATGTCCAGCAATGTCGTGTCACGGCCAGAGACGTGCCCGACGTGATCGAATGACCAGATCGCAATGGCACCACCCAACACAGAGAGCCAAGCTCCAACGCGGCCCATAAAAAGGCCAGAGATCAACAGACCAAGACCTACCAAACGTAGCAGTAATGCCGTACCGACAGGTGTCGTCCACAGTAGGCCCAAAATCTCGGGGTCGGTCATGCCGCCGACATCTCCCGTCAGATTAGCACCGCGTAGTGAAAAGGCGAGGATCGTGGCAACCAGCCCAAGAAGGGCGAATCCGGCGGCCAGACCACGTGTGCGATCCAACCGAAACATCAGCGTGGCCATGACCGTACCTGCCGCGGTCATCACACCAAGATAAAGCGCAAATTTGGTGATGATTGCAGCCAACCCGAACGCATCAGGCATCGCTATTCGACAGTGAAGCTGAAGGTGCCGTTCAGGGCGTGGCCATCAGCACCAAGCCCACGCCATTCAATCACATATTCACCGGCACCCATGTCGTGCATCGGCAATGCAAATTCCTGCGTGAATGCTGTTTGTCCGCCAAGGTCCATGTCCATTGTGTGCGTATCGGCATGCGTGATGGCAACGCGGGTCAAGCGAATATCACCCTTAAAATCCATGAGAACTTCACCGGGCATCTCTGTTACTATGGCTTCGTTGGCAGGAAACGTTGCATCAAGTGGCGAGTGCGCCGCAGCACCTGTGGCCCAGAGTGCGATCATTCCTGCAAGCAGTGTCTTCTTCATGTTGTTCCCTGTCTCGTCAATTTGAAAGGCCATCAGTTGATCCCGTTGGCGCGTTGTAATTCTCGAATATATGTTGTGATCATGGTTACATCGGCTGGCGTGACGCCGTCTACGGCAGGCATATCACCGAACGACCAGTGATGCGCCCTGACACCCAATGCCGCAGCGCGTTGAAAGCTCTCATCGCCATGGTGGCCAGTCTCATAAATGATGTGGACCAATGGCGGTGCTACACCTGCCTGCCCTGACCCGTTTACCCCATGGCAAGCTGCGCACTTGGCCTCAAAGCCGATCTTTCCGATCTGAGCGTTTTGCGACAACGTTTCGGGCAGCGTTACAGTGGCAAGAGCGTCACCTACTAAGCTGGTGGTCGTACTGGTGCCAGTTGTCTGCGCGGTCGTGGGCCACATTGCGTAGCCTATGACACCGGCAACCAACACGGTGGCAATTGCGATAGTTGATTTCATTGAACGTCGATTTCCCCAAGTCTTTCAATTACTCTTGGGGCTTCCCGTTGGTGGAGGGTCAAACGTTTTCTGTTCACAGCTTCGAGAGCATTCCGGTCGCCGGACCAATCATCATCAGATTGCTGGTCAAGAGCCAACAAAGATGTCGATTGCGAATTGGCCGCGAAAAAGAACAGCAATTCCTTTTAATCTTATGCCATTGCACCTGAGTTGTCTTTTTCGCGTAGTGCGCACTGGTAACCCAAGCGTCCGCATGACCTTGATCTAAAAAGATCGCGTCTCGCTTGAAAACGCTGACGCGTCAGGTGATAAGATGCGTAATCACGAAGCGCTCAGGGCCGAAAACAACGGCTTGCGGCACGCACCAGGAGCTGAAGCCAAGGATGAGTGACGCCGCAACACATTCCCAGAGCCGCTTTGATCGAGCAGCGACGCGTTTCAACTGTCAAAAGCGGCTTATTGCACTTTCAAAGGGTGTTGCGGGCCAGTTCTGCTTGCAAAGCACAACCCGCGGCATTTGGTCAGCAAAACCATGAGACGCGTTCTCATCACCGGCACTGCGGGCTTCATCGGGTATCACCTCGCAAAGCTGCTGCTGGCTGAAGGGTTTAGTGTCCATGGCATCGACGCCATGACCGATTATTATGATGTAAAGCTGAAACAACGTCGCCATCAAATGCTCTTTCAGTCGTCGGGGTTCACAGCGTCAGAATGCTGGTTGGAAGATGCCGATCAAATCATGACTATCACACGCGATTTCGCGCCTGACGTCATTGTTCATCTCGCGGGTCAAGCCGGTGTTCGCTATTCGCTCGAAAACCCGCGTGCCTATCTTGAGAGCAACATTGTCGGTACCTTTAATATCATGGAGGCCGCCCGCGTATTAAGCGTTGAACATCTTCTTATGGCTTCGACCTCCTCTGTTTATGGCGCCAACGAGGTGATGCCATTTCAAGAAACCGAGAAAACCGAAACTCCGCTCACATTTTACGCCGCTACGAAAAAGGCTAATGAAGCGATGGCGCACTCTTATGCGCATCTGTGGAGTTTACCCACTACCATGTTCCGGTTTTTTACGGTCTACGGGCCCTGGGGTCGGCCTGATATGGCGCTTTTCAAGTTTGTTGACGCCATGCTGGACGGCCGCCAGATTGATGTTTTCAATCATGGCGAGATGTACAGAGACTTCACGTATGTGGATGATCTTGTTCGGGGCATCCGCCTTTTGATTGATACGCCACCCGAACGCCCCAACAGCCCCGCAGACATCGCAGAAGGGGACAGCCTTTCGCCCGTCGCACCGTACCGTGTCGTGAACATCGGGAACTCGGAAAAAGTTCGTCTTCTCGACTTCGTCGAAGCCATCGAAGACGAGCTTAAACTAAAGGCCAAACGAAATTACATGCCGATGCAAAAGGGCGAAGTCTACGCAACATGGGCCAATGCAGACCTGTTGAAACGGCTAAC
>ENA-OQVM01006223-OQVM01006223.1-marine-metagenome-genome-assembly--contig:-NODE-6223-length-10986-cov-9.036117_pt1 | contig 10986 bp, 12 predicted proteins | sample MGYA00237776_ERZ505498 | MGnify/ENA primary metagenome ERZ505498 (study PRJEB26159, sample SAMN06265151) | marine metagenome | isolation source: Helgoland LTER site | place: Germany:Helgoland, sampling... | reverse complement strand
AGAAATCGGGTGTGAGGGTTAAATGAGGAGCTGCCCATTGCAGCAAAGTCTCGGGCGAAGAAAGTATGGTACACACTTACCTTAAATGTCTGAAATAAAATAGGTGTTGAGAGAACGTACATTGTACAGTGATGATTTTAGAGACTTTTTCTATGTCCATCTGTAATTGTACACTAGGTGCTAGCTTCACTCTCTATCAGAATAAAAGTCTATAAGGATAAAACTCTGATAATTATAGTTCACTGTAGAGTTAGATTTCCTGAAGAATATCTAGGTATACTAAGTCGAGAAAACAAACAAGTGATACACAGTGTTTGATGATAAAACTAAACAAATATCTAGTATACATCACTTGAAAATAAACTGTAATATTTCACAAGCGTTAAGTTAATAGAAAAATGAGCGTTTAATTTATAATCTAAATCCATCAAGTCTTTGAATCAAATATCTAGCTTTTGCAAGAGAACAGTTTCTGTAACGATGTAATTTAAAACAGTTCGGATTATCGAGTTGTGTTGGGTAGTTGAAGTCAATCAGAGAATAAACATCGATAACTTTACTATCTGGTAGGTTTTTAGCAAAGAAACAACGTTCAATTTCCCCTGCGCAGTAAATTCTACAATACTGTATCTCTTCAAGTATTTTAGGATATACCGCTGCAGGGAGACAACAACTCTCGTTATCGGTTGGTGAAAAGCCATTCAAATGTCGCTGAGAGAACTTTGCTATTTTCATCTCATCTGGATTCAGGTACATGTTCTCTGGATTCTTGAATTGAAAATGCTGCTCCTGCTCATTGGGAAATATGAGAGTGAGTTCTCTGAGTATAAATCCTCCATTCTGAGTAGTGAAACCCTCGATAGCTGCGATAACGAATTCAAAGTTCATATTTTAGAAATGACACAATTTGTCCACGACAGAGCTTTTATTGAATGTGACATGTGATAATCATGTGACAGGGAACTCATTACTAGGATTAACATGTCTTGAGCGACTGGGGAAGTATCGGCGCAAATTCATGAGGCGATATCCAATGTTCCGTTCAGATTCTTGCAGCCCCATCTTTTTTCACTTTCTTAAAAGCTCTGTCTATGAATGAATGGTTGAACTCGTTAATGTACCGTCCGTAGAATACAATTTCCGCTGAACACATTTGTAACCACAGGCGGCCGGCATTGATATAGTTAGTTTTGTCTTTCGTAGGGCTATCACTGTGAGGTAAAAGCTCCTGTACCTGATCGTAATAAACTTCAATATCTGTTAACATGGGCCCTCTTACTTCCTCAAAGTGAATTTGCAGCTTCTCTAAAAGTCCACGTTGATGACAAATGTGTAACAGAGGGCTCTTTATTTTTGATTCACATGCTGAGCACTTGAGAGCAGACATTTGTTCACATTGTCGAGCAATCTGCTCAGCAAGAAATCCCAGGTAAACATCATGAAAATAGTTCATAGCTGCAGATTCTAAAGTGCTGAACAAGAAATGAGCAGTGTTAACAGATTCAACTGTTTTTAAAACTCATAGTCATAAATGTAATAGACTAGATTTTGATATAAAATCGAGTCGATATTGCTACAGGTTGGAAAGAGATGTTCTTGAACGATAGTTAACTTACAGTTGTGGTATAGATCCAGGTAACAACATGGCTGAGTGTCTAAGAAAACACGCTTAAAGAAGGATTCCATGATAAACTCATAAATATATTTTCCAGGGCAAATATGTCTTTTGCTGTTTTTTTGCAAACAGTATCGACAAAGCTTGTTCTTTCTGGTGTCGACATTGTGATCTTGTGCGTAATTTTTTATGTTCATGTCTTTGATCTTTGTACTTTGGGCATCTGCTTCCATTTTTTGAGTAGAGTCCATACATTGACAGTACAAAGAGAGGAGCAGCAAAGTCCATTACGAATTTTAAGAAATGAACCTGTTTCCCACTTCTCCTGCTTATATATTCGAATTTTGACGTGAATCTCTTGAACAATCAAAACACAACTCTACTGAATAGACTTATAAAATTCATACACAATGTTATTATTTTTTTCAAAATCATTGGTATATTCATTTAAAAAATCTTCATAATCTAAACCCAAAGATTTAACATAAAGAAAATGAATGCAGAAAAACCCACATGCAACACTATCCCATCCTTGTACTCTACTCGTGCTATAAGTTATTTGTTCAAATGGTTCAACAATGTCTCTATAATGTTTTGGTAGGGTAGCATCCTCCCAATCACGTCCAAAGCTGTCAAAGAATGCGATCTTTTCTCCTTCAACAAACCATGCATTCCAGTGCTGTCCCGTTTTATCGTGTTCATCAGTATTTGTAACAAAAGCGTATGTTTTCTTTTTGGTTCTTAGAGCAATACATGAGGGGTAGGTTCCAATATAATATTTTTTAGTCACAGTGTTTTCTTCAAGGATTCTGTTTATTTCCAATGTTGATAGAGGCTTCATATCACAAGTAGAAACAACACTGACAAGTATATGCTAGAAATGATAGACTGTTGAATCTCTAGCTGCTTTTATTACTCGATTATTCTGACCATACGATCGGCATCAATTTGAAGTTGACGGTCAAAGACTGCATATACTATGAGAATCAGATCCTCCGGTATTTCCTCAATTCCCAAATCAATCTCAAGGTAGGTCGATGCTTTCTCTTGGAGATTTAAATGTCTCTCTGTCAAGCTGCTTCGGTCAGCACCAAAACTCATTCCAACCATAAAGTTAAGATGGAAGTTTGTACTATCAATCAGACAATTTCCCTTTGAGTCCTTTCCAATGGTGCGATAAAGCTGTCTAAAATATTCTCCAAAGTCACTATATACATAGTTGTGATCCCCAAGCTTATCAATAGTACCCACCTCCAGTGGATCATTAAAGTATGGCACACCATTGCGGTAAAATTGGAATTTCTTAAATCCATGGAATATGAACGGGTTTGTGTTTGACCGTCCATCAAAATCTCTGCTCCGTTGTAGTGTAAAAAATGCATATGGAGGAAGAGTGTCAGAGAAAACATCAGACATTCTGATAATTTTACTGCTCTGTGTTACAGGTCTGATTATTATTTCAGGCCTTGAAATGAAATATGGGATAGGCTCTTTCTGAAGTCTCTCTTCAATGAGACTGTGTATTTCATCTCGTACTCTGTAGTATGTTGCCAGTATGTAGCAATCTTCAAGCACAATACTATAGCCATGACTATCATCACCACAAAGAAGCAAAAACTCATCTTTGTTTTTTGTTAAACTTAACCGTAACTTCATATTGGTCGGAAGACACTTCAGAGTATTAAGCAGAGGGCATTGGAATTTAGAATTCAGAGTAAGACTCTGTCCTCGATTGACCAGAGCACTGCGTTTGCTTGCAGCAGGGTTCACATCAGTTGGAATCCAATTATTTACTGTGTTGGATATAAAATCTTCCAAAGCCAACTCCAAATTATCGCCAGACAATCCCGAAGAAACTAACACAGCTCTTTGCGCTTCTACCAACAAAGCTTTTGGAAGGGATGAAGCACTCCAATAGGCTTCTTTTTTCTTCTCCTTTTCTCCCTCTCCGTTATCCTCCGATTCTTCAAATACCATGTTATCCAATACTGCATTCTTATGACTTTCATCCCACTTCCAAAACAATCGTAAGTCTTCTTCAGACTTTTTAGACACTCCCTCATCCATTAGAAACGCTTCATTATACAAAAGAAAATCTTCCCGATTTTTTTCCGAATTAAGAGCGGTGTTGAAAAATGTTTGATAGGCATATGCGTTCTTCATACTCTGACATAGCTCCGTACGATCAGAACAGATTACAGAGACTTCACCCCAGAGACTGTTTGCGAGATTATTTATTATGGAAACATTCTTTTGCGGTATTGAAAAGTCCTCACCATCTTTCTGTAGTTTTAACTTGGTAACAATATGCAGATCTGTGAGGAGACCCTTTGGTTGAGGAGGGAGAGTAAAATTGATGGGTCCATCATTGAATAAATTAGTAACTGGCCATACTTTCAAATCATAGGTTTCTTCGATAGAAACCTGTGTAGGACGATCGTTCCATAGTAGCAAGGAAGATGAAATAGATTCAGAACTATTTACAAACTTTGCCATTTCTTTGATTTTCTTCTCTTTTTGTGGGGTCTATGGACAACAGTATTTTTTATTTCTGTTGGATTGATACGATTGGAAAGTTCAGTAAGCTCTTTTGCTCCACGTTTTGCTCCAGCAGTGATTAACTCTTTTCCAGCAGCTATAGCGATTGGTTTTGAGGCCTTGGCTATTCCTTTTATACCACTGCTTATCAGGGGTAAAGCTTGTTTCATGAGGGCGCCGAACCAATTTCCCAACCCCTCACCTTGCATTCCGTAAATGTAGCGATCCATTTCAACAGCACCACCCTTTTGCACGAATACAGAGCGATATGCTCCACTTTTTAGAGTTTCTGGTTTGAAAATTTCCATGGTTGTAAACTGTGTAGAAGTATCAAGATCTGATTTTATCACCTTTTATAGGTCGGATGCTGAGCGAAATAACAGTCTTGAAATTTGGGTTGAACTTGATGAACTGTCCTTTTATATCTCGAAGCTCAATCAAAATTGTCGAAAATTGCTTTATGTTGATTGGTACATAGTTTGGGTGTGCTGGTTCATAGAGTGACCACTGAGGCGCAGTTTTAATCGGTACCAAACCCAGGTTTCGAGACAATCTACCATTAATGTAGGAATTCTCAATAATGTTTGCATAAACAAATCCAGGAAAATCGCTGCAGTGAAAGTTGCTATCATTTATCGTAAATCGCTCTGAATATTGATCTTCATGCACACCCATTAGCATCCAAGGAGTGTTCTTTACCCCCTCGATAACCATGTATAGATTAGTGATTTCGATATTGATAATACCATATTGCTTGTCTATAGTGGCAATCATTCCATCTCTCTTCTTTGCAAGTCGTAGCTTTTCTCTTATCAAGTTGGAAATCACCCAACACAATGTAAATACTGAGCTGTAGCTTCCTTCAGGAACAATTACCATTGAAGGTTCAGGTAATTGCAAATCCGCCAATGTACTAGACATTGCGCTAGGTATTATAGTCTCAGATTTCCCCTTTTTATGTTTCAATGCCTCCATAGAGAGCTCACGAGATGTATAATAGAAATACACTTTATTATTTCCATCGTGAATGTTGTACACCTCACCATGATATAAAGCAGTTAAAGCCATTTCACAGTCCTCAGTAAGTTTTACAGGCTCAACTTGCGAAATAAAGCGTGATGGATTTCCATCTTGGCCTCCAATAATAACAATCTTGCGTATGTTCTCCATCTTATTCATTGGATGCAGAAAAATTTCTTTGCTTTTATAGACAATTGATACTCGGTGTTTAAAATGTAATACCATTTTTACGAAGTAAACAATACATTTCTTCATAACATTTGGAAAACTCACCATTGCAACAATCTAAAACAAAATCGTCAAATTTAGCGTCCATTACTCTACTTCCCACCGTCACCAACCCATCCTTGTTCCGTGCAATGTTGGCTTTGGCAATTTTCATCATAAGTTTGTCCAAAATCTTCTTTGACTCTGCATTATGCACATTGTCTAATCGTGGAACAAGACCCAATGGTAGTTCAATACTTTTATTTGGCTCACTGAGTCCTTCTGTTGGAAGGAGCAAAAACACATCTTCACCATTGTTTGACACACCGTCTCTAGGAGCCAAGATAAATCTTGACATTTAAAGAATCGATTGAACTAGTCCAGCAATAACAGGTAAAACTGTAGACAGAATAGATGATAGTGTACCGCCACTTTGTCCAGAAAATTTCCTTTTTATATGCGTACCCTTAAGACCACTCGTGGATCGAATAAGTCTTCTATGCTTCCCAACTTTTTTGTCTTGGTGACTTGAAAGGTGTAACTTTTCATCAGCTAGAAGTTTGAATATCATATTGAGAACTTTAAATAATTCAGATGGAGCATTCTGTAAAATCTTGAGTCTGTCTTTTTTACTACTAGATGATAGTTTTTCTAAAATGTAGCGGTGTTGTCTCAATGAATTGGCTTGTTTCACAGATAAACGCTTGGAAACCATTGCCACCAGTCTGTTAGCACTGTTAATTCTTCGGGAAGTTCAGGGGCAAAACTCAAAACAATAAATCCCCTGGGTTGCTTTGAACTCCTTAAATAGGCATTGGTTATCCTCTTTAAATCCTTTCCACAGAAAATCTGCCTTGCCAACGTGTTCACTTGTCTGAAATGACGCTGACTATTGAAAAGCACAAAATAATGTGCATTTGAGCTCATCATCCTGAACAATGGACAGTTTGGAAATAAGTTCTGTGTTATGTAGAAAGTGGATATTGAACGGTGATGAGAACCGAGAATGAAGCAGTTCGCCATCTCCTTGTTATCTCCGCTTAAGATCAAGTCATCCACCACAAGGAGACTGGGTTCTGAAGTGTTCATTTTATCAAAATCAAGACCCTGGATAAAAGTAATTGCTTGTTCTTCAGTTTCATTCCATGTTTTCATAAAGTCTTGTTCAATGCTATACATGTAATATATATTTTTAGGCATCGGATGTACTAGCTTTTGTCTTATTACCTCTAGCATGAACTGGGTTTTCCCTGCCCGAGAGGGTCCGAAAATGATGCAGTTGTGGGAAGCAAGGAATTTCACAGGCATGGTTTATGTGTTGAACAGATCTTGCTGGGCTATCCAACTGTTTGCTTCACTAGGATATCCTAGAAATTTCACAAGGTATTCAGTCTGTCCGCTTCTTTTACGAGTGCTAACAATCCTCTCTATTGGCCATATACCATCAGATTTGTCAACCAATTGAATTTCACTGGTGTAAAATGAACCCTTAATTTCCTCGCCTTTATAGTCCTTCAATCCATATGTAACAGGATATGTAGTTTTCACTATACTTACTTCAAAGATTTCATATGAAAATGTCATTTCATAACCTTTTTGAAAGATACCCTTCTTTCTAGTTATTCTAACAGAGTCACCCACTTTTAATAATGCTTTGGTGTGCTTTTTCTCCTTTACAACTCTGGGAAAAAGATTCTGTCTAACTTCCCTCTCATTAGCTAGACTTACATTGTTTGGAGCGAATAATGTGGAGCTATGTTTGGTTTTATTATAGCCATCGATAAGATCCTGTAAAATATCAATCCACCTGTGAGACCCTCGAGCAGTGAAATATCTAAACATTCGAGTTTTTAGAGTTCTGCAAAATCGCTCAATGATTGCAGCTTTTTGTTCACTATAGACACTATAGTGTTTGATTTTATGTTTCTTTAGCAGTTTGAGAAAAGCAGCATTGTAAAATTCAGAACCTTGATCGAATTGAATCTTTTCAGGGGTGTGTAGGCGAAAAAATGGTTTCATAACCCCAACTATTGTGTTTGCACTCTTGTTTTTCATCTTGAAACCCCATGCTTTCTTGCTAAAAGTGTCTATGATGACTATTATCCACTTGAATCCATCATTGTCATTTTGGAGACTTGAAAGGTCTACAAGATCCGCTTGATAAAGATATTTTATCCTTTTGGTATAAACTCTTCTGTACAGTGTTGGCTTCCTGGTTGGCTTGTGTAAGGTATAACTATCTATAGACTTCAGTTTTGTGTTAACTGCTCTCCTGCTCACGCGTTGGTTATCTTGTTGCAATGCACGAAAAAATCGTTCTTGTCCAGCAAAAGATGCTGAAAATTTAGGATTTTCATACAGCTGCTTCAAATCCATCTTACTTTACCCTTGAAAGATGACTATAAATAGAGCTCCTAAAAACATATCTTAGACATGGCTCTTTTATGTGAACACTGCCAAAAAACTTTTCCGACAAATGCCTCCTTATACAAACATAAGTATAGAGAGCACAATAAATCTAGTTTAGTACTAGTTAGTCACAATCATAGAAATATGGATAGCAACATGGCATCTAATCCAAAAAAGAGGGTTTACCCTCCCGATGATCCGAATGCAGTGAGATTGCCCCCAAAAAGATATAGGAATAACAACAGACCTAGAAGCGATAAGAAAAAATCACCGACAAAAGATCCACAATATGATGATGGGTTAGTAGACATCGATCAGTATAAAGATCCAGGAGAAAAACCAAGAGATTCTGATCCACGCAAACATCCGAATTATGATTCACAGTCAGATGATGGACTAGAAATTATTGACAGGTATAAGGATCTTGGGGAGAAGGCAAAAGATTCTGATCCTCCAAAGTCTCCAAAAATTAATCCACAACGAAATGACGGGTTAAAAATAGTTGATGAATACAAAGCAGATGATGAAAGCGATGATCAGCTTAGCGTTGTTGATAGTTATGATGATGATGGGCAGTCCGATGGAGGTTTAACAGTTATCGATGAATATGATGATAGAGATCAGGCTAGAATTAAACCTAGTGTTGATTATAAGAAAAAATATCTGAACTGTCTCGAAGCCCACGAAAAACAGGAATCTAAGTTTTTGAAAAAGATTGACAGAATGGACGTTTCTCATGAAAAGGACCTTGAGCGTACAAAGAGGGAATATCGAAAGGAGTGCTATGACGAAATTGAGAAGATCAAAAACTTTCACCGACGTCAAATGTCTGATCTTGATGAGTTGCTGAAGAGTGAGTGTAGTGATAAGATACAAGCTCTAAGGGCAGCTCATAATGAGCTAATACAGAATATGGCAAATGATCATAAAAAACAATTGGATAAAAATGAAGAAGATTGTGAAAGAAAACTTCGCACATTGAATGATCAAATAAAAGCTATGCAGAAAGATGATGAAGATCTGAGTAGTTTATCAAAGGCAATATTTAATTGTACAACTATGGAGGAGATTTTTGAAATTCAAAAACTCATAAAAAACCATCAGTTGGATATCGTGGTGCAGAATCATCTTCCAACCCTACAGAACCTGTTCCTTAGTTTGTCTTATGGTGTGTTACCAATTTGCCAACCTCAGCGTGAGCAGGTTACCGATGATCAAAGAAGAGTAGTAGAGAAAATACAATCTGCCTCAGGTACTTCAGCTAAGAGAATACTTAAAGAGAAACACTCTGAAATTGTTAACCTGTTTACTATAATCAAGGATTCAATTAAACTTGCTCGAGATTCGTATAATCGATATGGCATCGTACCATAGGGTATAAAAGCAATGAAATCTAACACCTCTCAGTCTTTAAAAATGAATTTCAATTTTTTATTTAGTGTAGTTTCTGCACTGTCCTTTGTCGTTGAATTTCCAGTTAATTCAAACAATACACAGGACTACTTTTTCTTTGAGGGAAATAACCAAACAGCACACCTTTACCGTGAAAACAAAACACTGTTTTTACATTTGAATCACAATCATGGTAAGATGTTCTCATTCTTCAACACAACTATAAAAAGGGGAACTTTTCTGTTTTCCTGGAAAGGATTCAAGGTAGATGGAGTGGATATGCTGCTACAAAGATCTAATGGAGATATTCAACATACTAAATTTGAACACTTTACTTTTGTTTCTCCGATAGTCAATGTTTTAGACCTACAATCTCCCACCATGCCTGTTTACAATTTGGAAAAAGATGTAAATTATTGGTATTTTTTCCTTTTAACGTTTGCAGCAGGAATTTTACTTGAATCTAAAACAAAGGGTTTTAGCATATTCAAACAACTTGTACAGTCATCTAATAACAATTTGTATGTAACCACAGAACCTGATTGTAACCAAGGTCTTGGGATGGAAGAGGGTGATTCTTAAACTGAAATATAAAAATGTTAGACTTTCACTTAATACTGTTTTATTGATGAGGATAATTTATAAAAATAGTTTTCTTCTGAGCCGTATGAGTTTTATTAGTAGTATAGTATTATAATTTACAATTGAGAAATCTAAGGTGTCATGGGATAATAGTTGGCACAGTAAATTATTAACTTTTAAGTCTGATATTGATGTTGAGTATTCTGTTACCTAATCAAATGTTTAATAAAGGTTATTTCACTGTTTTACTGTCTCAACACACTCAGTTTTGTTTTTAAAAAGTCAAAAAACTTTGGAAACATGACAGTTTAAGAGACCAGCTGTTAAACCTTAGTTGTAAAGTCCAATCTTTCTGATCAGGGGTGGTTTTGCAAGCAGATCATCATAAAGGATCCCAGTCTGTTTCGACTAGTTTACGTCTTGTATTTAAAAATCACCGTTTCTAGCAGACCGTGAACTAAGAGAGAAGTTAAGAGAATATAGCACTCAACCTGGGCCTATAACTGGAACTACCAGGAAAGAGATGTAACTCTTGAACCTTAGTAGCAAAGTCTGATCTTCTGGATCAGGGGTAAAGTCCAAGTTGAAAACTGACCCTTGAACTGGACAGTCACTATATTTTCTTTGATAACAAATGTATCAGATTCTAAACAATTCTTAAAATACAATTTGAAAAAAATAAATGGTTATATCATAAACCTGGGGAACTGCACAAAATTTAGCACTGTACGTACTCAACTTACCCACGTACGCCCACAGCACTTTCATAAACCTGGGGAACTGTACAAAATATAACACTGAACGTACTCAATGTACTCACAGAACTTGCACAACGGGGACCGTTACTGATTCAATTAAGTGACGAGTACTGTTACTATATTATATCTACTACTTAGAGTGTGTTTTGAGCACATTTATTTATGTAAGACTGCTGTCCCTCAATTCCTCAAGTCTCCTCTGATCTGCAATTATGTCATAAGGGCAGGTAGAAACAATAGAAATGTGTTCACTCTTGGTACTGCCAAGTATCCCAAACAAAGGGGGGCAACAAAGATTCGAAATTGTGGGATGTTGTTATGTTGACGTACTGCTGAACACAAGCGAGGCACTTCATAGACATAGTAATTATAAGTCGATCAATTGTAATCTATGGTTCAGATCATGAATTATTCGTTACAGATGACCTTTGTCCGTGACTGGGGTCTGTGATTAATTAAGGGTAG
>ENA-OQVM01006222-OQVM01006222.1-marine-metagenome-genome-assembly--contig:-NODE-6222-length-10986-cov-14.273261_pt1 | contig 10986 bp, 9 predicted proteins | sample MGYA00237776_ERZ505498 | MGnify/ENA primary metagenome ERZ505498 (study PRJEB26159, sample SAMN06265151) | marine metagenome | isolation source: Helgoland LTER site | place: Germany:Helgoland, sampling... | reverse complement strand
TAGCCATAGCGCTATTGCGGTTATTCATTCGGGTGGTCAACAGGGACGAAGAGGGTTGCAGCCATCCAATTGAATTACATTATTTTTTAGCATCGATATAGGTAAACGCATTGTTAGCGACAACCTATACAGACGATAAAAAATATCGGCATGCTATTGGCTTTCAATTCAAATAATAAAAAATACCTCCCGACTTAACTGACTTTGTTGCGGTGCAACTAGAGCCTTCATTACCTGTCAACAAAGCATTGCTGAGGTAATTCATAGCGCAGGCCTCTCCATTTTTCAGGACTTTCGATGTTTCAGGCCTCTCCATGTTTCAAGCCTTTCCATGTTTCCATGCATGGCCACCCGCCGTGTTACCTCTACTAATGCATGAGTACATGACTAATACATGAGTACATGACTAATACATGAGTACATTATCCGGTAATCCATGAGCTTGAAATCCGGCAATTCATGAGTGTATAATCCGATAATCCATGAGCTATAATCAAGGTGTTGAGGTGAAGATATGGCTAAGCAAGCACATGAAATATTGGCAGAAGCACTTGATTCAGCCTCAAAAGCGGCTGTCGACAATGTTCTTCAGAGTCGTTTAATTAAGGAAAAACAGCTTGCCCTGCTAAAAAAGGAGGGTTTTCTCAAGCCCATCGTAAGAGGCTGGTATCTCTTAGATGCAGATTTAAGTCACTCGGATACGGGGGACTCAGTGCTTTGGCACGAATCCTATTGGGTTTTTATTGGTCAATACCTTCAACAAGTGATCGGTGACGAATACATCTTGTCTGCAGAGCAATCTCTGGATTTACAGACAGGCAATAATTTCTTACCTAATCAGCTGCTTATAGGCAACGCCAAGCAAGCTAACCGCATAGTAACGCTTCCTCGAGGCTTGAGTCTCTCGCTCTTTACCGCGTCAGAAATACCCACAAGCCCCAATGTTCACGAAGGCGTAAATATCTATCCTCTGGAAATGGCTTTGGTTAAAGTCGGGCCATCTTATTTTCGTCGTCAAATGCAGGAGGTCACTTTGGCTCTTGGGGCTGCAAACGAAAGACTGCTAAAGGAATATTTGCTCGAAGGGGGGCGGGTTGCCGCAGCGGGTCGTATTGCAGGTGCCTATCGTGAACTCAATATGCCGAGTACAGCCGATGAAATTTTGTCGGCGATGATAGCTGCAGGGTTCACGGTAAAGGAAGTTAACCCTTTTGATGAGCCTGTACCCGACATCACCGTCATGCGACCTCATTCACCGCATGCCGCCAGAATAGATATGCTCTGGGGCTCACTCAGCGAACGTATTACCGAGCAGTTAGAGCCACAGTTTGCGCCACCAAAAAATATTGAAACCGCTATTGAACTGCTTGAAGAAAACTACACACATGACGCCTATCACTCTCTATCGATAGAAGGTTACCGAGTGACTCCGGAATTAATCGAACGGGTACGCAGTGGGAGGTGGAACCCTGATGATCAGAACGCTGATGAAAAGCATCTTGATGCGATGGCAGCAAAAGGCTATTGGGATGCGCATAATCAAGTTAAGGAAACTATTCGACATTTGCACAGTGGTGAGCTGAGTACTGAGCTACTGCGAGAGTCCTTGTCGAGCTGGTATCGAGCCTTGTTTGGTCCAATGGTGCGAAGCGGAATGCTAGCAGCGACTGATCTTGCAGGTTATCGCAATAGGCCGGTTTTTATTCGTGGTTCAAGACATACACCGCTGCCAACGGACGCTATCACGGATGCGATGGATACATTATTTGCTTGCATTCAAAATGAGCCTCACCCTGTTACTCGAGCAATATTAGGCCATTGGCTTATAGGTTATATTCATCCGTACCCTGATGGCAACGGTCGCACCGCGAGATTTCTTATGAATGCATTACTCGTCTCTGCCGGATACCCTTGGACCGTGATTCGCTTGGAAACACGAAAGCCCTATATGCAGGCCTTAGAACAATTATCGATTCATCAAAATCCCGCCCCGTTTGTGGAGCTTGTGTTAGAGGCGATGAATCATCAATGGACATAACAGGCTGCCGGCATTACCCGCTTATAACGGAAACGTCACCGCAGTTAGCGTTTTAAGACATTGTGAAATGGCGCACGATATTAATGGTCTATTACAACAAATTCTATTGAGCCAAACAGAGAAAATGCGCGAAAAGGGAACTGTATCTCAGCCTTGGCGGGTTTTGGATGGGTACGACTGCGGGGGCTATGCTAGGGTAAATAAAGATCTTTTGGCCTTTCATCAGCAGTTGGAAGAACAGATGCAAGAGCCAGTTGATCAAGTTTATATGGCAAAACTTTTATTTGCACTCTGGAATCAATTGCGAGAAGGAAAGCTCAATAGCCATAGCGCTATTGCGGTTATTCATTCGGGTGGTCAACAGGGACGAAGAGGGTTGCAGCCATCCAATTGAATTAAATAAGGCTTAGATGTTATGGCAAGTTATCGTTCAAAGAACAGTCATGGCCGCTATTTTATTACTGATGGATTAATTAATAAGTCCACCGATAACCCCATTCCTTTGCTGGGTAATCCCGATCCTTTAAATACTATTAGCATCGATATATTGCGCTCTTTTGTACCGTTGAATATTTTATCGGATGATCATCTAAAAACAATTTCACGTAGTCATGAAATGGATTTGGCAGTGCTAGGTCAGAGCATCGCTAACGCGGAAATATTGCGTGATAGCCATTTGTTTTTAGTCAGCGGCAGTGTTGATGTCGAATTGGATGATGGCCAGCCTTTACGTATTTGTGGCGGCACTGAAAATAGCCATCTCTCTTTAGGTGATAGTTTTCCCACTGCGGTAGGTGTTACCGCCGTTGAGGATTGCCAGATATTTTTACTGAATAGAAGCCAGCTCGATGCAATGCTGTGCTGGGACCAGGTGGCTAAAACCTTGGCGCTGGATTTTAGTGCCAATAGACACTTTGATGAAGACGCCAGCTGGATGAATACCTTATTACGTTCCAATCTGTTTCATAAAATCCCTCCCTATAATGTTAAATCGATTTTTGATCGCTTTGAGGCGCGTGTGGTTAAAGCGGGTGAGGTGATTGTGCATGAAGGTGAGCAGGGCGATATTTGTTATTTAATTAAAGAGGGCTGTGCGCATGTTAGCTGTGAGCATAATGCCGAATTAACGGTGGTTGCTGAATTAACACCTGGCCGTTGTTTTGGTGAAGATGCTTTGCTGAATAAAACCACGCGTAATGCAACCGTTACTATGAAAACTAACGGTGTACTTATGGGGCTGCATAAGCGCGATTTTTTAGCGTTAATGAGTGAGCCAGAAGTCGCCACGCTAAGTATTGAAGAGGCGGTTAAAACAGTTGCCAATGGTGCGCGTTGGTTGGATGTGAGATCTCAGCAAGAATATGAAAATGATCATCGCGCTGATGCTTTTCATTTGCCTATGCATTTAATGAGTTTAAAATCACGATTAATGGATGCGAATACGCGTTATGTAGCTTACTGTTCTACGGGTCGTCGTGCTTCTACCGTCGCTTACTTGCTTAACCAGCAGGGGTTTAATGTTCAGCCTCTTGCGGGGCATTAATTTTATAGGTGTTTCACAACGTTTCTATTAAAACTTTTACATAAAATTTCTATTAAAACTTCTACGTAAAAATTCTATGTAGTGCTTCTAAGCCTCTAGTGCTTCAAAAGCGCTTTACATAGTCAGCCAGTTATTGGGCACAATAAAACAAAATTCAGTGTCTATATTTAATTCTTTAATCGCATAAATAATCATCTCAGGCATGCGCGTAGCTATTTCATTGTCCACGCTCATATTAGCTAGCCGACGTTGATTACCACTAGCTGTATCTAACCAATAAGGTTTATCGACTAAGTGATAATCTACTTGATACTTATCGAGTAGTGCTTCCCACTCAGATAGCAGCAGCCAATGCCCTGATTGATGCTGCGTGTTCAGCTTCTCGGGGGTACTTATAGGCTTAGCTAAAGCCGTTGATACGTTAAGTGATTCAAGCACGTTTTCTCGACGATAAAATAAACGCCCACCAATATGAAGTTGCTTGTTTAATGGTTTTTGCGCGGTAGGGCTGGCAATACCTTTGCTATCCAAATGCGCTAACAGCTGTTCACTGGCACGAGGGTGATCGGCCAAATTCATTTGTTTATTAAGACTGTGATTAAGCTTTAAATCTAAGCGATCGGTTTTTCCTGGGCCTAACCATGTTTGCCATTGTTCGGTGTCTTGTGAGCAAGCTAAATAATATTTGCTGGCAATTTCTAAATGCACTAGACCGTAATCATTGTGTTCGTAAATTAAATCAAACTCACCTAGGTCATTGCCGTTGTTTCTTGCTTTTAAATTCGACGCTAGCAGCTTAGTGTTATCGTTATGTGTTAAAAAGTATTGCCAAAGGCGCTCATGGTAAATGCCTAGTTTTAAGTGTTTATCACTGTGCAGTAACGCCAGCAATGCTTCTGGGTGTTTATCGAGCTGCTGCAGCCATTGCTGATTCTGTGGTGTTAATGAAAAGGCCGGTAGCTGTATATGCTCATTGCGCTCAAAGCAAGGAGCTTTAGCAATTAACGGTCTTTCTAGGCCCGATTCCTTCGATAGCATAGTCAGTAAAGAAGGGCCAAATACGGCGTTAGCCAGCATTCTTACGGCGGCTGTATTCAGTGTGTCGATAAATGCGCTATCTAAACTGGTTGCTTGAGTGCTTGTTGTCATAGTGTATTGGGGTCAAATTGATCTATTTTAGCTACGTTTATATTGGCTTAGCGATAAAGACAAAGGTTTAGTATTCGAGCAATTGCCCCTATAATCGCCCCGTTAAGTATTAAGCTCTCAAGCTAGGTATCCGGAGACGTTAAAAGTAGATGATAACCCAATTTCGTAATATAGGCCTGATAGGCCGTGTTGATAGTGAGCCAGTGCGCGACTCTGTGCGTGCATTGGTTGAATTGCTTGAGCGCCGTGATGTTACTGTGGTGTTAGAAGAAGATACTTCTCGCGCGCTTGCCTTACCGAATGCATCGGCATCACATAGCTATCAGGTGGCTACGCGACAATTGATTGGTGAAGTCTGCGATATGGTGATTGTTGTGGGCGGTGATGGCAGCTTGCTGGGTGCCGCCAGAGATTTAGCGCGTCACGATGTGCCGGTATTAGGAATTAACCGTGGAAAGTTAGGTTTTTTAACTGATATTGCGCCCGATGATATTGAAAGTGGTGTGTCGAACGTACTCGATGGTCACTATGAGATTGAAAGCCGCTTTTTGCTGGAAACGGAATTAAAAAGAGACGGCGCGGTAGTTGGCCAATCGGATGCTTTTAATGACGTGGTCTTACACAGTGGCCAAGCGCCAAAAATGCTCAACTTTGAGTTGTATATTGAAGGTGAGTTTGTTTACTCGCAACGCTCTGATGGTTTAATTGTATCTACGCCTACTGGCTCAACGGCTTATTCTTTATCGGGTGGCGGGCCCATTATGCATCCTCGCCTTAATGCGATTGTGTTAGTGCCTATGTTTCCGCATACATTAAGCAGTCGTCCTTTGGTGATTGATGGCAATAGTGAAATTAAAATTATTGTTGCTGAGAGTAATCCCACTTCGCCGCGCGTGAGTTGTGATGGCCAAGTAAATATTGGTGTGCAGCCGGGTGATGTGTTGTATATACGTAAAAAATCGCGAAAGCTAAAGTTGATTCATCCTGAAGGCCATTCGTTTTATGAAACTTGTCGCGATAAGCTCGGTTGGGGTACGCATTTTATAGATGATTAAAGCGGTTTTTTTAAGAATATAAAATACTCGCTATGTATGCTTAAAATATTATTTATCGACAATAACAGTGCTATTTATTCATGATTAAAGTTTTAGAAGCTCCATTGGATCTTAATCTTCATGCGTTATCAGTGTATTGGTGGCAAAAAGAGCTTGCGCATAAAATTTCTGAAGAGGCGGGTAAGCAGGTCGTCTGGGCAGCAACCGATCAACAGATTGAGAAAATGCGCGAAGATTACCAAGCGCTATGTGATGGTCGCTTGCAATTGGCGTTAGAAAAAAAGCCACAAACATTCTCGTTAGCGCCGCTCACTAATATCATTAAAGCTTCTCCCGTTACCTTATCGCTGGTTATTTTAAGTGTTATTGGTTTTTTACTGGTTGAGTTTCGCTTAAACGGTATTGTCGAACTACTTAAAATACAAAGCATAGATAGTAGCCGGTTATCGCAGTCTCTTAAAATGTCTTCGCGTATTTCTCCTCAAGAATTTTTAGCACATGGACAGTATTGGCGGTTGGTTACGCCCATATTTTTGCATTTTGGTTGGGTGCATATTACTTTTAATATGCTGTGGCTCTGGGAGTTGGGGCGCAGAATAGAAACACAGTGCGGCAAGGTGCACTTTATTAGTGTGGTGTTTTTTATTGCCGTCACGTCTAATCTTTATCAAGCGGCAAGCACGCCTTATGCTTACTTTGGCGGCATGTCTGGCGTTATCTACGGCTTGCTAGGTTACTGCGCGGTATTTAATTTTATTGCACCGCATAAAATATTTGCTTTACCGCGTTCCATTTATGTTGTCATGTTACTTTCTTTAGCCTTGGGTTGGTCGGGCGTGTTTGACTTTTTAGCGAATATGGCGAATACAGCGCATTTAAGCGGCCTTATCTGGGGGTGTTTTATTGCGCTACCCAGTGCGTTGTTAACGCGTTTCTTTCAACGCCAAGATCATCGTTAATTTATGGATTATGTTTTATGAGTGACTCTTCAGATACCTTTGAGAAAAAAGTACAGCAGTTGTCGCCCGATATGTATCGTCGCTTTAAAGAGGCTTTAGAGCAGGGTAAATGGCCCGACGGCCAAAAGGTGAGTGAAGCGCAGCGTGCAACATTAACGCAGGCGATTATTATTTTTGACAATGCGCATTTACCGCAAGGGCAGCGTATTGGTGAAATGGATGATGAGTGCGCAAGTAAAAAAAATGATGACCAAAAAGATGATGGTACTCAGGAAATTACTTGGCAATAACGTTGTCTGTTCCTGCCCCAGGTTAGTTATGTCACTATTTAGGTCACTCGTCACTTAAGACACTGTTTATTTATGACACTATTTATATATATGACACTATTTATATATATGACACTATCCATCTACCCATTCAATTATTTCTTTAATAGGTTTTAAGCATTTATGCCCGTATTTAGTGGTGAGTTAAGAAAGATGCAGGCAAGCCTGCCTGCTGATGAAAGTGATGTGGTTCAATATCAAATGGTATTGGGTGAAAAGCGCGTTGATTTAAATGATTTTATTGGTGAAGATTTAACGCTGAATTACAGTGGTGAAATTCATTGTGTTCACTGTAATAGAAAAATGAATAAAAGTTTTAATCAGGGTTATTGTTATCCTTGCTTTACCTCTTTAGCACAGTGCGATACATGCATTATGAGCCCAGAGAAATGCCACTATGATGCGGGTACTTGTCGTGAGCCATCATGGGGTGAATCGTTTTGCCTGCAAGATCATTACGTTTACCTCGCTAACTCATCGGGTTTAAAGGTGGGTATTACGCGTGGTACACAAATACCAACACGTTGGATAGATCAAGGGGCAGTACAGGCATTACCGATTTTTAGAGTACAGCAGCGTCGCTATGCGGGTTTAGTTGAGGTTATTTTTAAGCAGCATATGGCCGATAAAACGAATTGGCGTGCCATGCTTAAAGGGAATCCTGAGCTATTAGACTTGTCAAAGGTGGTCAGTGATATTTTGCCTGAAGTGATGCCTGAAATTGAACAGCTACAAAGTCAATACGGTTTGCAGGCAATACAGTTTTGTGACGATGCCAAGCCAGTAGCCATTAACTTTCCTGTTGATGAATTTCCTTTGAAAGTTACATCACTTAATTTTGATAAAACCCCAACCATTGATGGCAAGTTGTTGGGCATTAAAGGGCAGTACCTTATTCTTGATACCGGCGTGCTTAATTTACGTAAATTCGGCGGCTATCATATTACTTTATCTGTTTAATACCCTATTTTTTGGAGAGAAAGCATGACCGATGGTCTTGATGCCGCAGCAAATACTGATGTTTCTAAAGTGACGTATTTAAAAGATTATCAACCGCCAGCATTTTTAATTGAAACGACGGACTTAAGTTTTGATTTGCAGGCCGATAAAACGATTGTTCATTCACGTTTAGCTATTCGCAATAATCCTGATTCAGCATCTAACGCACTTGAGTTAGATGGTGAAGGTTTGCAGTTACAGTCTATTGCTATTAATGGCCAGCCATTAGATGAGAGCGCTTATCAGTTACACGATAGTGGTTTACGTTTAACGAACCTGCCTAACGCGTTTGTATTAGAAATTGAAACCGTTATTGATCCTGCTCAAAATCTCTCACTCGAAGGCTTATATTTATCGGATGGTATGTACTGCACGCAATGTGAAGCCGAAGGCTTTCGCCGTATTACCTACTACCTTGATCGTCCCGATGTTATGTCGGTGTTCACCACTAAAATCACAGCCGATGCAAAGGCATACCCTATTTTGTTATCTAACGGTAACTTAGTGGAGAGCGGTGACTGTGAAGATGGTCGTCATTGGGCCTTATGGTCTGATCCCTTTAAAAAGCCTGCGTATTTATTTGCTTTAGTTGCTGGGGATTTACAATCGGTTGACGATAGCTTTACGACAATGTCAGGTCGTAATGTCGAATTAAAGATCTTTGTTGAAACAAAAGACTTAGATAAGTGCGACCATGCCATGCAGTCGTTAAAAAAATCGATGAAGTGGGATGAAGAAGTGTATGGTCGAGAATATGACCTCGACTTATTTATGATTGTTGCCGTCGACTTTTTCAATATGGGCGCAATGGAAAATAAAGGGCTCAATATATTTAACACTTCCTGTGTTTTAGCGAATCCTTTAACACAATCAGATATGGCGTTTCAGCGCGTTGAAGCGGTTGTGGCGCATGAGTATTTTCATAATTGGTCGGGCAACCGTGTTACTTGTCGTGATTGGTTTCAGCTCAGTTTAAAAGAGGGCTTTACGGTATTTCGTGATTCTTGTTTTTCTGCCGATATGAATTCGCCAACGGTTAAGCGAGTTGAAGATGTGAGTGTGTTGCGCTCATCGCAATTTGCTGAAGATGGTGGGCCAATGGCGCATCCGATTCGTCCTGAATCGTATATGGAAATCTCTAATTTTTATACCTTAACCATTTATGAAAAAGGCTCTGAGGTGATTCGTATGATGCATCAGTTATTAGGTGCAGAAAAATTCCGTGCGGGCAGTGATTTGTATTTTCAGCGTCATGATGGTCAAGCAGTTACCTGTGAAGATTTTGTGCTCGCAATGGAAGCGGCGAGCGGCGTTGATTTAACCCAGTTTCGTTTATGGTATTCACAATCGGGCACGCCAGTATTGGATGTTGCCGAGCATTGGGATGCAGCAACGGGTGACTATACGCTAACGATTGATCAAAGCTGTCCGCCAACACCTGGGCAAGAGACTAAGACAGCGTTTATTATTCCTGTACAAATGGCCTTGGTTACCGATGCTGGCTTGCAAGCAGTTCCTTGTGAATCTGCGCAAGTCAATATTAAAGTGTCTGACGCTAACGACTTTATGTTATCCGTTACACAGCCGCATCAAAGCTTTTGTTTTAAAGGCCTAGCGGCTAAGCCGGTGCCGTCTTTGCTACGTGGCTTTTCTGCGCCCGTTAAATTGAATTTTGCTTACGCACTAGAAGATTTATTGCAGTTACTCAAAAATGATAATGACGGCTTTGTGCGTTGGGATGCCACTCAACGTTATGCCATGCAACTGATTCAAGCGCATGTCGATGGTTCACAGTTAATTGATAGTGTGCAGGGTGATAAAGCGGTTACGGCCTTAGGTAAGGCTTTAGTTGCACTGATTGAGCAAGGCTTTAAAGAGCAGCGCTGGCAAGCAGATTGCGATGCGGCATTGTTGGCTGAAATATTACGCTTGCCGGGTTATCAGTATGTACTTGAGCAGTTTGAGTCTATTGATATTCGCGCCATTGAATCAGCGATTGAAATATTACAAACAGCGTTGGCATTGCAGTTAAAAACTGTTTTAACCACGGCTTATGTCAACTTATCTCAGCAGTTAGTTGCGCTAGGTGATTACAGCCCAAGTGCTGACCATATTGCATTGCGTAGTTTGAAAAATACTTGTTTAGGCTATTTGATGCGTGCGCAAGATACAGCGTTAGTCAGTCATGCTGTTGATCAGTATCAAGCAGCGAACAATATGACCGATCAAGCTTCTGCATTGGCGGCCTTGGTGAATTGTCCCTTAGATGAAGCTGAATCAGAAGCGGCAGATTGTCTTGCTCAGTTTTACACGCAGTTCTCACATGAGAGCTTAGTGGTGAATCAGTGGTTGGGGCTTCAGGCGAGCAGTAGTAAGCCAAATGCCTTGCAGCGGGTTAAGTCGTTAATGCAAAACGAGGCTTACGATAATACTAATCCGAATAAAGTGCGTGCGCTTATTGGTGGGTTTTGCATGCGTAATATCCCGCAGTTTCATGCGGATGATGGTTCGGGTTATGACTTACTTGCTGATGAGGTGATTCGTTTAGATGGGCTTAATCCGCAGTTGGCTTCACGTTTGCTCACACCGTTAACGCAGTGGCGTCGTTTTGCTGCACCGCAGTGTGATTTGATGCGGGCGGCGTTAGGGCGTATTGCTGATGCGGATGATTTGTCGGCTGATGTGTTTGAGGTGGTTTCTAAAAGTAGTGATGAGTAGGGAGCGGGGTTGTAAGTTTATAGTTAAGATTAGGTGATTGTCGGGGTGGCCCGACATGCCAGGGTCTAGATCTTTGAGCTCTATCTGATAGAGTTTTTATATTCTGGTTTTTTAGTTTGTTTTTTATAGTTTTCAGTTCAAGGTCGTCGGGGGTGGCCCGACACGCCAGTCACTTTTCTTTGCTTGTGCAAAGAAA
>ENA-OQVM01006219-OQVM01006219.1-marine-metagenome-genome-assembly--contig:-NODE-6219-length-10989-cov-16.429527_pt1 | contig 10989 bp, 8 predicted proteins | sample MGYA00237776_ERZ505498 | MGnify/ENA primary metagenome ERZ505498 (study PRJEB26159, sample SAMN06265151) | marine metagenome | isolation source: Helgoland LTER site | place: Germany:Helgoland, sampling... | reverse complement strand
CAAACCTATCGCTACCTGACCATGAACTATTCTGAGTACGAGGGCTTCCCGCCACCGCTGACCAACGGCGGTCTCAATGAACACAATGTCGCAGGGCGCGATGTCTGGTCACCGTCGCGACCCGAACTGGTCTCCATGACGCCCAATCCCCAGACAGGTCCCCAGTATAGTGACCTGTCACGGATCGCCATGGAACGGGCCAAATCTGCCCGGGAAGCAGTACAGGTCATCGGCGCCCTTATCGATGAATATGGCTATTCCACCTACGGTGGCAATTCGCACCTATTCGCGGATGAAGAGGAAGGCTGGGTTCTTTTAAATTTTGCTGGCGGGCAGGGATTATGGATTGCCGAGCGACTCGGACCCGATGACATCCGCATGTCCTATCCGGGTTATATCGGTGACATCCCCCTCGATTTTCAACAGCGTGATGACTTTATGGGCTCGGCCAACTTCATTGATTTCGCGGTTGCCCAGGGATGGTTTGATGCTGGTAGTGGCGACGCTTTTAATGTGACGAAGATCTATGGTGTTGAAGCTGAGCGTTATCCTCGTAGTGCAATGGAAGCCGAACTCCGGGCCGCGGCGCCCATTGACCTGCGTGCCATGATGGATGCCGTGCGGGATCCCCGCATTGCCAAAGATTCCACCGGCTATGGTCAGGTGGCCGCCCTCAAACGCAATGCCCATCCCGAGCTCAATCTGCTGTGGATCGCGCCGACAAGCTCGGTCACCGCGCCTTTTATTCCTTATCGTATTGGGGTGCAGTCCATCGCCCCGCAGTTTGGTAAACACCGCTACCTCACCAAGGGTGAGGCGGCGGGTTTCCTGCTCGAAGACTGGCAGATTCAAGAGGCCACCGAGTTCTCTGGACGCACCTTTAAACGTTTGATGTACTTCACATGCGATCATCCTGAACAGTTTTTACCCGAGGTCACAGAGGCGCTCATGGCTTTTGAGGCGCGACTGATGGCGGAGCAAGAGACGGTTGTCGAGATCGTCTCCACACTATTCAAAGCAGGCAAAGATAATCTAGCAAAGGACTACCTCACGCAGTACAGCGCTGACGCCGGTGCTGCTGGGTTACGGCTGGGGAATGCGCTACTGGCCAGCATCGAGGCGCGCACCGAAGTGCTCTACGGTTACCGAGCGCCCGAAGGCGACGTGGTCAGTGAACTGACCTATGATCGAATCAGTTGCCAGATAAAGTCTGACTGAGGGTTCGGCCTTGATGTTGCGATGGGGCAGGAAAAATTCGGCACTGATCCGTGCAACTTTTGCGTATTGATTGATCGGGGTAAAACCTGCCTGAAACCAAAAGCGCCCGATCTGCTTTCTTCCCTAGGCCACTGGGCGAGCATCTTCCTTTCAATCACGACCCTCAAATCACTGCAACGTGTTACAGGTGCGTGACGGGCGCAAGATGCCGGCTTGGCGACAACGTCAATCTGTTAGTTGTAGACTCTTCGAAATGAGGTGATTGACGCGACAATTTTGCCTTTCGATGCTAGCAGGCTGTGTGATCTAACCGTTGGCTTGACGACGCTTTGCTTAAAGTAGGGCGCTTCTTTTAACACTTTGATGAATGGTGGTGGGTTTTATGAAATTACCTTATTGCTGTAATACTGTTTACTTTTATCGTTGTTTTTCACGTTGTGGTTTGTTGGTGGCCGCGCTCTTTCTAAGCGGCTGCGATCGTGTTGACACAGAAGCGCCCGCGATGACCCTCAACGACTGGTTCGACGCGCGTTATGAGGAGGAATTACAGTTCTCGCCCATAAGCCTTACCTATATGGGCCGCAAAGACCGAAATGACGAATTGGATGATATAAGCTTTGAAGGGTTTAAAGCGCACCTCGCCTGGAAGCAGCAAACCGTTGCTGATCTTGATCGGTTGTTCGACTACGACAGTCTGTCTATGGAAGAGCAGACGTCATTTGATATCTGGACCTATCAATATGAGCGTATGCGCGGGGCTGAGGATTTTTTCTATAGTGGCCTGACGTTTGACCAAATGAATGGTGCGCAGAGCCAGCTTCCAACTTTTCTGATTAATATTCATGAAGTGGATGATGCCGAAGACATGACGGCCTACATCGCGCGGATCAAAGCGGTGGGGCCCTACATGAGGACGGCATTAAACAATGCCAAACGCACCTCGGCGCTGGGTGTCACCACGCCCGGATTCGCTTTGGACGGCGTCATAGAACAATCTAAAGCGATTCTTAGTGGTGCACCTTTTGCGGCCAACGAGTCTACCGGCGCGTCCAGTGAAGACAGTCCGATTTGGGCGGATATTAAACAGGAAATTGCCGTTTTACTTGAAACCTCACGGATCACTGTTGACCAAGGCGATCAATTACTGAGCAGCGCAAAGTCAGCGCTGCTACAAGATTTTCAACCCGCCTATCAAGCGGTCATTAACTGGGCGGAGGCTGAACAAGATAAAGTGCCGACGAAGTCGACGGGTGTTGGCAGCCAACCCAATGGCGCCGCTTATTATGAATATCGTTTAGCCAGCCAGACCACGACCAGTTTGAGCGCTGATGAGATTCATAACATGGGGTTGGCTGAAGTTGCGCGCCTGCGCGACGAGATGGCCTTGATCATGGCGGAAGTGAATCATGAAGGCGACCTCGATAGTTTTATGGACACGGTGCGCCGCGGTGACTGGAACTATTACCCCAATACGGACGTTGGACGACAAGCGTATTTAGACGATGCCACAACGGCGATTAACGCCTTGAAGCAGCAGATCCCAGATTATTTTGGCCTACTGCCTAAGGCGGACTTGGTCGTCAAGCGGGTCGAGTCGTTTCGAGAGCGCGACGGTGCCGCCCAGCATTACTATCGAGGAACCGCTGATGGCGCGCGTCCAGGCGTTTATTATGCCCACTTATCCGATATGACGACGATGCCAAAAAGTTTGTTGGAGGTTGTTGCCTATCACGAGGGTATCCCCGGCCATCACATGCAAATCTCCATTGCTCAGGAATTACAGGGGCTGCCATTGTTTAGAACGCGCGCTGGCTTTACGGTCTATAGTGAGGGCTGGGCGCTGTACTCTGAGGTGTTGGCGAAAGAGATGCCAACAACCTACGTGAGCGCCTATTCGCGCTTTGGCCAGCTGACGTCTGAAATATGGCGCGCCATCCGTCTTGTGGTCGACACCGGGTTGCATGCTCGCGGTTGGACGGAGCAAGAGGCGATTGATTATTTTCTGGCCAACTCGCCCCAGCCTTTAGAGAACGTCCGGTCTGAAATACAACGCTATATCATCATGCCGGGTCAGGCGACGAGCTATAAAATTGGCATGCTGAAAATCCAAAGTCTGCGAACGAAGGCGGAATTAGCCTTAGGCGAAAAATTTGATATACGGGCCTTTCACGACACAGTACTTGGCGGCGGCGCGCTGCCCTTGTTTCTGCTGGAGCGGCGAGTAGACCGTTGGATCGAGCGTGCTCTGAAGCAGGCTTGACCAATGATCAACGTCCAAAAGACTAAAAAGACCTTGTTAAGATCGAAAGAGGTGATCTAGAGACCGTTGCGATGGATGAAGTCGAACTTGTTGAATTAACGAAGAACGCTTGCACGCTCCTAGACCGGGTTGCGAGCGAGGTTTTTGATGGCCCGGTGGACCCTGTCCAACTGGCGGCCTTTATCGCTGATCCCCGCCATATTATGGTTTTGGCCGTCAAGGACGCTTGGGTTGTGGGCATGGGATCGGCTGTTGAGTACTTCCACCCGGATAAAAATCCTCAGTGCTGGATTAACGAAGTTGGGGTAGGCGCTGATTATCGTGGTCAGAGAATTGGGGTCATGATCACTGAGTGGTTAATACAGCGGGCAAAAGCGCTCGGGTGTGACGCGGTTTGGCTGGCGACCGAGGCCGACAATTTGGCAGCGGAGCGGTGCTATCAGCGTGTTCAGCCTCAACCCATTAGCACGCCCGTTGTGATGTACGATTTTAAGCTTTAACAGGTTAGATAACCGGTTTGCCAAATGTCATGGTTGGGCGACGCGGCGTCAGCGTGTCTTCAATCGAGCCGGCACAGCGTTATAAGTCGTGTTGGTTCGTGGTTATGATTTTAAGTTGTTGCCGGCAATGCCGATTGGGAGCACGCGAAGGTGCGCTGGACCGCCAACTGGATCCCTTCGAGCAGGTGCCTCATCACCGGTTGCTTGTTTTTATGATTAACGGCGGTATTGGCCATGGCGAGTCAGGCAACAACCAAGCGTTCATCGGTTTGTTGCCCGGGCATTAATTTATGCTGGACACAAATCAACCTTCAAAGTGATTTTGGCTCAGCGGTAGTAGAATTATGTCGCCAATTAATGCGCCAGCTATCTTTATCAGTAACCCTTTTTAGACGCGCGTTATGTGATAACCTTCGCGAGGTCTGAGTTTGTGATGGTGATAGCAGATTGGACTTACTTTTTGTCACCAAAGGTAGATAGAGTTATGAGTAAAGGTACAGTTAAGTGGTTTAATGCAGACAAAGGTTACGGTTTTATTACACCAGAAGATGGCGGCAAAGATTTGTTTGTTCATCATTCAGAAATTCAAGCAGGCGGCGGTTTCGCAACATTGAATGACGGCCAAGCGGTTGAATTCGAAGTTGGTGAAGGCCAGAAAGGGCCTTGCGCTAATAAAGTGGTAGCCGTTTAATTTTGTTGTAAAAAATTAGGGAAGTCGGTTGCGCTACGCGCGATCGCTTGCTTAAGGTTTGCGCAAATTTTTCTCAGGTTTTGGCAGTGCCCTTTAGGCACTTGCAGCAATATCCAGATAGTCTCTGGCGTTGGTGCGAAGTTCTTAGCACTGCAGCCAGGTGAATAGACAGCGACTGGTCCTGTATTCGTTGACGAATTGCAGGACGACTCGCATCTCATGTTCAGGTTGGCCTCCTTACAATTCTGGCGTTTTGCGCCCGAATTGTTTTTTGTGGGTGAAAAGAAAGGTCCGCTTAGTTTGATGCAAGGCGCAAAACAGGCCGCGCGAAAGCGCCCTGTGGGCTTCGCCGTGATGAATGTCTGCGCCAAGCAGGCTTCAGAAAAAGCAAGCGGAGGCCATCACGTAAGGGTCTTCCGCCAGCGACCGTCTAGGAATGCGGGCGATGTGATGACCGCTGACATTGACTCGGCATTATTGCCAGGCAAACCTCACTTTATCGCGAGATCGGCGGCCTCGAAGACAAGGGTTTTGGTCACGAAATTAAGCGTGCCGACCGCGTAGGTGAATTTGCCATTACTGGCTGCATCCAAGGTGTGTAATTTAAATAGGTTGCCATCCTTAACGTAAACGCCCTGTAACGTTGCTGTGACGATATCCTCGCCGTTTTGTGTCCAGGCAAAACCCGTAAATTCGCCTCGATCGCCCAATTCCTGCTTATCCGTAAAGACATACGACAGATAGGCTCGGCCATAGGGTCCCGCCTCTCCTGAGGCCGATACCTCATAGTCCTTGCCGTCTCGGGTAAACGTGGAATCGATGGTAAATTGTGCTTGAAAATGGTTGCTCAACTTCGGCGCAAGTGCGTCCCCTAACGCGCCCACTGACAAGACTAATCCCATAACCAACAACATTAAATGTTTCATCTCTTCCTGCTCCTTGATGGTGAGGCTACAAGGCTAGGACGCGATTGCCCGTTGATCAAGTTTCGTTCGGGTTTGGTTAAGGCCCTATTTGGCTAATGCAAGGGTTGCGGGTAGATCACCAGCAACCGGTGCTCAGTCCTCATTCAGAATCCGTTGGTATCCGCATCAGCAGCTCAGTCTTAGTTCATCTCCATGCCGCCTGCAACGGTGAGCGCGATACCGGTTACGTTATTGGCGCGGGCGAGATAGAGCACGGCATCCGCCATATCCTGCGCGGTCTGGGCGACCCCCATCGGAATCAGCTGCTGGGTTTGGGTTGCGAAATCAACAGGTGTTGCATTGTCAGCATTGTTCTTTGGGATCAAATGATCCAGCCACATCGCGGTGCCGACGATGCCGGGGCAGATGGCATTCACTCGGATCTTATCCTGGGCAAGTTCCTGAGCCATAGACTGGGTGATCCCGATTGCCGCGAATTTCGAGCCGCAATAGGCGGCCATGTTCGACACGCCCTTCTTTCCCGCAATCGACGCCGTGTTAACGATGCTGGCATTGTCGGCAATCAAAAGATGCGGAATAGCGGCCTTCGACATCAGAAAAATACCCTTGGTGTTAACGGCAAAAATCCGATCCCAGGCCGCTTCACTGAATTCTGTAATGGGGCCGGAGTCAACGATCCCGGCATTGTTCACCAGCAAGTTGAGTTGGCCAAAGGTCTCGATGGTTTTTTGAACGGCCTGCTCACACGCTGCGTTATTGGTGACATCGACCGTGCATACCGCGAAAGGCGGAGTGTTATCGGTGAGCGGCGAGTCGGTCTGTAGCGCCTGCGCGATATCGCTCGATTGCCCGAGATCATAGTTCCAGGCTTGGTCTGCCCCAAGATCCGCGGCCATGACGCGATAGCCTGCAGCAATGAGATTTTGCGCGATGGCAAGGCCAATACCCCGGGCCGCGCCGGTGACCAAGGCAACAGGCGGTTGGCTCATAAGGCGTCTCCTGCAAAGGCCGATTTCAGCGCGCTCACCACCGCCTCAAGCAGGCGGCGGCCGTCATCGGTGACCGGTGCCAGTTGCATGAGCAAATGCACTTGGCCGGGCCAGTTTGAAAGGGTCACGGTATTGCCAGCCTCGGTTAACCGGTTTGCATAAGCAATGCCCTCATCTCGGAGCGGGTCGAGTTCGCAGACCGCGATGTAGGCGGGCGCCAGGTTCGATAAGTCCTCAGCTAGAATCGGTGATAGGCGCCAATCGCTGGCGGACAAAGTCGTTTCTGATCCAGAAAGCGTCTCTCGCGCAAAAAACCGCATGGTCTCAAGGGTGAGCAATGGGCTGTCTTTGTTCTCATCAATTGATGGGTAGGCGAAGTCGTGCACGTCATCGAGATAAGATCGGGTATCGGTGACGGGGTACAGCAGGATCTGTAACGCGAGTGAGATCCCTTCTGCTCGCGCGCAAATTGCGAGATAAGCCGCGAGATTGCCGCCGGCTGAGTCGCCCCCAATCGCGATTTTCTTGGGGTCGATGTCAAATTCATCGGGGTTGCTTGCGATGTATCGCAGCGCATCGAGACTGTCGATGTGCCCCGAGGGGAAGGGGTGTTCGGGTGCAAGCCGATAGTCCACACTGATGACGGTCGCCCCGCTTAACTGCGCTAGCTGCCGGCACTGATGATCATGGGTGTCTAGATCTCCGATCACCCAGCCGCCGGCGTGATAGTACACAAGGCAAGGTGCTTCATTTTGTTCCTGATCCCGATAAATTCGGATTGGAATCTCGCCAAGTGAGCCTGCAATCGTGGTGTTTTGCACGCTTTGAAGCGCTGGCCCGGGCCCAAAGGCCGCGGCAATGCCAAGATAACCAGCACGAGACGTAGCAGGTGATGGCGGTCTAACCGGCGCCTCGGGATCAACGCCTGCAAAAAGCGTTGCTAAAAACGCAGCGGTTTGGGGGTTAAGGGCCATATAGCGTACTCCTGAGGGCAAGGTTGCCAAGCATCGCCCAGGCCTTGCTGCAGGTCAATCACGTGCCTGGCATCTGGGTATCAATAACCGCCCAATAATCGCGCCGCTTGCGCTTACTCACTATCTTGGTATGTCCGAATCGTTCAAGTGATCCCGCATCGGTAAAACCCGGTTCTTGGCGCAACAAAAGTGGCTCAGCTCAAGTATCATGGGCAGATTCAAAAATAATTTAAGGAGAACATCGATGGCGCCAATTCCTCAAGGTGGCACCGTAGCCGTAACAGGCAGCGCGGGCTTTATTGGCGGTTGGGTTGTGCACCAACTATTAGAGGAAGGCTATCGGGTGCGGGCTTGCGTGCGCGACGCGAATGACGACGACAAAGTGGGTTTCTTAAAAGCAATGCCCGGTTATGCCTCGGGTCGTCTGTCTCTGCACTCCGCAAACTTGGATGAGGCGGGCTGTTTTGATGAGATCTTTAAAGGCTGCCAGGGTGTGGCGCACTTATCTCACGTCAGCACCTACGATGACATGGAGTATGTGAAGCGGGTTTGCGATCACGTTATCAATAGCGTCAATCAGTCGGAAACGGTGAATCGAGTGGTGGTGACGTCCAGTATTGCAGCGGTCATGTCCGAGTCCGATATGCAGGAACTTGTGCGCCGACCGGTGCTTTACGAAGACCGCTATCCCGATGAGCAAAACCCGAAACGTCAAGCCAATCGCGGACAAGGTTATTCCATGGGCAAGGTGCTGGCGGAACGAGCCTTTGCCGATGCAGCTGAGGAAAGTGGCCGATGGGACGCGATTACCTGTTGTCCTGGGGATAATGTGGGGCCGATCCTGTCGGCGCATCAAAAGAATTTTGGCCCCTGGCAGCATCATATCGAGACCATGCTACTGGGTCAGTACTCACAGAACGTGATCGGTGCGTATCGGGCTTGGTTTACGGTTGATGTGCGAGATGTTGCCGAGGCGCACATTCGAATGCTTGAAAGCGTTAATGTGCAAAATGGCGAGCGATACATTGCTTGGTCGACCGAGACCCGCAATGTCGAAGACGTTTGCGCAAGTATCGATCGGCTGCTGCCAGAGCTGGGTTTTGCGGGTGCTGAACTCATTGACCCATTGCCTGAATCGGTGCAGGCGAAAGAGGCGCAATTTCGAGCCATTTGGGGCGGTTGCGATCTGCGCAATGATCGCATTTGTGACACGCTCGGCATGGCGTTTCGGCCGCTGGACGTTTCCATTCGAGACTGTGTGGAAACGCTCATCTCCGTCGGGGGCGTTGAGCCCGTGCGAAGGCCGGGGTTTTAGCACGGGATCATTGGGTCTGCGAGACGACCCGATAGTTTGGAACAGATACTGAAGTGGGCCCTAATTGTACCCGGAAGTTGGCACTCAAAAAGCGCCTATAAAATCCGAATGCTTCAAAAAGGGATGTCGTCGTCAAAATCGGGTGGGATTTGGCTGTAGTCACCCGGTGGTGGTTCTTGTCTGCCGCCGCTTCCCGCGCTTAGGGAATCGATCTTCCAAGCTTGTAAGCTGGTAAAGCATTTTTCTGGGCGGTCGTTCCCGGTCCAAAGACGGCCGTTCAGATTGAACTGCGTACTAATCTCATCGCCAATTTGGTATTGGTCCATCAGGGCGCATTTGTCTTTGATCAGTTCCAAAGCAATATAGTTGGGGTAATCACTATTTTCACCCTCGCCCGTGAGCTTTAGAACAAACTCGCGTTTGGTAAAACCGTTTTGACCATACTCGGTGGTCTCGCCAATGGAATGAACAACACCCTGAACCTCAAAACTCTTCGACATCAAATGGCCCTTAAATCCTAATTTGCTAAAGGTTGCAGGACCTCATTTTCAGGTCTCAACCGCGTTGGTGCTGGAATTCTACACGCAATATCTGGGAATAAAAGTTTGTTCGGGTTTGTAGATCGGCTGAAGGCTAAATTGGACACACAGATTCAAGACGAGGGTTAGATGGACACATCAAATCGAGCGAGCGTGGGACTTGTTGTCGCAAATTTTGGATTAAAGGCTGAGCTTCATAACCGCCGTGTTTTCTGGCGAGTTGGCACCAGGTGTGGAACAAGCCTGCCGCAAAGCCGAATAACGATACGGGCGTGTATCTACGGCACGCGCTAGGCAACCTTGGTTAGAGCGGGCGAATCCATGGCAGGCGCCAGGTTGCCCGCGTCCGTAAAGACCAACACGCCATCTTCAATCGGCGCGCGCCGAATCATTTTCTTATCCAGCTTGTAGTCTTGGGTGTTGCGCCAAGGGCCTTGCCCCTGTTTTGGGAACAGGTGCATCATTCGCCGCATGTAACCCGCCGAGAAGTCCTCGATCCAGTCGCCGGTTGGCATGTTGGCATCCTCAGGTCGCAGCGTGGGTGTTGCCACGGCTTGCTGGTGCGCGGTCATATGGTTGAGCAATCGGCAGACATACTCTGCTGTCAGGTCGGCGCGCAAAGTCCAAGAGGCATTGATATAGCCAAAGGTATGGGCCATGTTGGGAATGCCCGAGTACATCATGCCTTTGTAGGTAAAGGTGTCTGGGAAGTTGATCGCTGTGCCGTCTAGATCAAAGGCAATCCCGGACATCACCGTCAGAGTAATCCCAGTTGCTGTGACGATAATGTCGCCAGTGACTTCGGTACCGTCTTTCATTAAAAGGCCCGATTCAGTCCAGGTTTCAATGTCGCCAGTGACAACCTTAGCGCTACCTTCATTAATCGACGTGTATAGATCGCCATCCGGGATCAGGCACATCCTTTGATCCCATGGATTATAGCTTGGCGTGAAATGCGCCTTAACCATTTCTTCGCCGAGATTGGCGGTGGCCATACCGAGCAGTTGCGCTTTGGTTTTGGCGGGCTGGCTTCGGGTTTGGCGGTAGAAATAACCGCTGAGGGTCGTGTTTTTCAGTCGAGTAATCGCATAGGCCCACTTCTCCGGGAGCCACTTGCGAAGAGTGTTGGCAATTTTATCTTCGGCGGGCCGGGAAACCACGTAAGTGGGTGAGCGCTGAACCATGGTGACCTGGGCCCCTTTTTGCGTCATCGAGGGGACAATGGTCATGGCAGTTGCGCCACTGCCTATGACGATCACCTTTTTACCGTTGTAATCGAGGTCTTCTGGCCAAAATTGAGGATGTAGAACCTGGCCTTGGTAGCGTGATTCACCCGGGAATTCTGGTCGATGGGGTTTGTCGTAACTGTAATAGCCGCCGCACATAAACAAAAAGTCGCCAGATATCTTGGTTGTGCTGCCATCGGATAGGGTGCTGGTTAAAACCCAGCGCGATTGAGTTGAATCCCATGACGCGGTCTGCACTTTATGATCGAAGCGAATATGTCGTCGAATATCAAACTCATCGGCCGTTTCATTCACATAGTCGCGGATCGACGGTCCATCGGCGATGGATTT
>ENA-OQVM01006217-OQVM01006217.1-marine-metagenome-genome-assembly--contig:-NODE-6217-length-10993-cov-5.001283_pt1 | contig 10993 bp, 12 predicted proteins | sample MGYA00237776_ERZ505498 | MGnify/ENA primary metagenome ERZ505498 (study PRJEB26159, sample SAMN06265151) | marine metagenome | isolation source: Helgoland LTER site | place: Germany:Helgoland, sampling... | reverse complement strand
AGAGCAAGTGGCTGGGGTGAAAACAACCAGCTACCAGAATGCCTGAGCTGTGACTCAGGCAGAGCATTCTTGATGGTTTCGAGTTTCACAAGTTCCATGTTGGTTTTTGATAAGGACATTTCATCGAAGTCTACGCATCTGACCCGAAAGAATATCAAGGTGGCCCTAGCAAGATATCTATTTCACCAAAATGACCCGACTCAGACAAGACATTCTCCCGTGTTTTCCATCAAGCAGGCTTGTCAGAGTCTGCCAGTCAGCTAGTATCGCTCCTTATGGAGCATTGTGACACACCAGCCTGCCAATCCGCGCGTGAAATCTTTAAAGAACTCGAGGAGATGTACGACGAGCACAACCTCTACTTCCAAACCATCGGTTCTGTTCTTGAGGCAGCTGATGCACTGGACGTGCCCCAGCGGCTGAAGCTGATGCTGACACAGCCAAAAAACGAGATCATGGTGCACTGTCCGGTCGAAATGGACGACGGCACATGGAAACTACTCAAGGCTTACCGCGTGCAGCACAACAACGTACTCGGCCCCTATAAAGGAGGCATTCGCTACCACCCTGAGGTTAAACTCGATGAGGTCAAAACCCTCGCTCTACTCATGACCATGAAGTGCGCCCTCGCTCGCCTCCCTTTCGGCGGCGCTAAAGGCGCGCTGCGTATCAATCCGCGTGATTTCAGCAAAGATGAGCTCATGCGCGTTACCCGACGCATGACCTCTGCTCTGGGCGACAACATCGGCCCCGACTACGACATTCCCGCCCCAGACGTCGGCACCAACGCTCAAGTGATGGCATGGATGGCCGACACTTACATTAACTTCGCAGAGTCCTCGAGCAAGGTGACCGCTCGTGGAGTTGTCACCGGCAAGCCCCTTGAGTTCGGCGGTTCAGCAGGTCGCGAAAAGGCCACGGGTCAAGGTCTTGTCTACGTTCTCGATGCATTACTCCCTGGCATGGGTATCGAGCTGAACAAGGTTACCTGCAGTCTTATCGGCTATGGTAACGTCGGCTCTTGGACCGCTCGCCTGCTTCAAGAACGAGGCACGATACTCAGAGCGGTGATGGATCATACTGGCGCGATTCTTAACACCAGCGGAATTGATGCCGAAGCACTTGCAGCACACGTAAGCGCGACGGGAGGGGTTAAAGGTTTTGCTGGCGCCGATGCTGTCGACGAGGTCACGTTCTATTCAACCCCCGTTGATCTCTTTATACCTGCCGCCCTCGAGCAAATGGTCGATCTGGAACACGCGGAGCGCATGCAATGTAAAGTGCTAGTCGAGGGAGCAAACGCCCCCACCACTCCCCACGCTGAGCGCTACTTATTAGATAAAGGTGTTGAGGTGCTGCCTGCTATTTTATGTAACGCGGGTGGTGTCACTGTCAGTTATTTTGAATGGAAGCAGAACCGACAATCGGAAACATGGGACGAGGAACTCGTTGACGAACTGCTTAAGAAAACTATGACTCGGTCAGCCGAACGCGTGCTCGAAATGTCCCAACGACTGGACTGCAACATGCGCATCGCTTCCTACGCGTCTGCCATTGAGCACATTGACAACGTCTACGAACTGCGCGGAGTCTTCCCTTAAGTTGGCTAGCTAAATGACGCGGAGATGCGGGTCCTTTTTAAGTGCAAGCCCTTAAGCGCTTCATACAAAAGCGAATTTCTCGCCGTTAGCTACGCAGGAAATTCTCTAGCATCTTCATGCCGTCCTCGGTGAGGATGGACTCGGGGTGGAACTGAACACCGTGAATGGGCAGCTCCTTATGCATGAGTCCCATGATGGTGCCATTCTCAGTTTCAGCGGTGATCTCTAGGCAGTCGGGCAAGGTGTCTCGTTTGACGATGAGGGAGTGGTAGCGGGTGGCTGTGATCGGGCTAGGAAGGCCGGCGAAGACACTTTTGCCAGTATGGAAAACAGGGGATGTCTTGCCATGCATGAGATGTTCTGCGCGGACGACTTCACCTCCAAAAACCTGACCGATGGACTGGTGGCCAAGGCAGACTCCGAAGATGGGAATGGGTTGCTTGGCGTTCTGGCCAAACTCGCGAATGACATCGCAGCTGATTCCGGCCTCGTTCGGCGTGCAGGGGCCTGGGGAAATACAGATCCGATCCGGGGCAAGCTCGCGGATTTCGTCGATGCTCATGGCATCATTGCGAACCACCTTCATTTCCGCACCCAGCTCGCCGAAATACTGTACGAGGTTGTAGGTGAAGGAGTCGTAGTTATCGATTACGAGGAGCATTTGAATAGTGAATTTAGAATCGTGAATAGTGAATTATTCTACTTCGGCAAGGGTCTTTGTCCGACCTATGGTCTTTGCTAGCCCGATGGCGCGGATGATGGCCATGGATTTGTTGACGGTTTCTTCGTATTCGTAGGTAGGATTGCTATCGGCAACGACACCGGCTCCGGCCTGAACGTAGGCCTTGCCATCTTTGAGCAGGCAGGTGCGCAAGGTGATGCAGGAGTCGTGGCTTCCATCCCAACCAAAGTAACCTACGGCGCCGGAATAGGTGCAGCGCTTGTTTTTTTCAAGCTCGTTGATGATCTGCATGGCGCGGATTTTGGGAGCACCACTGACGGTGCCTGCAGGGAAGGTGGCGCGCAGCACATCATAGGAAGAGTGGTTCTCGTCTAGTTCGCCATGCACGTTGGATACGATGTGCATCACATGGCTGTAGCGCTCGACAATCATGAAATCATCAACGGTGACACTACCGTGCTTTGAGATGCGGCCAACGTCGTTGCGTGCCAGGTCAACGAGCATCAAGTGTTCCGCGCATTCCTTTTCGTCGGCTAGGAGATCGGCGGCGAGAGCGTCATCTTCTTCGGGGGTTTTGCCTCTCCAGCGGGTTCCTGCGATGGGGCGAATGTCGATACGCCCGTCGATGGCCCGCACGTGTACTTCGGGAGAGCTACCAACGAGTGAGAAATCATCCAGCTCGAGGATGAACATGTAAGGGGATGGATTAATGTGTCGCAGGGCGCGGTAGAGATCGACAGGAGTTCCAGCGAAGTCGGTTTCAAAACGCTGGCTGGGAACAACCTGAAATGCGTCACCAGCAGCGATGTATTCCTTGGCTTTGAGCACCATTTGCTCGTATTCCTGCTGAGTGGTATTGCTGGTTGCCTCGGGAGTCTCAAAATCAGCCAAACCATTGAGAGGTGGAACGTGTAGTTCGACATTGAGTGTTTCGATGAGCCCTTGCACCCGCAGGGATGCATCTTGATAGGCTGCCTCAGGACTGTCATGCTCATCAAGGAAGGCATTAGCGACGACAAGTAGCCGGCGCAAACGGTGATCAAAAATCAACAGGGTGTCAGCGATGATGAAGAGGGCGTCGGGTAAGCCTAGATCATCGTTGGTTGCAGGTCCAATACTGGGTTCGAATTGGCGCACAGCATCATAGGAGAGATAACCGACAGCTCCTCCATAAAATGGCGGGGCATCTCCGTGTGGAGCCGGCGTGTATTGCGCCATGATTTGTTCCAATTCTGCGAGCACATCTTTTTCGGCAGTCCATGTCCGCTTATTATCATGCTCGCCTTTTTGCCAGTGTGTGATTTCGAGTCCCTCGGCCTTGATGACGGCACGTGGATTATTGCCTAAAATAGAATAGCGACCGCTCTCGCCAGAGCTTTCGGCACTCTCAAAAAGAAAGGCTTCACCATGACCACTGATTTTGACGTAGGCAGAAAGTGGGGTCTCAAAATCTGCGGCGAGTTGGGCATAGACGGGCACGACGTTGCCTTCCTCTGCGAGGTCGCAGAATTGATCAGGTGATGGATTGACCGGAGTTGTGCTCAACGCGCCAGAGCATGGCGACAAATTACGTTCGCGCAATTCGAAAAGAGTGAAAAGACAAGATCAAAGCTGGAAGCAATACAGTTTGAAAACCAATAGCACGGTCAGGGAGCATCATTGTATGGCTTGAGCCAATGTGCTTGGCACATCGCAGCGGCTCAGGTAATTTAACAACATGAAGCGCAGCACTATCATCGTATTAGCAGCCGTCTTACTCCTAATAGTGGGATCTGGGGGCATCTTCGTCGCTTACAAAGTTTATAAAAAGCATCAAGCCAAGCAAAACCAGGAGTTTAGATTTGAAGGCACCATGGGTAAAGCGGCTGAAGGCTTTCAGCTCGATAGTTTTAGGCGGCATATGCTCGCTGATGATGTTTTGGAGGATGTCATCGAAGAAAACAAACTCATCGATCTTTGGCAGCTCAAGGACATGGAGGCAGCTAAGACCCGCATCAGGGAGAAGTTTAGTGTTAGCCTAGAGAATGCTGAGGTGAAAGTCAGCTACCAGGACAAGAGCAAGCAAACTGCCCATGAAATATTGAAGCTCATTGTTCAGCGTTATTACGAGAAGCTAAAAGCAGCGGGGAAGTCACAGGCTAGTAATCGCTAGTGTGCATGAGCATGCAGTGACTATGGATGTCATGCTGGCTTCCTAGGATACTGTTTGTAGTATTTCGTTGGCGCTGTAACGAACCTTAGGTAGTTCGGCATATTTATCACTACTTGAACGGTATCCCATCGCGCAAGCGACTGTTGTGGAGAAACCACTGCCTTCTAAACCAAGAATACGATCATATTCGGCAGGGACAATGCCTTCCATGGGGCAGGCATCAAGATCTAGCACGGCAGCACAGGTCATGAGCTGGCCCAGTGCGATATAAACTTGGTTTTTTGCCCACGCGAGAGTCTGGGTATCGTCCATGCTGCCGAAGAAGCCGTTCATCATTCCGGCATAGCCTTCTAGGCTTTCTCGAGAGACACCGCGCACTTCAGCAAGTTGATCGAGCCACTTATCAATGTCTTTTTGATTCATGCCGTCTCTGGCACAGAGCACTACCATATGTGAACAATCCGTCACTTGGCGCTGATGCCATGAGTGCTCAAGCAAAGCTTGTTTTGTGTTTTTGCAAGTAATGGTGATGAATTTCCATGGCTGCAGGCCGAAGGATGAGGGCGTGAGTACCATGCTTTTCTCGAGGGTGCTCCATGTATCAGGAGCGATTTTTTTTTCGGTATCAAAAACTTTGGTCGCATAGCGCCATTGTAAACTAGTGCTGAGTTCTTCGGGTGTCATTGTGGTGAGTGAGATAGGTGTGTGAGATGGTTGCTTGGGGGTTGCTTACATCAATGGGTTTATTCATTGTCAACGGACAAAGGTAATCGAACGGACGGAAATTCTTTGAGGGTGAAGTTGAGCATGATGCCATATTCTTCAGGGGCATCGCGGTTATCTCGAATATGAAGTCCGACCGATGCAACCCAACTGTCAAAATCACGGTAGAGGTTGTATTGTTGTACTTCTACGGTGCTGTCATCGAGCTCCCAGCGTTGGTAGAAGCCAAGTCCCCAGGAATCACTAACGCGTAAGTAAGCGCGGAAATCTATGCGGTTGGAGTCGATAAGAATAGGATGCCCATTTAGCTGGCGATAACCGAGACCAAGCTCAATCGCGTCATTAGGCATGAATGTAACGTTGCTGGCCCATTCGCGAAATTCGGAACCGCTCGCAGCTATCGGAAACTGAGTTTCAATATTGAGTTTCATCCATGGAAGTGGCTGCCAAATGATGTCGTTGTAGAGGTTGGAAAGGTCACGGTCAAATTCCGGGTCGTTCATAAAAACATCCATGTAGGTGTCCATGACGAGCCATTCATGCGTGCTGCCATCACGCTTGGTTAACAAACGGTTACGTGTACCAAGCCGAAGTATTGACCAGTCCATCAAGCTGTCCGTAGCTGTGAAACGACCGACCTCACGCGATCGGGGTCTCGTAGAAGGTGTTAACACCTCAATGCCTCTGAACGAACTATCCAATGAGTTTGTCGATAGCTGAGAAAAATTAGCATAGGGTTGGAATACATGCAGAATGCTATCAAGTCCCCATGTTTTGTTCACCGCATTAGAGTAAAGCTTAGAAAATTTAACGGAGGTGTCGACACCGGCGGATAGGTGGGTCCGGTCAAAGGATTGAGTGCCGTTGTCCATGGCTGAATAGCTTGTGTATCCTGCGCCGGCTCTCGGGGTGATAGCTATTTTTCCACCCGGATTGATGGGCAGGCTAAACTCATGCCAAGTATGAAAGCGGGTATAACCACGATCCGCCAAGAGCTCGTTGATTTCATCTAATCGAGGGTCTCCAGGAGTGAGGGAATCAGCTTCTGATTGAAGGCTGCTGGTTTGAAAGTCAGCAAGGCGCTCGTCATAAATACCAAAACTGGTGGTGCCCTCATGTAAGATGGGAGATCCTAATATGGGTCTCTTTACCTGGTCAAAAAAGAGTTCGGGCAGTCGAGTGTCCTGCTCGTAGAAATCGTTCAATCGCATGCGGGTATAGAGACCTGCATGGAATTTGGGGTTTCTGTGGAAGAGACCCATTGTACTGTCCGGATTTGGATTGATGCGGAACGTTTCCTGCTCAAAATCTTCGAGGAAAAAGCGATCGCTCAGGGCGGTGATATCAAAATTAAAGTAAGTCTTATCTTGGTCATTTGAGAAAAGGTCAATGCGATGTTTGAGTTCTAGTTTCCAGCGGCTAGCATCAAGTGAATCACGATTTTCTGATGTGCGTCTAATGGTGGGGTCTAAGTCCTCTAGGTAGTAGAGCTTGAGGCCGCTGAGGTTATCTCGATTTCCTAGCCGAGTATCGATGAGGTCTAGGCCTACGCCGACTCCACGCTGCGTCATGAGGTCGGCATGCCATTGTGAAAGTAGCCAGGCTCCTTCATGCTCGCCTGTGAGTTCGTCAGTTTCTCCACCGAGCATAACACCATAACGGTTGAGGAGATAAAACCCCCAGTTTGAGCGCGCTCCGGGTATGAAGTAATAACCAAGGTCAGCATTAAGCGGCTGCGACAAATAAGGGAGCCAAAGAATGGGGACATCACCTGCATAAAAGCGCAGGTTTTTGAAAATTACACGATCGCCTGGATAGATTGATGTGCGATCTGAGCGGATCCAGTAATTAGGCTCGGCGGCATCATGGGTTGTGATTCCTGCATTATCGCCAATAAAGACCTTCTTGCCTTTATGGTTTACCATTTGAAAACGATTGGATTCCATGAGGATGAAATCATACCCGCTGGCGAGCCCCTCTGAATTTAGCTGACCAGTAGCGTAGTTATAAGTCGCGTGATCACCTCGATGGATTGAGGATGCTTGATAAATCGTGACATTATTGCTCAGAACAATGGTTTTGGTTGCTGCATTGAGTAGAACCTTATCAGCAAAGAGCTGAATGCCGGGAAGGATTTTGCCGCTTTTTAATGTGGTCGATTTTTGTCTGACGACGACTTGCCCTTTTAAGGTTGCCGTTTCTGATTGGGTGTTGATTAACGCATGCCCAGCTTTGAGCGTAATGCCATTGTCACCGGTAACGATAACCTTACCCTGATAGAGGATCGTTTGCTTGCCGGCATCGTATTGTATGCTGCCATCATGCTCGATGTGCAGGCTTTTGGGCATCGGCGGCATTTTAGCAAAATTTGCCCCCAGCAAATCATCTTCGCTTGCTAAATTGACCTTGTCAGAATTGTCCTGTGCTGAGGCTGGTAATGCTGAAATAGCCAAAACGGCTAAGCACGACAAAGAAAGGATGCTGTTACCGAAATACCTCATTGAGTGGATACTGATCGATACTACCGTGACGAGTAAAGGGCAAAGCCAGCACATTTAATAGTAAGTGCTCAGCTTCCTTGAGGTGCTATAAAACCAAGCTTTTTAATCGGAGCTGAGTCCTTCGTGGCTACCGTTGGATAATAACCTGCTCGTTCACGGCCGCAGCATCTTGTGAGGGCTGCTTCGCTGCAGACTGAGATAACCTCTCAGCTGTCAGTTGTTTGGCTAGATTGATGAGCCAGACTTTTGCAACTGGTTTAAGAAGTGACAGTCCCCAAGCGAGTAATATTTGTTTGCTGGTTTTTGAACTTGGGGCCTTGCTCGTTTTTTTGGGGCGTCTAATAAGTAGCGTCGTGAGCAGGCTTGCGAGAACGGAGCCGGCAAAAATCGTCTTGGGCTTACGAGTGAAAAGGGTCCGAACCAAGTTTTTTGGTTTGAGTTTCCCTGTGAGCTCATGTCTTCGATGACTTATCGAGATCCGGTTCGTGGCTAGCTGAGCGACTAGCTCGTGCTTGCGTGCCAGAGTTTGCGCTATTTGTTTTTTGTGAGCCATAGCTTGTCGTTTTCTATTTCCTTGCGCGATAGCTCGAACAAAGGCGTTGCAGGTTGTTTTTTTAGCTTCAAAAAGCAGATCAGAACGATGATGCCATGGATGATGGCCAGAGCTAGAACGACTGCCGCCCAGCCGGGAAGCCAGTCAGCTTTGCCATGCAACCATTGATCCGCGAGGGGAGCCACTATTCCCGTAGCGCCTGCCAGCACAAGGCTCCAGAGAAAGAACGCTGAAATAGCCAGTATAATTCCATGGGCGACTTTTTTTCCTGTAAAAGACGCAGCCTCTTTGGCTTCGATGGATGCGAGCTCAACGCGCGCAGCAATAAAGCCGGAAAGGGCATGTGTCATATGCTCTGATGGATTTGGGCCGCTGGCATCGGAGTCTCCAGTTGCAGATTCAGGATTCATCGTGTTTTAAAATGCTGAATGGTTGGATAAATGGCATTGTTTCCCTGAAGTAAGATCTGAAATAGTAAGTGAAATAGTAAGCTGGAAAAAAGGTGACGGGTGCCACCATTAAAGAGACGAAGAATATCATCAGAGTATGCGAGCATCAGAAAGAGGGCCCCTCTCGGCCATCTAGATTTGCCCAATCCTCCAAATCATCCCCGCCGACTTGCACGCGGTGGCAGAAATGCCAGAGCGTGCAAGGCTTCTTGGATGATAAATTAGCGGCGGATAACTAAGCCGATAACGACGCCAACCCCTAGTGCTGTGAGTATCGACTTGGTGGGGTGCTTGCGGACGTAATCTTCAGCATCAGCATGAGCTTCACGTGCTTTGACTCGCCCTTGTTCTACTTGCTCACCAGCAGCTTGCTTGAACTGCTGGGCTTTTACTCCCGCTGTTTCCTTGAGATCGCTTGCTTTGGATCCTGCAAATTCACGGAACTGCTGAGCTTTTTCCGTTGCGGCTTGTTTGAAATGCTGAGCTTTGGCTCCAGCTTCTTGTGCAATCTGCCTAGTCTTGCTGGCAGGCTCAGTTACAGCCGAACGAAGGTCACTAGCTGCTGATTGTGATTTGAAGGCATCGCTAACGGGACCGTCAGCCATGAAGTTTGTGTCTGTGAATGTTTCTTCCATTTTTTTAATAGTTTGTTGTGATTATTAGGGTGAAGAGTTGTTGTATTGTCAGTGTGTAGTTCGACTTTAGTGAAGGCGGTATCAACCAAGATTTCTAGGTTAGCAGTCATTAGAAATGAATGAATAACATGAGATTATAGTATCAAACACCTTCACTGTAAGAGTGGCACTTTTATTGGCGTAAGGCAAGAGGTCCTGCGAGGAAATTTTTAATTATTTGCCATGAAGTTGATACAGGGCATCCCTTTCCATTATAGAAAGGGGTTTGTCGCTTTTTCGAGCTCGATGGTTGTTTCAGTTCCATGCCCCGGAAATACTTTTGTAGAGTTAGGTAAAGTTAACATTTTTTCTTTGATGCCACTAACCAGTAGCGCCATGTTTCCCTCAGGAAGGTCAGCCCTGCCAATGCCGCCTGCAAAGAGAGTGTCACCACCAAAAACAAGATCGCCATGGATGAACACGACACTGTCGGGAGAGTGGCCAGGCACATGTTCTAGCTGAAAAGTTACTCCTCCAGCTTCTAATACAGATTGCCCCTCTAAGATCTGGTCAACAGCGTATGGGGTGATGTTGATCGGAATTCCTGACTGCTGCAATAGTATCTCTAGGGTCAGGCTTTGGGCGTAAGGGGAATAGGCGTAGAGTTTGGTGCCTTTTACCGCCATTTTAGCCGCGTCTTCTATGTGGTCGTAGTGTTGATGGGTGAGCAAGAGGCTACTGGGCACCTCGTTAAGCTCATCAAGCCATTGGCTGATGCCAAGAGGTGCATCGATGAGCACACAGCTGCCCCCGTTTTGGCTTGAACCAAGAAGATAGCCATTGGTTTGTGCCATGCCGCCTGTGAAGCTTCTGATTTGTAGATCGTGATCACTCATAAGCAGGATCATGCCGTATTTTGATGCAAGAACCATTCCTTTTTGTGCCATGATCGTATGCCAAAGCGGACGAGACCCCCTTCAAATGAACATGTTCTCACAAACAGTGATCTTTTGAACAGTTTTTTGTTGACCTAGGTGAAAGCTTCAGGCAATATGCGAAAAATCAAAAACAACTATTGTCATGAGTACCGCAACCACTAGAACTACAAATAAGTCCGCAGCAGCAAAGTCTACCACTGCCCCATCAGAGGTGTCCGCAGCTTCTGCGAAATCACCACTTCCACAATCACCACTTCCACAAGCACCTACCACTAAAAAATCCATGGCATCTCCTAGCGCTAACAAATCAGACGATAAAGTCATCGCGGCTCGCAAGAAAAATCTAGATCTCGCTATCTCGCAAATTCAGAAAGACTTTGGTGAAACGGCGATCATGCGTTTAGGCGATGGCCATCGTGTAGATGTAGATGTCATCCCCACAGGAAATCTTTTGATAGACCGTGCGCTCGGAGTAGGTGGTTTTCCTCGTGGCCGTATTGTCGAGATCTACGGGCCTGAGTCATCTGGTAAAACAACGCTTACACTCACGGTGATCGCTAAAGCTCAAAAAGCGGGGGGTCTTGCCGCATTTATTGATGTAGAGCATGCGCTTGATCCCGCCTATGCCGCCAAACTGGGTGTTAATATCGACGACTTACTTGTCTCCCAGCCTAACTCCGGTGAGGAAGCCCTGCAGATTTGTGAGACGCTTGTCCGCTCAAACGCCATTGATGTAGTGGTGCTCGACTCAGTGGCTGCGTTAGTAACCAAGCAGGAGCT
>ENA-OQVM01006215-OQVM01006215.1-marine-metagenome-genome-assembly--contig:-NODE-6215-length-10997-cov-4.982326_pt1 | contig 10997 bp, 5 predicted proteins | sample MGYA00237776_ERZ505498 | MGnify/ENA primary metagenome ERZ505498 (study PRJEB26159, sample SAMN06265151) | marine metagenome | isolation source: Helgoland LTER site | place: Germany:Helgoland, sampling... | reverse complement strand
GGTTCACACCCACAAGCTAACATTGATGAAATGCTTGTACCACGGGAGTTCCCAAGGGATTTGGGGCGCGCCAGGAGTGGACCAAACTAAAGGTCATTGCCCAACGGAAGAGCTAGAAGCCCCTGAATACAAGCTATTACAACCATATCAATGAGTTTTAGCCTAGTCAAGAGGATCCTTTTGGTTCACACCAGTGGTTTACAGGCTAATCCCATAGCCTCCCACGACCACATTATCCAGTGATAACTACATGACTTCACACACGGTAAGGCTTCGAACCGTCAACACCTTCAGCAGCTTTTATTGGGCAGCACAGAAGCTGTTTAAGCATAATTGATGGCATAACCGACAGGCTACATATGGGTCTCAGGAAGCCCAGTAGAAGCTGAAGAAGGGGTTAATTGTTAATGACCTAATCTATTGATAAACCTAGAGATTCTGATGGACCATATGAGGGCCTATAAGCACCCTAAGAGGTTAATTTATATCACCAATACACAGGCAGGTTGGTATTTTAGCCTCCCTCAGATCGTCCATATGGAGCTCCTACAGGTACTTTTGGTAGTGGTAATTTCATGATTAACCTTTGGTATTTGCTGGGCTGGTTGGTGGATCTGGGGGGTGGTCAATAAAAAGAAGGTACCTTATATAGCGGGGGATATGTTGTCTGTTCTTGAGATCAAGTTACACCACAGATCACTATTGTGCTCTGTCACTGTGGGACCAAATAGATTAGTACACTTTCCCTAATAATATAGTACAGAACTACGTTAGCTTAAGGTCGTTAACTTAATCACAATACAAAAACAGTAGTAAGTTGTCTTTGTATAGGAATGAGCAGTTGATCCTTTGACCACCTAAGCCACTGCTTTTAGCCAGTACAATCCATATGCCCTAAGAACCTTCAAGTTCCACAGGGGGTTAAGTGTTTATAAATGAAGAAGTAGTTGCTCAGATTCCCTGTGGAGTCTGAAGCTCACGTTTATTATCTGTTCTTATATGTACTGACAACCGTATGCTTTTTGTCCTCTTCTCAACATAACTTTATCTCAGTTGTTAGTGTATATTTAAGTGGACCACTAAAAGACAAAGGACTGTTTTAATGCCAGCTATTAAGGACCCCAGTGGATACAACGGGCACATCAAATCCCTGAAGAACTCATTAACAAAGGATGACTATAGGACTGTACTGTGCCAAGCATCAATGGCATATGCGAAGCACCATTATCTCTACCCTGGAGACCCTAGGATTTCGATATTCATTCAGTTATTTCAAACTGATATTGATAAGGTTGGAGATTGTAATCTTTATTCTGATCATGAGTTCAAGACCCTTAGATCAAATAAGTCATTAACTACAATGACTACTGATGGTATCAAGAAGCTTAAACAGATCAAGCCCTTGAACCTTAATCGTATTGAACAGCAACTTTACTCTGCTGAGGATGCATCTAAACTATTAAAATATGCCATCACATCATTTACTGAACAAGTCTTCTATTACAATCGTGATGTTCATTCTGGGGTGACTACTGGTCCAGCTCCGACTCTTGCATTAAAGGCTGCAGCGGGTATTGGCAAGACTATCGGAATTATCAATCAATGTATTGGCAGCAGTGCTATCCAAGGAAGTATTGATTACTACGTTCCATCTGATGTGTTGGGTAATCAGATTATTGATGATTTAAAGTCTCACCTTTTAGGTATTGGTGATTCAACAAATCAATCACCTCTATTTGATCCTACAATTACTTTTAGAGCCATCAGAGGACGTAACAAGTTCGATGAACAGGGTAACCCACTGTGCTTGGACACCCCCAACGTGGACAAAGCTTCTGCATTGGGCATATCCATACAAAAGAATGTTTGCCTTACCTGTGATCATTTTACAGATTGTGGTTACCAGCGACAGTTTAATTATGTAGAACTACCCAAGTTTGACCACAGAGACAATCCAGATATAGCACCTGTGGTGAATGTATTGGCACACAACTATCTATTTCTTCATACCCCCTTATACGACAAAGAACAAAGTTCAACTCGGTTCAGTCAGAACTACTGCAACCTAGCCATAGTTGATGAAAAGTTCTGGGATAAAGGAATCAAAACAGATGAGATCAAAGTCGCTGCTATTCACAATTTAAAGTCCGAGATAGCTTCATTTGTTGTGACTCAACTAAAGGCAAAGCGACCATTAATTAAGCTCCTTTTGGATAAATATAGCCTAGACGAAGTTAGTAGGGCAGCTGCTGCTTTATCACCCACACTTACCGATATGACCAAGCCCTCAGGAACCACTAAGTCCAAAAGGGTTGCTGACATGCTATACACACTCAAAGAGGAAATGCTTAAATTTAAACTTAATCATACTGATAGCCGATGCGTTAGCTGGGGGATCAATAAAGCTGGTGATGAGTTACTTTATCTGTCCAAGAGAAAGTCATTAACAGTACCAGACGATGTGCCAATGATTTTTATTGATGCAGATCTGTCACTGGAAATACTTAAGCTTTACCGAAGTAATATTAAGTTAGTAGATATCCCAGCTAAGAGGCTAGCAACTGTTTATCAAGTCACAGACATCACAAATAGTAAGAGTACACTGCTTGAGAATGACATCCCAACACAGAGGGCCCAATCTGTTGCATCATTTATCGAGCATTTGGCCACAACTGGCAAAACACTGGCTGTGACAATTAAAGATCTAAGGACTGCTTTGACTGGTGAAACTAATGAGAAGTTACCTAAGTGTGGTAATTATCGTGGTGCACAGATCGCTCATTTTGGGAGCCTTAGAGGTTTAAATGACTTCGATAAGTACGACAATATAGTTATCGTTGGACGAATGGAACCTAACGTTAATACCCTTGAACGACAAGCAAGTAGTCTATGGTGGGATGCTGATCAGCCCATAACCACAGCAACTCCAAATGACAAGGGTCAGTTCTTCTTTGAAAAGCTACCCAAGGCCATTCAGCACAAAGGCCATTCACCCCATGTAATCCGAACAAGCTGTCATCCAGACCCCCGTGCTCAGGTGTTGCTAGAACAGATCAGAGAGGCAGAAACAACTCAAGCTATTGACCGCCTGAGGTTGGTGCATAAGCCAAAAGGACCTAGGTCCCCTAGGGTATTTATATTGTCTAACATTCCCGTTGATATCGAGGTTGATCAGCTATTCAGGTGGGAACAGTACCAATTGATACAACAATTGGTTGATGAATCTGATGGTTTTATTCCACTAAATAAGACAGATCTCGTGTCCCATGTAATATCTATCAGAACAACAAGCGTGGCTGCCAACAGAATCAAAAAGATTAAAGATAACTGGGATTGGTATCAGTCAACTGGAATGTTAAAAGGCTGGAGTCAATTCAAGTACAGGAAAATTGGAGGGACTAAATGGTCAAGGGTGATCTGTTGTATTCCTGAGGACGATTTAATTAAAAAGATTGGACTCATTTTGGATACTAGAGTCGAAGTCATTACTGATGAACTATAATGGGATTAGTGTATCTAGTATGATAATACTTCCTCGTATCCAAACCCAGGTAGATTTAAAATCTAGCGAGAACCCTCGTGGTTACTAGGATGTTGTGCTTTTTGTTACCAAAATACTAATCAATCCAACCCAATAGAATCAACAACTTAACACACATTTTTACCAATACTTATCAATACTAAACAATGCGTTGAAGTCGGGTTAAACATAATTTTTGATATAGGATTGACATCGCTCCAATGTTAATTAGCTGTTTGCCTCAGGAGCTACAAAATTACTATAATTAATATCGTCTTAAGAGCGCACATAGAAATCTGGCACAAAAATTACTCTACAGCTTCTTGTTGAGAGCTATACACTATAGTACACATTGTATTGCCAACTACTTCTAGAATTTAACGTTGTTATTAGTGCTATTCTGGTATTTAGATTAAAGTTTATTCGTATTTGGCAGAATGAAAAGATGCTTCAATAAGAAGGGAACAAAAAGGTTCTAGTATGAAAACAAAATTAATCATAGTTTTATTCATATCAATGCTTTCTGTAAATATTATTGCTAATGAGTATCCATCAGCTGCTCGAGAGCAGTTCATATTAGGCTACAAATACTATAATGGTGATGGTGTTGAGAAAGATTTTAGAAAAGCTATAAAATTATGGGAACTATCAGCAGAGCAGGGTTATGCTGATGCCCAGCATGCATTAGGCCTTTCTTATTATTCTGGTGAGGGTGTCAACGAAGATGAAGCAATTGCATTTATGTGGATAGCAATTTCTCAAATTGAATTCTTCATTATCAATGGGCAACATACCGGTATTAATAATTCTCACCGAAAAAAAGAATATATGCTACTAGATCATCGAAGAGATGCTGCAAAGAGTGATTTGTTATATCTGCATGCAAATATGTCTTCATCAAGCGACATTATTAAGGGTAGAGGCTTAGCAAGTGTATGTTGGAGGCAGCAGTTTAAAAATTGTGGAAGTAACCATTTAACTTACTCTGTAGAGTCTGAAAATAAGGCTAAAGTAAGTGGGCTGCCTTTGTGCCCAGAAGATGATCCAAATCTAATGTATCAACTTAAATGGAACAATTGCTTTGGAATTGGGGAATCTAAATATGGAAAGTATGAAGGTGAATTTGTTAATGGTGATCTTCATGGGAATGCTACTTTTAATTATCATAGTGGCGATGTGTATATAGGTGAATATGTCCAAGGTAGAATCGAAGGACAAGGCACCTATTTAATGGTAAATGGTGATGAATATGTAGGAATGTTTCTCAATTATGCTTTTGATGGTGTTGGTAAATATACTTTTAGCGACGGAAGAGTTGAAGAAGGAATTTGGGAAAATTCAAAATTAGTTGAGAGTAAAAAAATAAATCAAAGCATTCCTGTTGAGAAAGAGTATGTTGCAGTTTTAAGTGCAAGTGTGCGAAAGCAACCCTTTGATGACTCTGAAGAAGTAAAAACAATTCCAAAGGGCACGACAGTATTTGTCATGAGTAAAACAGAGACAAATGATTGGTATTTGATCAAGGAAATTATGGTTGACTGGGCAGGAGATGATATTGGAGAGATTTTAGGGTATTCATCTGCAGATTATTTTCTTTCTGTAGATAAAATAACCTCAGGTAATGGTAATAAAAATGCAAAAGTTTATAGCGACTCCCCTGGAAACCTCCTAATTAATGCTTATATTAATTATGTAGTTATAAAAAAAATGCATTCAATGAGAGAAGGCTATGCAGTTGTTTATTTTAATAATAATCAAATGAAAAAAGTAAAAAATCAAATGATTGAAATTGAAAAAATACTTATAAATGAATTTAGTCTTGATGAAGATTTACTTTGGGACACTGCTATGAAAAGATTTAACAAAGACTACTCTGTGATTGAGTTAATGGAGTCCAGTGGAATATACACTGAAGATGGAAATCGAGTCGGAACAATCGCTTTACTAAGTTTAAACGCTATAGCAAGTGAAGTAATAGTATCTAGTTCAACGAAAGATTTTTGATTAAATAAATGGGACTAAATATGAAAACAAAATTCCACATATTGTTACTTTTGTTTTTTCTCTCTGTAAATGCTCATGCATTAATACCTAGAGATAACGTTACCAATATTAAAAAATTAACTTGGCCTGAGATTGTTGATGCAGTCTCTGATACATATCAATTCGGTTCTATGGTTGATAATACAATTAATGCAGATGGTTCGAATTTTTATTATCCATCTGATGAGAAGTATGGGAAATTATTGGAAAATGGTATAGGACAATACAAATTTAGGATACCCACATTTTCAGGTGGAGGTGGATATTCTGATGAAGGGACCTGGTTAATTGATAGAAAATATAACCAACTTTGCTTTGGTAAGATCAATTATAAGACAGACGATTATGAATGTGCTTACCTGTTTGAGGGTTTTGAAAATGATAAAAGATATTTATATTTTGCATTGAAACGAAATGGGGATTTTTATGCAAGAATAAACCACATAGAAAAAATAAATAACGACCTAAGTTTTAACCAATGGTCTGATGCTGCTGAAAGATCTTCACAAGAAAATGTACTAGACATAGAAAAATATCGTTCAAAAGAAGAAGTTACCTTTACTGGAGAAATCGAAACTATAACTTACTTTTACGATGATGGTCAGAAAAGTTTTGAGGGAGGTTATATAGATGGTATTGAAGAGTATGATAATGCTCGTGGCACTCATACTTGGTGGAATAAGATTGGACAAAAGACTGAGGTAAGAAATTACAAAGTCTGCAATCCCACAGAAATCAATGAAAATTGCGCTTGGGGCAATCGCCATGGTGATTGGATTGAATGGAATGATGATGGTCAAATAAGGTCGGAGGAAATCTGGGAAAAAAGCAGTTTGATTAGTTCTACTAATTACAATTATCACTATAACGGCAAGATGTTTGAGAAAGAGATAATAAAACATACAGCTGCATTGGGCCCTCATGGTTATACATGGTTTGATGAATTTTTAGAGCGGACACGATGGTATGATTCTGGTCAGATTAGGATGGAAGTAAAAACCAAAAAAGAATTTGATAAAAAAAATAGCCAAAATCAAATTAAATTTATCTCATCTACCGCTGTACGTCGTTGGTATGAAAATGGTCAGATGGAGTTATTAGAGCCCTATTATACTGGTCAAAAATGTGCAAATAGGCCACAAACTGATGGAGGATACTTTTATAGTTGTATAGATGACAAAAATGGTACGTATACTTATTGGAATGAGGATGGATCGATAAAACAACAGTCCGACTACAAAAATGGTGTTTGCATCAGAGGGGACTGTTAACTACAAACGACTTCATAAAGGGTATTGAGGGTCAAGGCCAGACTTGGACTAAACGACTTTGCACTTAATCATGCTAAGTTTTATCAAATATTAAAAGGTTAAAATTACCGCTTTAGATAGAAATAATTGGCTGGGACGGCAGGTTATAAACCTGCGACTCCCTTCCCAAGTAGGCCCTCACGAACCCATCATAATATTTTGGGGTTATCAACAGGTTAAGCGTAATTACAAAAAGACCATTCCTCGAGTCCTACTGGGCTTCCTGAGACCCATATATAGCCTGTCGGTTATGCCATCAATTATGCTTAAACAGCTTCTGTGCTGCCCAATAGAAGCTGCTGAATGTGTTGACGGTTAGAAGTCTTACCATGTGTGGAGTCATGTAGTTATCACTGGATAATGTGGTCGTGAGGAGGCTATGGGGTTTGGGCGTGTTGATTGTCAATACAAACCAAGAAGATGTAGGCCACAGGTATGCACCAATTTAATCCTCTTGACCATCAGGAGAGTCACTGATATCGTGGTATCTGCATGTATATAGGCGCTTCTGAGACATCCCTTAGGACTCGAATTAGGGCACTGGTACCACATTGATCTTAGTGCGGTCGGTAACCCTTTGATATACATGCAGAAGTTCTATCTGCTAACTATCATGAGAACCACTAGGTTATCTGCATTGTGAAGTTGCCAACTCAAGCCATTTATTTAGCACAGCTATAGGATAACCATCCCCGTAGCTTTCGCCAATACTGCCAGCAGCCCACCCACCTATCTGATCTACAATGTCTTTGGCACACTCAATGGCCCTTAGGCGGTCACGCATTGAGTGTCTAAAAGAATGTATGACACAACCCTCAGGAGCATGTGTTCTTAGCCACTTGTTGAGAGCTGCACTTGCTGAATTAGAGTTGGCCTTGCCTAGCTTTGTATATCGTGGGAAAAGGAACTCACCAGTTGAGTGTTTCACAGCTTGCGAAGCTGCCCACAGAGCTTCACCAACAAGAGGTATGGTTCTTTTACTTGATGTGGTCTTGAGTCTTCGAGCTTCGTTTGGGCGAATGTGTACGCATGGTATTTCAGCATCTAATTCAATATCAGCCACCTTGAGTCCACATGCCTCTCCAAGCCTCATTCCTGTATCGCTGATTAGGGATACCAGCCAGCGAAGATCATCGTCATGTCTGCGACATAGCTTTTGAATCTTTATTAATGAGTCCTCAGGGAAAGGTGTTCGCTTTTTAGCGTTAACTTCTTCAGGCATGTAGGTGCCAGCAAATGGATTCGTAGCTCGAAGCCCATGTTCTTTTAGCGTTAAGTTAACGATTGAGCGAACTGAGGAGAAGATACGTTTGACTGAGCTTACAGTTAGACTTCTGGCGAGTAGTGCATCTCTGAAGCTTGCACCATCAGTAGTTGTGTACTCTCCAAGATCTTTGTTTCCAATGACATCAATAGCATATTCGATGTTTCGTTCAGCAATCCTATGGAATATGGAGCCTTTGTCGTGACCTTTGAGTTTTAAGTAATTATCCCGAGCATCGAGTAAGTCAAAGCCACAACCATCAAAATCAACAGATAACTGTGGCTTTTTAGTTTGCTTGATAATGCTATTGGTTATTTCTTGCACTCTGATAGCGCTCCAGTGGTTTTCCAACTGAATGCTGACTTGTTGCGAACCTCTCAAGGCTGCTCGTTTAGAGTGAGTGCGAAGGCTGACTACAATACGCTTGGACTTATATTGTCCACGCATGTCCAGTGGGACTCTGCGAGAGTAATAATAGGTGTGTTTTTCGGAGTACGATATAAGAGTATTCATGGTGCATAGCAGTGGTTCTCATGATAGTTAGCAGATAGAACTTCTGCATGTATATCAAAGGGTTACCGACCGCACTAAGATCAATGTGGTACCAGTGCCCGGACTCGAACTATCTTCTGTAATACTTGTATTTGCTGAATAGTTTCTCTATGTGATAGACTAAATTCAAGGAATTTTTCAAGGAATAGAGCATATCAAGCTTCCAGCATACATTCATCTTAGGTCAGGAACTTATCATTACCAACGTGATTACCCCACTAAGCTAAGGCACTTATGTCACACCAAGGCTTTCACTCGGCCACTAGGCCTGTCTGCTAATAACGTTACTAACAATGAAATAACTAAGGCTGCGCTAGAAGCTGACGAGGCTTTTGAAAGGCAACTCAAACTAATAGCCAGTAGCGACCCAGATGCACTAAGTGCCACCGATAAAGATAAGGCTGTTATAGAGTTTTTACGTAAGCGGGGTTTAAACAAAGGTGCCTATGTACGGGTAGCTAAAGATGCTGCCATAAGCGCACAAGAAGAAGCTGAGAAACGACAGCTACAGCCTCAAGAGTATGACCATGCTGACTGGAAAATACCTGAGATGGATGATGTACTGGATAAACAAGCTAGAGGTGAGAAGCTAACGCTACAAGATACGATAGTTGGTGATGCGTATATATCATTGATTAATAAACAAGAAGCTAAACCCAAGACCTTAGGTTCACTATGGGCTGAGTACGTTATTGATAGGTCGATAGATGTTAATTCAAGAGTTGGTAAGAAATATGTGAATTACTGGAAACAATGGATAGCCATAGCTGGTGATGCAGTGATTGGCCCATTGTCTCAAGCGCACATTCGTGAAGGTCTAGCTGCTTACGCAAGAGATAGGGCAGGTAAGGTAGCCAGCAGTAGTATTGAGCGTGAGTTAGCACCAGTCATGGCTTGTCTGAGGTTAGGCTCTGAGGAGCATGGATTTGATTGGAAGCTTAGGCTGCCAAGAATTAAGAAGACAACACCAAACTCTAGACACCCACTTGAGCCACACCAACAGCTAGAGTTGATTAAAGCTGTGCTGACTCAAGATGGTATCAAGCCTATGTACGGCGTTGCGCTGCTGTTATGTTTGCAAGGTGGAATGATGGTTAGCGAGATTAAACAATTACTACCCAAAGACATAGCTTTAGATGCAGTGTTGCCTCATTTGGTAATTAGAAATAAAACCAAGAATCCAGATCGTAAGCGTATAGTGCCTATAGTGCTGGGGCTTGAGTTAATTAAGGCGCACTTGAGTGAGACTATAGCTTGGCTGGTTAGAACTACCGAAAGTGCCCCTAGTGCTACGCTAAAGAAAATCATGAGAAGAACTATAGACGCACCAGATACAAGCGCACACTGTCTTAGGCATACACTAAAGATCAACGGTCAAAATGCTGGTGTCTCTGTTCTTACTCTTGCGTCTATAGCTGGATGGGCTGACCCACAGAGGAAAGTTAGTAAGCATCTGTTGAACTACGGTTCCACAGGTATTAGTCAAGATGCTATGGTGATAAAGCTGCGTGATGATTCTAGGCTTATACATAAAGAGTTGATAGAGCTTGAGGCAAGTCTAAAGGTTGATAGCAATGTGTTGGCTTTTACTGCCCAAGGCACTTAGGTTGCCCAAGTCCTTAAGCATACAAGTGCATACAACACATGGTTAAGACCATAGGTCTGCACAAGGCTCAGATCTAGCGTAGGGACGTGTTTAGAGAGTAAACAAATGGTCGAGAAGGCCACAGGAGGAACATATAATGGTGTATTTATCACAACCCCTAGAAATTGGGGACGCTCTAGCTGGTGCAGTTGTCCTCATGGTTCTCTATTACTGGATTATTGTAGACCCTTTGAAGAAACGGATAATCTATCTTGAGGAAGAAAACGCAGAGATCCTTGAAGAAGTTTATGCCTTATCCCAAAGGTCTTAGCAAGTCTTGCACCTCACCTTGTCAGCACCTGACCATCATGCCTACTTTATAAAGTAAGTATAATCCTTGTCTTTTAGGTCTTCATTTAATCAATGTCTGATTGGCGGTTTGGGCTTTGTAGGCCAAGCAAAATAACCACAAACACCAAGCCCAATTGATATGGCTACAAAGCCGTATATTTCAAAATTATCCAAATCATTAGTCCGTCCAAGAAGGTATTCATAAGCCCAACCAGAAACAAAAGCCGCTGAATAACCCCAGCAGATTATAGAAACAATGTAGCGTATGGCCCTAGGCGATTTTCTAATAATAATAGCCAGAATTAGCTTTAGTCCGTGAATCTTTGCTTCGTTATCTATGTTTTTTTGAACTTGCTGTTCAATTACTAGCTC
>ENA-OQVM01006214-OQVM01006214.1-marine-metagenome-genome-assembly--contig:-NODE-6214-length-11002-cov-3.602105_pt1 | contig 11002 bp, 8 predicted proteins | sample MGYA00237776_ERZ505498 | MGnify/ENA primary metagenome ERZ505498 (study PRJEB26159, sample SAMN06265151) | marine metagenome | isolation source: Helgoland LTER site | place: Germany:Helgoland, sampling... | reverse complement strand
ACATTTCGTTTACCCGCTTCGAGCACTTTTAAACACAAATCGGAATCTTCAAAATCCCCAAGAACATAGGCCGGGTCGAACCCGCCCACTTCTTCAAACAACGATTTAGAGATGGCTATACAGGCAGCGGTTAATAACGGGCAGTCAGCCACTTCGGCCGGGTTTTTAGACAAACTAATTGGCCAGCCTTTATTTGGATGATCATTCAATAACAGTTCTGGATATTCTTTTAATACCATCGGTGCCATACCATCATGTTGAATAGAATTATCTTCAAACAACAACCGAGCACCGACAACACCAACATCATTATTGTTATCGATCTGAGCAATCATTTTATCGGCCCAGGTGCCATCTTTAGGCAGTACATCTGAATTCAATAAAATTAACTTGTCACTTTTTGCATGTTTGACGCCGATATTATTTGCGCCGCCAAACCCCATGTTCTCAGCAAGCGTAATGACCGAAAATGGTTGAGAAAACACAACACTAAGTTCTTTACCAAGCACCCCAACCGCGTGAGAAATTTTTGGGTCGTCGACAACATAAAGCACTTCATAGTCTTTTAACGATTCAAAACGGGAAAAATTTGATAGCTGATAACGCATAAAATCGTATCGACCGTATAACGGGATAATCACTGATGCTTTGGGTGATGAAACCGACCCAAAATCAACCCTTGATGAGCGACATGTTTTATCGGCAGGATAGATATTTTTAATCACTGGTTGAATGATAGATTCGCATAATTGACGATGTCCTTTACTGTGAATCTTCCAGCCATTCATCACCCGCTTGATATTCATTAAAGGACTTTCAGAGAGATTATGTATATTAGCTATTGAAATGGTGGTTGTGCTGTCATCCACTTCGATACTAAATTTCAATTTTTTAAGGCGCCTTGCTGGAATTGGCGCAACTAGCGGAATTCGAAATGTAAAACCAGGTTGTTTAGTCGGTTTGTGCTCATCTTCAAACGCTTCAGCCACATCCTGACGCGAGTAACGCAATATATCTTTTGACTCAACTCGATATTTATCAGCAGCATCCTCAAAAGATATGCTATTCAGGTTGCCCTTATCAAGGATCCAGCCACACATAAATAACGAATCACCATCATAAAGAGTCATTTCAAAAGCAAGTTTGGCACCTGAAGGCGAAATTGAAGAGGCATCTAGTTTGGTAAACTCAGATAATACTTGCTCCTTACCTGAAGAAACAATGTCAAATAACTCTCGCTGTCCCGCTCTGTTTAAAAACTCTAGTTTAAAACCCGCGAGGTCTTTCTCTGTAAAACAATTAAGAGTAAAACCAAGGGCTTTCTTACCGGTCGCCGCAAATACATCATTTCTTTCGAGCGTTTCAGTTGTGAACTTAGCTTCACTGGAATCCAAGCTTTTCACACAGACTTCACAAAAGCTATCGTCAAAGTACCACCCGGTGACGGTAAAGCCGTCTTGAGTCAGTGTTACTAAATCAATAGTATAGGGCAATCGTTTTGGGGAACCTTTCCCCAAGATTTTTTTCGCTACTTTCTTAAGCAATGTCCAATCCTTCATTCTAGTTGTTCACTCTTTGGGCAGTCCCGGCCCAAGCGATAGTTCTGATATGGCTGAGCACATAAATCCGACAGAGGATATTATCACAGGCTATTGAGCGACTCTATATAAGAACAGTATCAGTCCCAAATAATTAGCTTTCAATCGTTTTCAATTTTTCCGTTGAAAATCTACTGGGCACTCTCCGCAGGAATCAATCTCCCGGAGAACATTGTACAACCGTTTGGTGAAGTGGATGTGGCCTATTAGGATTGTGAGTTCAACTGGTCAATGCAACACACTGGTTAAATCGCTCTGCTGGTGTCTCATACTCTAACGTCTTTCTTGGTCTTTCGTTTAGTTGTCTGGCGACTTGGCTTAATTTCTGTTGAGAATGCTCATTTAAGTCTGTTCCTTTTGGGAAGTATTGACGCAGTAAACGGTTGGTATTTTCATTCGAGCCTCGCTGCCACGGCGACTTTGGATCGCAGAAGTACACTTGAATATCGGTAGCGAGTGTGAACCTTTTATGATTAGACATTTCGCACCCTCTATCCCAAGTTAATGTCTTATATAACTCGCTTGGTAATTTTTTGGATTGCTTGATTAGCGCGTCAATTACGGCGGCGGTTTTATTACTTGAAACCTTGGCTAACATTACATATTGGGAGTGACGTTCGACTAGAGTCGCTATATAACTATTTCCTGAGCCTGCTATCAAATCACCCTCCCAGTGCGCTGGAACAGCTCTATCTTCTACTTCAGGCGGTCTTTCACTGATATTAACTGCGTCTACTATTTTACCTAAACCTTTACCTTTTAAGGTGGCATGTTTAGAGCGTCTCATGACGCGTTGAGACCTCAAATGTTTTAATAGCTCTTTCTTTAAAGCCCCTCTTGTTTGGATATATAGCGTTTTGTATATTGTTTCATGAGACACATGGAAGTCCTTATCAGAGTAGGTGTGCATGAGCCAACCCGCGATTTGCTGCGGAGACCAAGTTCGATGTAACTTCATCGCAACCAACCGTGCTAAGACTTTGTTTAAAAGGAGTTTGCATGGCTTTGGCCTTTTCGCGCGCTCCCATGCGGCCGTGTCGGCTTTATTCGCTCGATATTTTCCACGCCCACCATTTCGATTCACCTCTCTAGATACAGTGGAAGGTGCTCGATTTAGCTGTTTGGCTATTTCACGAATTGATAATTTTGATCACAAACCGCGAGATATTTCTTCTCTTTCTTGAGGTGTTAAATGTGACGCGGATCTTGTTGTTTGGCGAGGCCTTATTCCGCCTTCCCTCGAAATAATTCTTTGTACACCGGTATGAAATCGATCAAACATCTTTCCAATGTCATGCAAGGAATCGCCTTGCTGGTATCGATCCCATATTAATGTTCTTTATTGTGCATTGTAGTAAATCTTTTTTCTTCTTGTCATAGCAACGCCTCCACTTTATCTAAGTATAACGTTGCATTGACCAGAACAGGGGATGAGATTTGACGGCAAGTCATTAATTTTAAATAACCAAGGTAGACATTTTTAATGAGCACTTATAATTAGCCCTTTCTGCTCAACTACCTGGCGAATACCCAATCACTCATGAATGCATGTATAAGCAAGAGGCCTCAGTATATAACTTAGGCATAGTGCAATTCGACCTGTTATCAGTGTGCTGAAAATGCAGATCCAGCTCACTTGGGTATAAAAGCGCTTGAGAAGAATGGGTTCATGAAGAGTGAGCCAGCCTTTGTATTTTGTGCAAAGTTCAAGACCTGCCCCCTTAATTACGACCAGCAAGTGAAGGTTCATCATCACCGTTGAATTGTATTGGTTAACACCAATAATTTCCAGATAGCTAACATAAGTAACATCGTTTCAAACATATCAAAGTCTCACATATTGGCGAGAAAGCTATTATTTAAATTAACACTTTCCCCTTTTAATTTGGATCTACCCTCTTTTCTGTTTTTATATGTTAACCGCTGCGATATAATGTTTATAAGCGAAACGATTATTACCTTTCAACTTAACCTCAGCATTATCTCACGACATTCTTGTTTGGTTTTTCCAATATTAAAGTCCGTTGAATGCCATTAGTAGGCAGAATAATTCATTCTCCTAGTGGCTCATACTGTTGTGTGAGGTAGTAGAAAAATAATCGTTTGTACCAATAGTTCTAACACTGTAATAGAGGGTATTAACATGAATCTGGGAGCACGAGTTGCTTTGCCTGCTTTGTTATTTAACGTATCGGCTTTTTCATCACAATCCGACAACACCGACAATAGCAATGAAGTAAAATATATTGAGAAAATTACGGTTGAGGGATCAGCAACGGCGAATAAAATACCAGTGGGCACATTTGGCTCACCCATTTCAAACCTGGAATATGATCCACGTGTTGATCTTCAGTCTCGCAATATGGCAGAAGCTCAAGCTGATGTGACGATCCGTGGCGGTATTTTTGAAAATACCGGCTTTAGAGTAGGCAGCGCCACATTATTTGATCCGCAAACGGGGCATTATTTTGCGGAAATTCCTATCGCTCAAGAAATGTTAAGTGACGCCAGTGTGCTGACTGGGGTCGACAATGCGCACCTCGGTGTTAATAGCTCAGTAGGTACTGTTTCTCGCTACTGGTCCCGCATAAATACGTCAGGTAGCGTTTCTATTGGCGCAGGTAATAACAACGCAAACCTACAACGCATTCATAGTGGTGTAACGATGGCACTGGATGACGTTAAAGATTGGACTATTGGTTTTGAAGGTGAGTTCTCTCGCTCTGAAAGTGACGGAACGATAGAAAATGGCGACCACCAATTTCAGCGCGTCTCTGGTCGAATTCAGTTAGTTGGGCCGTCATCACAAACCGACCTATTTTTAGGTGTTCAAGAAAAGTTCTTTGGGTGGCCAAATATGTACACTCCCTTTAATGTCAATGAAACGGAAGATCTTAGAGCGCGGCTATTAATATTGAATCATAAACAACATTATGCTCAAGACAGCACATTTGAAGTGTCAACTTACTATCGTCGTCATAACGACCTTTATATTTTTTCCCGTGAAAATCCTGATATATTCCAGGCATTTCATGAAACGGATGTTACCTCGATAGCACTTTCCGGTCGCCATGCAAAAACAGCAAGCTTTGCATTGAATTATTCAGCTCAATTTATGGCAGATGGTATTGAGTCAACTACCCTTGAAAATAACTTTACCTCTCGTCATTATTACAAGCTCAGTGTATTGCCTGAATACCAAATAGACCTAAAAAATAATCAACAGTTAACGTATCGCCTCGGCGCTACTTTTGACGACACTAATCGAGATAGCTCCAAAACATCCCTGATTGGGGATATCACGTTGAACACCATAAATGCTGACGATACCTCTCACACTGTTTACCTTTCTTATGCCCAAGCAAGTCAAGTCGCGGGTTATACGGCTATCGGTGGCAGTAACACCGGAGGGTTATTCAGAAGTAACTATGAACTTGAGCGCGAAACGACTAAAAACATTGAATTAGGCTTGGCATTAGACCAAGACACATGGCGTCTTGATTCTGCTATTTTTTATCGACAAGATGACGATTTAACCGATTGGACTTATAGTTTAAATTCAACTTCTGCGCGTTCAGCAAATCCAGTGGACATCAAAACGTTTGGTCTTGAGTTACTTGCCATAAAGCGTTTAGACAACACAGAAATCATTACTAGTTATACCTTTCTTAAAAAATCTGAAGATTATGGCACTGCTGATATCGATGCTAGCTTTTATGCATTGAACTACCCAGATCATCGCGTCACATTAGGCGTTGTATGGCGCCCTAGCGACATGGTTGAAGTCCGCATTGATAACGAGTGGCGTAAACAAGAAGAAAATACGTTACGAAACGGGCCAGACGATGCTTTATTCACACACCTTACGTTAAAGATAATGCCATCGCAGTTTAAGGGACTAGATATTATGCTTGCAGCAGACAATCTTTGGGATGAATCTTTTGAGGAGATCCCTGGCACTCCGGGCCGAGGAGAACAATACACCATTAGTGCCACATACCACTGGTAAAATTTAGAAAGTTATTTGCATTAACCCCGACTTATTGGTTGGGGTGATTCATGGTCAAATTTGCCTTAACAGACTTTTATGCTAGTGCTGTCTTAGCTGCCCCGCAGCGAGTCATGCTGGCACCACTCGTTGTAACATCTCGTAAAAAACATTCTTCATCATTTTATTCTGAACCGTGCGTTTTATGTGCGTCGTTTTCATTAAGTCGCTACGGTTATTTTTTCTAATTTTTCCAGCGCCACTAGTAACTGGTTTCTCTGAGCGGCAGTTTCAACTGTACGTTTTGAAAGATGACTAGGGTGCTGCTCTCGATCTAGCCAAAACTTACCAGAGACTTGACTCGCTTCTGTAGCAGCGGCTAGCCAAGTAATAGTATCCGCGCCTTGCTCAGGCGTACGCAGTAAACACTTAGTCACTTTATAAAACTCTGGCAAAGCATTGACAACCCCAGGCGTGTCTACCCAGCCAGGATGCATTGCATTGACGCTTATATCATCACCTTGCCAGCGCTTAGCCCATTCTTCGGTCAAAATCATTAAGCCGCGTTTGGCTCTTGCATATGCAGTAGAGCCTGAGTATTCACCGCGCTGGCTTTGTAAGTCGTTGACCTGAATTTTTTGCGAGTACATTCCCCCCGACAGTACGTTAACAACTCTTGCTGACTCAGACTTTGCCAGTAATGGATGCAATCGTTCACTAAGGATATAAGGCCCAAGTAATAACAATGCAAAACTCTGCTCTAAACCTTCAGTGGTTTGTTGGCGAGGATTAAACAAAGCGCCGGCATTATTAATTAATATATCAACCGGTTTACCTGCTTTAAGTAAACGGTCTGCCAACGCATGTACATCTTTCATTAGCGACATATCGGCAAGCTCTATATTGATCCGAGTATTACCAGTTTGCTCTATTAATTCACGGACAACTTGTTGAGCTTTGTTTTTATCACGTACTACCAATGTTAACTCTGCGCCAAGTTCAGCCAATTGTTTCGCAGCTGCCAGACCAATACCAGAAGTGGCACCTGTTATGACTGCATGGCGATCATTCATATAAGCCGACAGTGCGTTCCAGCGCTTACGAGACGTTGTATAACCCAAGCGAGTAAATCGCCAGACGCCTGGCAGTATTAGCTTGTCGGCGACTGCCAGAACTTTTGACGCCTTGGGAGCAGTGAAATTGTCTTCTAACGCTTTTCTTAAGCCTTCAAGCGCAGTGTTGCCAACCCTATCCATTACCCCAGGATTTAATCGACTGATAATCGCTACGGGCGCTGGGAAGCTAAAATTAGCGATATAACGCACCTTGGTACCGGTATCGGTAGTAGTAAATACAATTTCTTCTACGGCTGTAAATAGTTTTGAATCGACCGACATTAGCAGGCGCTTATTAGCTTCAAATTCAATAATTTCGTAGTACAGACTAAAGCCTGCTTTCATGTCGATCTGATAGCGACTGCCAACGCCGGGTTTCCCACTAGATAGCTTCGAAGCTTTAGCTACAGCAGGATCCCATTGCTCAATACGTGAGAACTCACTCACGTAGATAAATACCTCATGGAGCTTGCGTGTCACTTCAATAGTTTTATCTAGAGTAATAATATTGTTCACTTTACATTCCGTCGTTAACAGATAGTTTAAAAATACACCGCGAAGGGTATTTTAGTTCAGCGATGAGTTGAATGATGTGCGGCGACTAAGAAAGGAAGTATGCAGAGGGATCAACTGGCTTGATTCACAATACTCTTGATCAAACGTCCGATTTGGTGTCTGAGCCGCAAGTCTTGTTTTGCGCGCTTTCGAGTGTGGTAAGTAATAAAACTAACAAATCCCAGATCCCCTAATTGAAATGGCGAAGTAATATTGAATAGCTTCGCCATTGTTAATTATTGACATAAATACATCACCTATTTTAGGGGCAAAATATAGTTGGCTAAAATGAGTGGCCAAGGAGCAAAAACCTACTGGAATTTATCCCAGTTAAACAGCTTGTTATGCTGGCTTTGTTGCCTTAAACATCACCTTTATTGCTTTTTATTAAATGGGATATTCCCCAAAATAAAATACCGGCACCTGAACAAGAAAAGAAAAAAAACAATGCGAGTCCAAGTGGTGACCCCCAATTTAAAACACTATAAACATCCATATCTAACTCCATAATATAATATCGAAAAAACACCATAAGATTGAATAGCTATCATTTTTAACACATTATTCAAATTGTTAAATATACAAGCCTCTAACCTGCCCTGCCGCTTACTCTCAACACAAATCGCAGTCAGTATAACGCCTTACTAAGCGCTAAAAAATGACTAGCTACAATAACGATGAACGAGCAAAGCCATCTGTTTGTGTGCGTTTAACTAACTTGTTATATGTAGACTAAACATTCTGACTTGTTGTGCCTGCTGCAATGACACCTGTTGCCACAATCGCTTGCTGGGCTGCAATTAGATTTGCTATGACTGCACCATTTTGATTTTCACTGGCTATTATACAAGTGCTATACCCAAAACCCTTCAAAGTATTTTCCCATACAATCAAACCGTCTAAAGAATTTAAGCAAAAAAGGTGTCCGCCTGAATATGCAAATACCTTTTCATCTTCATAATACACATTAGTAATAGTTGAACTTTTCAATTTGGTTGCCCAAAGTTGTTCACCATCTTTCTTATTTATACAAACAACATGACTCTTAATTCCCAAGAATAATTTATTCATAAATATCTCCCTTCAAACAACAGTATATAACGCCTCACTAGGTGGTAAATAATAGTCGGCTATAATCGTGAAGCGATGGCCAATTGTTATTTTTCCTGCTTGAGCAATTTGTTTGGCTTTTAAAAAACCCAACTAGTTGGATTATCAATAGCCTTTTCCTCGTCAAGAGCTTTCATGCCTTTGACTGAACGAACTATTAGCCAAACCACCCAAAACAGAAGCAAAAACCAACCAATTAAGATTACAGATAAAATTGAACCTAAAAAAATAAAAAGAGCGCCAATCCAAAAAGTTCTAATTTGGAATTGATAATGTGTTTGTAACCATTCAGGTGCATCGTCTTTATTGATATAGGCCATCACAACGCCAATGATCCCAGTTATACCAAAAAGTAAGCTAACCAAATAAAGTATGTAAACTATTTTAGCAGCCCCTTTCTTTGCAGGGCTATTTCCCACTGCTACTTTACTCATCTATTTTCTCCTTTAATTGTGATGAGTTTTAATTAATTTCTAAATTTGATAAAACTATAACAGCTTGTAATATCGCATCAAAAATATAAAAATCATGAGAAAAATCATACAATAACAAAGTAAAAAAAGACATTACATTTGAAGTAAAACATCGACAGCCAGTCAGTTTCAAATATACTCATCATAATCAATCGAAAACAGTTTTTGGGCTACTCGTTATTATAGGTGTCTGGTTGATGTGTAATTTGGTTCTGCCCCCTTTTATTAATTTTATTCTCAAGCAAGGCTAATAAAGAATTGGCTGAAGGTTTGTTTAACATTTTCACCCTCTTCATTTCAAAATTTCAAAGCGAATAACTGATTTAACACCCTAAATCTATCTTAGCAACATTATCATTTACTACAGAACAATTACCAGAAGGCAAAGCGCTAGGAACATATCGATTTAAATTTGGATCATATAATCCAGTTTCCAAAAAAATTGTTAGCTGATCAATTTCTTCACCGGTCAGGCCTATAGCCACAAACCGTGGGTCTAAGGTGCCAGCAGGCAAAACTTTTTGTGCAACAGCGGTATTTTTATAAGCTATTACGTCATGTATTGAATTGAAAGATGCTCCATGACCAAACACGTTACTGTCAGCTAAATTGTATAGCTGTGGCACTTTGAATTTATAGTCATCTGCTTCTTCACCGGTAAACCCTCCGCGTCCACGACTATCAGCATCAGCCACTGTACCCGTTATTTGTGGGTTGTTAGGATCAAAATCGGCAAAGCCAACCGAGAAAAACATCTCTTCCTCGGTTGCTCTAACATCTGAGCTGAGTCCCGGACCTTTATGGCATCCAACACAACCAGCTTTACCAAAAAAAAGTGTAGCACCCTTAATTTCTTCTAAATTTAATTTATCTTCATCGCCTTTTAAATACATCTGAAAAGGTGATTGATTTGCTAAAATTGTACGCTCAAACGCTGCGATAGCTTTACCGGCATCTACTGTCGCATCATCGGTTCCTTGAGGAAAAGCAGCTTCAAACAAGGCTATGTATTCAGGATTGGTTTGTACGATAGAGTCATCACTGGTTTTTAATCTGTGAACACCTGTGCCGGCAATAGCTTGGCTCTCGACACCTGATAATTGACGTGTATTGACTGCTTTTGGGGTACCTTGGGTAGAAAGTATTTCAACAGCAATAGCGGCATTAACAATACCATCAAGAGCATTCCCAAATTGACCATTCCATAACATAACATCTTGGAACGCCACATTGAGAACTGCTGGGGACGTTAATGGCTGAACATCTGGAATAAATTTTGGGTCTTCAGACGATTTATCAAAACCGTCTGCAAAGACGCGACCTTCTCCTGTTAACCCAAAACCCTCTCCACCTTCACCTATACCTTGAGGGATACCCGATTTAAACCCTGATGCTGCATGATGGCAACTTGCACAAGACCAGGTACCAGAACGGCTCTCATTTACTCCTTCAGTTGCCAAAGCTGTTTCATGATAAAGCATTTGACCAAGAGCTATTTTTTCTGCAGTAAGTGGATTACTCATATCTTGAGGAATATTATCAAAATCGTCGCTATCTGGAAGGATAAAAGCACTCAAGCCTAAACCTGACGACTCTTCAATAATCGTTTTTTTCAATATTTCAGATGCAGTAAGCTCTGCAGTAGGAATGTTAACAAGTTGGTCATTATTATTGTTTTCGCTGCCACAAGCTGCGATAACAATATTTATAAATAATAAACTGAGTATTTTTTGATGGGTATATTTTTTATAATCATAGTACTACAAAATTAAATAGGTTAGTGTCAAATAAAGCTAATTAACCAGCTTTTCCCAATTGGTTTTCTACATCCTAGAGCCTTAACTCTTTTTTATATTCTTAAATATTATATATCATCTAACATTACACTATTTATGACCTAATACCACCCCCTTAATATTCGCTTGTCTGATAATCTCCAAAATTTTACTTACAACATAATAATTAAACAAAGCTTGGTAAAATAATATCTCCTGTGTTTTGCCTAATGCATTACAAATTGTGTATCTATCTAATATAAAATCGCCTATAATTAAGATTTTAGCACTTTTAAACTTGTCAATTATTAAGTTATAATTTTTTTTAAGTTTAATTTTTTCAAATTTAATTTTCATATAAATTCACAAATTTTACAGAATTTTTTTG